>ERZ808040.695-NODE-695-length-27308-cov-6.218281_pt1 | contig 27308 bp, 19 predicted proteins | sample MGYA00380191_ERZ808040 | MGnify/ENA primary metagenome ERZ808040 (study PRJEB31490, sample SAMN06133395) | mouse gut metagenome | isolation source: J6 | host: mice | place: China: Chengdu | collected 2015-05 ...
TTAGAGCAAGCCGACATTTATTTCAAGTGTAAGGGAAAGAAGCCGCTGACCGAAGCCGAGCAAATCTTATTCACAACGGCGAAAGATTATCTCAAAGGCGTAATGAACGGCAAGACCACAATCCCGACAAAGGCATGGAAAGAAGAATACACCAAGCTGACCGCCGAGAGGAAAACACTCAATCAGCGGTATCTTGCATTGAAAGAGGAAGTGAAAGAAGCCGAGAAAATCAGAAAGAGCGTTTACAGTATCTTGCGGCAGGAACAGCAACCCCACAGAAAGCAGGATATGGAGCGATAACAAGCAAGGCGGCGGGATTGTCAACATCTGCCCCGCCGCCCTGTTTTGAACTTTTATTAGACCGATAAACTGAAATTTTATAACTGCATACATATTTCTTAAAAGATGATAGACCTTATCTCTTTTAATTGTTCTTCTGATGTACACGCATAAAGTACTTGTGCTGATGTCTTTTCTCTGTGCACACTAATTACCTCATCACTGCTATTTCCATAAAACGTAGGCCACTTTGCAAGATTGTATCGCTTTAGTGTAAATTTTCTCTCAATTTTCTCTATTTGTTGAAATGTACACATGAAACTACCCTTACTGTTGTATGGCAAACAAAACAATGCCTGCCAATAAGCCATTACATACAAAAATTCCTCCAAAGTTTCACTGTCTAATACATCACATGCAGAAGCACCATCTGAGTAGCGACGATATACTGGCGGATTGTCTGATTCCATCTTTTCCATATCAATATACCAATACAATGGATCGTTCATTGATTTATAAAAGCAAAGGTAGTCACCATAGATTAAAAAATCAAGTTTTCCTGGTGAGCATAAACAATAACCCGTTTGATTTAAGCTAGGATGTTTTCCTAATTGACGATAATATTCCACCAAAACAGTTGGCAGTTTACCAAACTTTTTAACCGCCTTTGCAATTACTCCCTTAGAATAGCCAATATCACCATCAATATGGTATAGCTTTCTAATTTCCATAAAATCCATAACATTAACACTCCTCTTTCTTAATTTCTTATACACTTTATTATTAATCCAGATTTGTCGTTTTGTACTGGGGAAAATTATACCATGCCCAATTATGAAAAACAATCCGCGTTCTACGTTCGTCCCTTGACCGTCTGGATTTTTGCCGCTGCCATTTCGCCGCCGAAAACGGGGAACAGGATTTAACAATCCTGCCCCCCGCTTTCGTCCGCTTCATGCCAGGCATTCCCGTATCATCTGTTCCCAAATGGAAAAGAGCCGATATCCTTTCCGGTTTCCCGGTCAGAACACCCGCCCTTTTCCAAATCCCAAATACTATATTCCAAAAACCCCTCTAATTAGCATACTGTTACCGTCAGCCATGATATTTAAACTGTCTCAACCACCGCGCGCTCCCCACATTTCACTGTGAAAACCTGCGGCTTGCTCCCGGTCAGCGCGATGCTGCGCGCATCCGGCTGGCAGATGCCGACATAAATCTCATACTCGCCCGGAAAGATCAGCTTTTCGCCCTCCTCCGTAAACAGGCCGAACGCCCTCATATCAAGCGTGATCTCCGTCTGTTTTGTCTCTCCTGCCGCCAACCTCAGTTTACGCAAGCCCTTAAGCTGGTAATTCGGCGCGCCCGGAACATCCTTCGCTTTCACATATACCTGTACCGTTTCCGCACCGGCATACGCACCGGCATTCGTGAGGGCTGCCTTTACCTTCACGGTGCTGTCCGCTGTCAGAACATCCGCAGCCTCGATTCCCGCACTACATTCAAACTTCGTATAGCTCAACCCGTAACCGAACGGATAAAGCGCCTCGTTCTCCATATAACGGTACGTGCGGTTCTTCATGGAATAATCCGTGAATTCCGGCAGCTCCTCGCTCGTGCGGTAGAAGGTCACCGGAAGCTTGCCCTCCGGTGAGAATTTCCCGAAGATCATCTGGGCAATGGCACGTCCGCCCTGTGCACCCGGATACCAGCCCTGTACGATCGCTGGGACATTTTTCTCCCCGTCTGCCCATGTGACCGCAAGCGCTGAACCGGAGAGCAGCACAAGGATGACAGGCTTGCCGCATGCAGCCACCGTTTCAAGTAACTGTTGCTGCTTTCCCGGAAGATTCAGCGAGTTTTTGTCTCCACTGCCGAACTCATTCCCGGCATCCCCCTCCTCACCCTCGATTGTCGCGTCCAGTCCGAGGCACATAACAACTACATCGGAGGCATCCGCCACCGCCTTAGCTTCCGCCAGACGGTCGTCCGCCTGTGCCAGCCCGGAGATCCGGTCTCTGTACAGATGGCAGCCTTCGGAGTAAAATACACGTATGTCATCCCCTGCCGCCTCACGGATTCCTTCCAATACCGTAACATATTCCGAAGCGGTTCCCTCATAATTCCCAACGAGAGCTGCGCGGCTGTTCGCATTCGGTCCGATCACGCCAATGCTTTTAATCTTATCTTTGCCAAGTGGCAGGAAGCCTTCTTGGTTTTTCAACAGGGTCAGGCAGCGCTTCGCCGCCGTAAGGTTGACCGCCCGGTGCTCCGCACAGTCACACACCTCGTAAGGGATGTCGCGGTATGGCATCTCGCGGTCAAAAAGCCCCAGCTTCATGCGCGTCGTCATCAGGCGGGTCACCGCACCGTCAATTGTTTCTTCCTTAACCATGCCGTCACGGACTGCCTGAAGCAGATTGGCAAACATATTGCCGCAGTTTAAGTCACAGCCATTATTCATTGCTAACGACACGGACTCGACCGGTGTCTTTGTAACCATATGGAACTCATGAAAATCCTTGATTGCCCAGCAGTCAGAGGTGACGTGCCCGGTAAAGCCCCAGGTCTTGCGCAAAATATCAACAAGCAGCGTCTCACTCCCACAGCACGGCTCACCGTTCGTACGGTTGTAAGCTCCCATGACAACCTCGACATTTGCCTCCTTCACACAGGCTTTGAATGCCGGAAGATAAGTTTCATACATATCCTGTTTCGTCGCAACTGCGTTAAAGCTGTGGCGGATTCCTTCCGGACCCGAATGCACGGCAAAATGCTTCGCGCACGCCGCTGCTTTTAGATATTTCCCGTCATGCCCCTGAATTCCGGCGATAAACCGCACGCCAAGGCGCGAGGTCAGATATGGATCCTCCCCGTACGTCTCATGCCCGCGCCCCCAGCGCGGATCGCGGAAAATATTCACGTTTGGCGACCAGAAGGTTAAACCCTTATAAATATCGTAGTCACTGTACTTTTGCTGTGCATTAAATTTAGCGCGCCCCTCGGTCGAGATGACATCTGCCACTTCCTCCATGAAATCCTCGTCGAAAATAGCAGCCAGACCGATCGCCTGCGGGAAAACGGTCGCCACACCTGCCCGTGCCACGCCGTGCAGGGCTTCGTTCCAGTAGTTGTACGCCTTTACCCCGAGGCGCTTGATCTCCCTTGCCCCATGCAATGTCTGGAATACCTTTTCTTCCAATGTCATCTCGGCAACGAGCGCTTTCGCCCTCTCCTCAAACGGAAGGCTCTCATCCAAATATGCCTGATCCCCCATGCTCCTTCTCCTCCTCGCACATGTTTTGCAGTGATTTTGTCTGCGGGCTGCCATCATACCGCAAAGACCGGTCTTCCCCTGCCGTCCCGCAGCCATTGCCCCACCAAAAAATATCCTTGTCTTCACATGCCGGCTTCCGCGGCTTAAAACTTGGAACGGAAAGAATGTCCCTTAAAACAACGGGATCCCGTCATCCAATATAACCCCCCAGAATGCCGGCTTTGTCTCAAGTACCCTGTTAAACAAAAGCGGATAACGCTTCCCGTCCTTGTTCAGCCACGAACCGTCGTCCGTCAGCCCCCAGAATGTCACGTTCGTGATATTGGCGGCACCCGAATCCACAAGGTTTTTAAAGGTCGTGAACAACCGCTTATAGCGGGTGCCTTCCTTCAAAAAATCTTCCTCCGTATCGGAATCCAAGCTGATGTCAAGCTCCGTGATCTGAACCTCAAGCCCGGTCTCCCCAAACTTGCGGATTGTCTCCTCATAATCGAGCAGTGACGGCGAACTCATGCCGATATGGCTCTGCATACCGATACCGTCGATATTGCCCTGCTCCTTGATCTTATTTACAAGATTTAAAATAGCGATCCGTTTCTGCGTATCATAGGTATTAAAATCATTGTAGAACAGCTTCTGTTCCGCATCCGCGTATTTTCTCGCATACTCAAATGCCTTCTCGACAAAATCCGGTCCGATCGTCTGATACCAGAAGCTATCGCTCATGCGCATCCCGTCCTCGCCGCCGTCCCCCGGCGCGATCGCCTCGTTGACCACATCCCAGGCATATACCACACCCGGATAGGTCGTATTGACATATTCCATCACCAATCGGATGTAATTCTCCATACGTTCAAGCATCACCTCGCGCGTCGCAAAGACTGCGTCCGGCTTGTTGGAATACCCCTCCATAAAGAACCAGTCCGGTGTCTGGCTGTGCCATACAAGCGTATGCCCGCGCATCTTGATCCCGTTGTCCATACAGAATTGAAGCATCGCATCGCAGCTGCCAAACTTAAGTACCGGGCAGGTTTCCGTGCCCTCCGACATAGTCGCCGTCCGGTCAAGCAGCGCATCCGGCTTCATCTCATTGCCGCAGGTCATACTGTTCGCCTGCTGTATAATAAGCTCCCCTTTTAGCTCGTTGAGTAATTCTCCCTTTGTAATCGCGATCCCGATCGAGAAATAGTCCTTCCAGTATTCGTACATACTCGGAAGCTCCTCGTCGATCGACGATATGTAAAAATCCGTGCGAACCTCTTTCGCCGGCTCGGTCGGCTCCGGCGTAGTCTGTGCGTCCTGTGTCGGTTCCGCGGCTTCCTGCGTCGGCGCGGCTTCCCCGGTCACATCCGCCCCGGATGTAGTCGGCTGCACTTCCTGTGTCGGCTGTGCATTCCCCTCTTTGTCCTTGTCACCGCAGCCCGCAGCTCCACACAGCATCACGCCCGCCAACAGCAATGCTGAGCCCCTTCTCAACCATCTCAAACTGTCCCGCAGCATATCTTCTCCTCCTTGCCAGTGAATAAAAGCATATCGGTACCCCCAACCGCATGTACCCAAACCATTGACCCTATTTTCCGAAAACCTTTTCGTAATACATTATAACAACCCGGCAGACTTTTTTCAACATACAGTTCTCCACCCATCCGGAAAGGGTGAACTGCGGTTCACCGCAAAAAACGCAGCCTTCTTGCGGGGAGCGGCACGCTGCCGCCCTCCCGCAGGAACCGCTGCGTCTCTTTATACATTTGCTATGTCATCTTTCGTTCCGCATCTGTCTGTTCTTCCGGTATTACTTATTGTTGGAGTCGTCGATCGCCATCTGCCAAGCGTTGGCAACTTCCTCGATCTTCTCTGCCGGCGTGTTGTGTAAGCCGTATACATTGTAGATGATATCGCCGTAGTTCGCGCCGTATACCATCGGCATATGCCAAACAACACCCCTGCCTTCCTCATACATCAGGGTCAGGGTCTCATCAACCGCACGCTCGTCACGGAAGTTCTCGTATACGGTCGTCTTCCAGTCATCGTCTGCCTCGTAGCCCGGAGTCGGGTTGGTGTAGAGGTTGTAAGCAAAGGCAATCTTGTTTGCAGTCTCAGTATCCATGCAGACCGGCATGACAACAACGTTATCCGCAAAGACTGTCGTGCTCTGGCCCTTCGGACCTGCCGGAGCCATTACGTAACCGAAATCATCGTCCATATCCGCCCAAAAGCTTACCTTGTGCTCTTCCGCAAAGGTCATAGCTACCTTAGCGTCATGGAATGCCGGGATGAACCAATCCCACTCGGAATCTTCCGGTGCCGGCATCTCATACTTATTCTCGATCAGTTTTACACCAAACTGCATTGCCTCAAGGAACTCCGGCGTATTGGTCGCATTGTAATACTTGCCGTCCGCATCGCGGCCGATAAATTCGGCATTGTTGCAGGCTACGAGTGCTTTAAACAAGTCGATGGAGAAGCTTGCCATCGCGTAGGTATCCGGAATACCGTCACTGTTCGTATCACGCGTCAGCTTCGCGCAGAGGTCCTCGAACTTCTCCCAGGTCCACTCGCCGCTTGCCTGCAGGTCATACGGAAGATCCGGGTCAAGACCCGCGTCCTCAAAGAGACGTTTGTTCCAGAAAACGCCGACTCTCCACTCCGGCTTACCGGAAGCCATACCATAGATATGCTCTCCCTGTGTCATCTGGTCAATAACGGCAGCATTCCACTTGCTCTCCGAAAAATCGAAGCACTCCAGCGTCGCAAGATCGTAGAAAAGGTTATTTGCGAGCGGCTTCGCTATGAATCCCTGATCCATCATGAACAGCTGGCCTAACGGGGCATTTGCCATCGTGGAAACTACGAAGCTCTCCTGATGGTCATCCCAGCCGCCGATGGCGATCTGCTTGATCGTGAAATTATACTTCGCCTGGATCTCCTTGCGGTAATCGCGTGTTGCCTGCTCCTGCTCCGTCTTTGCTTCCCCTTCCTCACCGGAGGACCACCAGTCCGCAACGATGATCTCAAGCCCGTCGAGATCCTTATACTTCTCCGGAACCTCGGTCGGTGCCGGAGTCGGGTCGGTCGGCTCCACCGAATCATCACCCGTATTGCCAGCCTCCTGGGTCGGCTTTGGTGCGTCGGTCGGATCTGCGCTTGCCTCATCCTCTCCTCCGCAGGCTGCCATGCTTGCCGTCATGGCAAGCGACATCATAATTGCTGCTAATTTCTGTCCTTTCTTTTTCAATGCTGCTACCTCCTTTTTTAGTCCCGCCACCTTCTTCCCCGTACAACATTTCCGCAGGATGTACGTCTGCGATATCCCATCCACGGCAATATTTTATGTACGAAAGGGAAGCGTGAGGCTTTATTGCGATAAACGGACTACCCGTCTATTCACGATATAATGATTATACCACATCCCCCTTTATTTTTCTAGGGGAAACTCGTTCCAAGGCGCAAAAACCGCGCCTTTACAAACTCCGGTTCGAATGCTTTTTTACATCTTGATACCACTCTGGCTAAGGCTCTCCACAAAGCCCTTCTGCGCAACCAGATAGATGATCAGAAGTGGGATGATCGTCATGAGAAGTCCTGTGGCGATCATTGCCTGCTCATATGCGGAGGATGGCATAACGCCAACCCCGTGAAGGGATGCGTACCAGTCGCTCAACCGCCCGGTCAGACCGGTCAGCGCTTTCGGCAGCAATTTCACCCTGCCCAAAAACAGCCTTGCATAGTAAGAATCCGTCCACTGCCATACATATGCGAACAAAAAGCACGAGGTCAGGATCGGCTTTGCGTCCGGCAGCATGATGCGGATAAATGTCTTGAGCTTACCGCAGCCGTCCACATACGCTGCTTCCTCAAGCTCCTTCGGGATATTGCGGAAAAACTGCCGGATCAGGTAAATGTAGAGCCCGCTCTTTAAGCCCATACAGCCCATACACATCATAATGTACGGTGCCATCGAGTTCTGCAGGTTCAGCGTCTTCCCTGTGATGGCTTTAAAAATACCAAACACATCAAAGAACGAGAAATGCAGGTACAACGATGACGAGATCGTCTGCGGCGGTACAAGGATGGAAATCATGACACACGCAAACCAGAAATTCTTAAGCGGGAACTTGTAGCGCGCAAAACCATAACCGACCAGCGTACATGCCGCAACTTGGATCACACTGACCAAAAGCGCTACAAATACCGTATTCTTCAGGCAGACCCAGTACTCCAAAAGTTCGTTCGTCAGCTTGTAGTTGGCTGTTGTGAAATTCCGCGGTATACTGATGATCGTCGCATCATACAGATCCTGTTCCTCCATGAAGCTGATGGAGATCTTGTTCAACAGCGGCTGTATGATCAAAAAGCACAAACCGAACAGAAGAATGGCTCTTGCGATCTTGTAGAGGCCGGAAGCGGCGGTCTTCTTTAATAAATAACCACCTGATTTCCGGTTTCTTTCCCAGAATTTATCCCTTTCAATTTTTGCACTCGCCCTACTCATAATAGTATACCTTCCTTGATAGAATGAAAGAAACAACAGCTATGATCGCCATGACGCACAAGAAATAACTCCATGCCATCGCGGAGGAAAATCCGTAGTCCATCTGAGGCGACATCGTCTTGTTGATCTTCTCCATAACCTCATTATCTGTTCGAATAAGGAAGTCAATGATCGAGTAAACAACATTTACCAGGATCAGGGAGCTTACCATAGGGAATGTAATCTTCCAGAAGCTTTCCCATGCCGTACAGCCCTCAATCTTCGCCGCCTCGTACATACTTGCCGAGACGGTCTGCAGCCCGGAGAGGAAAATGATGATCTGGATACCGGCTGCAATCGCGATATCGTAGACACTGTCCAAAATATCAAACACGTAGCCAAAGAACTTTGAACCCATGCCGCCGGTATCAAGGATGCTCTGCAGGGTCGTCGTGATACTGGAATTGTTGCTGGATTCCCTCACAAGATCCTCCATACCCTGCAGGAGGGTATTGTTATACTCCAGACCTACGATAACACCGGACGAAAGGATGACCGGGAGGAAGAAGATCGCTCGCACGAAACCCCTGCCCTTAAAGTCCTGGTTCAGCAGCAACGCAACGAAAAAGCTGAATACCAGCGTTGCCGGAACCTTGTACGCCATCCCCGAAATGGATTCCGTCAGCAGGCGGTTGAACTCCGGATCAAGCGTGAACGCTTTCTTGTAGTTGTTGATCCCGATGAACCTCATCGTAAAACCGCCGCTTCCGACCGTAACCTCGGAAAAACTCATCCGGATCGACTCGATCAGCGGATATCCGAGAAATGCGATGAATCCGATGATAAATGGAAGAATAAAGAGGTAACCGGCAATTGCATTCTTCTGTGCCAATGTTTTCTTTTTTTTCGGTTTCATTTATTCTCCCCCTTTCTTTACCGCGTAGTCCCTTGCGGAAACAGAAACGCCGTCCGCAGAATAATCGGTGTAGTTGAAATTCACATAAACCTTTGTGCCATCCTCATACGTCGTCTCCGTCACGCCGTCCGCAAGATAGCGATGTCCGGTGACCAGCTGGTTGAATACATGGCCGAGCGCATCGTCGTATTCTTTGTACATCGCAAGCGCATCGTCCTTCCAAAGGCTGTATTCCGACCCGTGCAGATAGGTATACTTCGTCTCGAGCAGCTTGGATGCCGACGAACCGATAAAGGAAAAATACAGACCGGCACCCGTCTCGATGCTCTTTAACCACGCGGTCTCCCTGTCCGGAGCCAGGTTCATTGCCGCCCCGGTATAATTGACCAGCCCGTGCAGAACCATCGTGTAGAACGGAACCGCATAATCAATAATGCCGTACTGCTTGCCGGACAGATCAAGGTCAATCACCGCATCCACATACGGAACCGCATATTCGTTTCCGGTGTAAACCATGACCCCTGTTCCGTTTTCCTTTAACTGTGCCAGCTTCGCCTGCTGGTTCTTCAGCATCTCCTCACGTGTTACGATGGCCTTTGGATTGTAATCTCCGCCAAGCAGCTTGCCAAGGTCAGCAAACGAGAGATTGGATGCACCGTACTTATTAGCTGCCGACACAAGGGAATCGATCAGCTTGTTGCTATATTCGTTCTTCACGAAATAGCGGAGCGTATCATCATCCTCGTCTTCGAGTGCATAATATACCGGGTTATAATCCCAGAGTTCGTTGATCTCCTTCGTCACATGCTTCGCGGAATCACGGTTTACCTTGAATCCGTCCGTCAATGTGTTTTTATACACAAACTCCACAAAGGCTTCCAGATAGAGACCCACGCCCGCATCCTTCGCTTTCGCGGCAAGGTTTTTGAAATCCTTCTTGCTGCCAAGCTGCGAGACCAGCTTTACCTTTGTCGGAACCCCGTGGTGCACACCGTCGTTAAACCAGCCGACATACTTCATATCCAGATTGGAAACGCCCGCCGCGATGAAATCGTCGATCACTCCCGCCGCTTCCTTATAGGAAGTCAGCTTCCTTGATACGGTCACCGGGAAGCCCATGCGGTTTTCGACCGCCTCGATGGCACCCGTCAGCTCCACGATGAGCGGTGTGGACGAATCGTTGTTCCTGTCAAGCTGCGGATAACGCGCGGTCAGATAATCGCGGTAGGCCAACGCCATGTCCGCGTAGGTATCCCCCTCAACAAAGCGGTATCGGTTGACCAGGTCACCCTCCGGCACATTCTTTTCATAAACGACCACTGCCTTGTCAGACTTTGAAGACACATCCATGCTTGCACTGTGAACGATGTTGTAGCCCACGTTGGCATAATTAAATGTGTGGTTCCGGTTTGACACATCCGCTTCAAAGGTCGTGTAGGCACTGCCCTCCTCCGCGATGCACAGGACGGAAGAACCATTGTTGCAGATACCAAACATCGGGAATAAGGAACGCGTCTCATTGATCAGGCCTGCACGTTTCGAACCGTAATCCCATCCGTACATATCACTGTAAAAGCTATTCTGTGTCTGTTTGCCGTTGTTGAAACGGATGATACCGCCGTTGCCGTCCGGCACAAGGATAAAACCCTCATCCGTGCTGCTGCCCGCCGCGAAATACGGGAGCGGCTTGATCATCATGACCGGATATTCATCCTTGTACGCCACATCCTCAAGCGGAACGCGCACGACAAAGTCCTTTCCGTCAAGCTGGTACAACAGGGAAACATTGAAGGTCGGCTTATCGTTCTGCCTCGACATGGAGTACAGCGCGGAGTCCGCATCATAATCCTCAATGGTGTAACCCACCCCGGCAAAATACTCCTCAATCCTTACCTTGATATGCTCCTGGAGACCGTCACGGAGCACATACATACGCTCATTTGCCAGATCCGGATATGCTGCCAGAAGTGCCTCCTCATCATCGTCCTCACGAAGATTGTTGATATCGTACTTGCGGTAATACTGTGTAACCTTTTTCTGCACCGACGCTTCCATCTTGTCGAACCATTGCAGGTAACGGCTTTCCGGAAGTGCCGCCGGCATTATGTACTCGCGCTCGATATTTCCGATCGAGTATTTTACCTTGATGCCGTTCTCCACTTCCTCGATCTCATAGAGACCGTTCTCGACGCTGTACTGATAGCTGTTAAAGACGGTTTCCACACCGTTCATCGTACCGTACTTGATCATCAGCGTGGACTGCAGGGCCGACTTTGTCGCCTTGTTCGCGATCGTCTCCCCCGAAAGATCCTGCGGGTTGGAATACCACACCTTGCCGCTCGCCTTTTCCGTCACGGAAAACTGCGTCGTCTCAGGATCCAATACGAACTTTAAATGTTCGTTTTCCATCACATATTCGGATTTATCTTTCTCGTAGCCGTAGATGATTATCCTCTCTTCTTCGACTTCCTCGCCGCAGCCGGTGAGGCCGGTCAATGCCGCCGCTGACAGGCTAAGGGCAAGAAGGAGACTTAAAAATCTTGATTTTTTCATTGTAGACCTCCTTGCGCCCTAATAGAATCGGAATACGATCTCTTTGTACAGTGAGATAAAATATGCAAAACCGTCCGAGATCAAACTGAAGAACAACAGCAGGATAAATATGATGATCAGCATGCCAATTGCCGTCGCGATCGCCGCGAAGATCGCTTTCCCCAAACCGTAATCATGGATCATCATCATCGCCGCAAGGATCAGGATTGCGATCCAGATATCCGTGAAGCGGTCCATGTAACTCCAGAAGACACCTTCCTCTCTCGTCACGATATTGCTGATAAAGATCATCGGGAGCTGGAGCAATACATACGGGGTATACGCGTAGCAGACCGCCATATAAATATTTTTCAGTGTGCCCTTCCCGTCAAACAAAGTCGTCAGGCACCAGTTTGAAACACATCCGATCGCGATCGGGACAAGAATTTCCAGGACACACATCAGGACATTGAACTTCTCCGGGCGGTACAGGATGAACATGAAGTTCGTCAGCTGCGTGCGCCAGATCCGGATCAGGAGCACCGCGATCAGGATCGTGTTTGCCGCCGCCATGGAACCGCGTTTCTCATGGATCAGATCCCAGAAACCATCGAACGGATGCCCAATCACATGGAGGGAAAACCTGAGTGATCTTTTGTATTCATTTAAGCTTTCTTTATTGATCTTTTCTGCTATCTTCACTCCTCAGACACCTCCCTTTTGACTTTCTTAACTGTCTTTATCGTCTTTGGCACAATGATCAGGATCAAAAGCCCCACGATGAAATATGCGATATGCTCCTCGATCCATTCTTTCCTCCAGAGCTTGAAGGCTTTTGAGTACGCCCTGCCGTAGTACTTCAGCTCAAAATACTCCATCGCCTCCTCGTAGCGGTTCTGTCGCAGCAGCGCACGCCCGATGCCAAGGTAAGCAAGGTCGTAATTGCTGTTTAATTTCAGCACTTCCCGCCAATAATCCGCGGACAGGTCATAATCGCCTTTCTGGTATGCCAAAATTGCATTGTTGATCTGTATGCCGTAGTTCGTAAGCACCAGTTTGGTCACGGAATTGGTTCTGCTGTCGAGCACATACAGATCCGTCCCGAGATGGTCGAGGGCAACCGGGTTCATGAAATATCCCATCATATTCCCGTTGCCGCCGAACGCGTACAGGAGCTGTCCCTGTGAATCATAGCCGAAAATGCGGCAGCGCGTGCGGTCGATCGCGTAATAAATATCGTTTTCAAGCGGTGTGACATCAATCAGCTTTGACGGCCCTTTTATACCTGCCCCCTCACCCCAATCAATATCACCGATCGGCGGTGTATCGCCGTTCTTGATGAGGATATCCGACCCCATCGAATTAAGTTTCCGGATCGGCTTTGCCTTATCATCCTTTAAGTCCCACTCACTGAACACCGAGGTCGTCACATAAGCGAAGCCGTCCTTGTCAAGGGCGATATTGTTGTACTCGGTCGGCACGAACGATTCCATCTGCGCCCGCTGCGCCTGTGTGGACAGCTTCTTCCAGATATAGTCGACCATCGAGAACGTAACCTTGCTCGCGCCGATGTACCCGGTAAACTCCCCTTCCGGCGAATACTGGATAACACCTTTGTTTACGTTGCGCCCAAGGACAAGGGCGCGCCCCGCGTCATCGACCACGATCTTGGTCGGCAGGAAATCCTGCGACGCATCATAGGTCTCATCGACCGGCTGAAGCAGCAGTTTTACGAGATTTAAGTCCTTGTCAAGATGTACGACGCGTTTGTTTTCCGTATCACAGATATAGAAATCCCCCTTCTTATCAACAAAAACGTCGTTTGGCGATTTGAACGTATCGTCGGCATCCCCGTTCTTAAAGGTATCAATCACCCTCACAAGGGAGAGCGACTCCGTTCCCGCGAGAAGCTCCACGATACGGTTGTTTCCGGTATCTGCGATATAGACTCGGTCACCTGCCGCGTACATACCCTGCGGCTGCCTGAAATCCCCGATACCAAAGTCAATCCCAAAGACCCGCAGCTGTGCGGAATAGGCATCCGGCGATTCCTTGGCTTCACCCCAGATATCGTAAACGTAAGTGTAAAAATTATTTTCTGCCTTCAAGGTTGCTGCCGGTGAAAGAAGGATCATGGCGAGCAGCAGGCAAACAAATCTCTGAATTATTTTTTTGCGTTTCATGTGCTCATCCCCCTTAATCCTTGATACCGGAGCTTGCCATCGTCTCCAGGATGTTGCTCTGTGACAAAATGAAGGTTATGATCGGCACGATCATCATGAAAAGTGTTACCGCCGAACCGACACCGGCTCTCGAAACACCGCCGTTGATGATCTGCTGCAATGCGTATGGAAGTGTCTTTAATTCCTCGGAGTAGATGTAGTTCGATGCCTTCGTATTCCAAAGGTTCTGCACCGAGAAAATAATGAGTGTAAGCCATGCCGGCTTTACCATCGGCATAACGATCTTATAGTAGATCGTCCATTCCTTCGCGCCGTCGATCTTTGCCGCCTCAATCAGCGAATCCGGGATACCCTCCATAAACTGCTTCATCAGGAAGAGCCCCATCGGGGACGCGAACGCCGGGATGATGATGGCAAGGTAGCTGTCCACCCAGCCGAGCCCCGTCATGATAAGGTAGTTCGGGATACCAAGCACGTAGCCCGAAAACATGAGCGCCGTCACAACGATATTGAAAAACGTCTTTCCGCCCGGGAAATCATACTTTGCAAGTACATATGCACCCATCGAGGCAAAGATCAGATGCCCGACCGTACCGATCAGTGTGATGATCACGGTGTTAAATATGTAGCGCGAGAATGGAACCCAGGATTTTCCCATGATAACAAAGAGATCCTGGAAATTGTCCATCGTCGGATGCTGCACGAAAAACTTTGGCGGATACAGATAAATCTCATCCAGAGGTTTGAACGCGCTGCTGATCGCATACACCAGCGGCAGCGCCATGAAAATACCAAACAGGATCAGCATGATATAAATTCCGATGTCGCCGCCCCTGGACCTGTTCGGTTTTCTTCTTTTTAATTTTTTCATATCCTTTCCTCACCTTTCCCAGTCTGTTATCAGGTTCCCACTTTTCTAAGCAACGACTGAATCAGCTTGTTGCAGAGAATCATGGTAATGAAAAGTACGGTTGCGATCGCGGATGCATAGCCCATCTCAAAACGGACGGAACCGTAATCAAAAAGGTGAGTAACAACAGTACGTGCCGCGTAGTCGGTACTTGGGAAGCCGGCGAGTGCCATCGTGACCTCGCAGACACCAAAGGACTGTGTGATCGCCATGACCGCACCGAACATCAACATCGGCTTCATGTTCGGCAGCGTGATGAACCAGAGTTCCTGCCAGCGGTTCCGGACACCATCCACATATCCCGCCTCATACTGTGCCTGGTCCACACCCTGCAGACCTGCCACAAACGAGAGGAACCCGGTACCAAGACTCATCCACAAAATTACGAGGAGAATGACCGGCATCATGTAATTCGGATCCGTAAGCCAGAGAATCGGTGCGTTGATAAACCCTAACTTCATCAAAAACGAGTTCACATAACCGTAAGCATCGCCCGAGAACATGATCGCCCAGATCAGATAAACCTGGCCGGAGATCGTCGGCGCGTAGAAAATCAACACTGCGAATGCCCTGACATAGCGCGGCAGCTCGTTGATGAACCAAGCGAACAGGAAGGATGCGAGATAACCGATCGGACCCGTGATCGCCGCAATCAGGAAGGTATTCGTGACGGAAGTAAGGAATACATCATCCGCCAGGAAAAGGTCAACATAGTTCCTCAAACCGACAAAACTCGGTGTCTCAAGCACGTTATAGTAAGTAAAACTCAAACAGATGGACATGACAACCGGCACGATGTAGAAAAGCGTGAATATGACGGCGTACGGCAGGAGGAACAGATAACAGGTCTTCGAGCGCTTCGCCTTATACATCGCGATGTGAAAATTCTTCTTCTTTTTATTCATATATTTCTGCATGAATGACATTTTCTTTTCCTCCTTTCTACTGATCCTGCTCTATCGAAAGCCCAAACTCTTTGCGCTTCTTTGTCAGCTCTTCGTTGATCGTCCTTGTGTAGTCAAGCAGCGTCTCGCGCGGATCCTCACTCGCGGCGATAACCTTCCTGACCGCATTGACAAGATGTCTCGAAGTATAGTAACTGCCTGGTACTTCCGGTGTCCCGCAGGTCCAAGCCCACTGCTCCTTCAGCACCTTCATCTGCTTGCTGCTCCATGCGAGCCCCTCAAACGCATCAACATTTGCGGTTGCATATCTCGCGGAAGAACCCATGACACTCTCAAGCTCACGACCGAAACGTGTCTGCGTCTCCGCATCCGCCCACCACTTCATGAACTGCCATGCCTTTTCCTCATCCCCTGCGCCCTGCAGCATCATCGAGCAGTTGCCCCAGGAATGCGCGGAACGGTCGATCGTGCCGTCTTCCTTCTGGATACCCGGGATCATTGTGAAATCCCACAAACCGCGGATCTCCGGCGCAAACACGACGAGCGTGTTGTACGTGCTGTAAGAGCTGATACCGATCGGCATCTCGCCGGAACGGAAACGGTTTACAAAGTTGTAGATCGTCGGCAGTTTATAGTGCGTGAAGAACCTCGTGTGCATCTCGAACGCATTAACACCCGGCTCCTCGTCGATCTGGGTGGACTCACCCGTGCCGTTGTAGAGCACACCGCCGTTCTGGAACAGAAGATCCAGCAGGCTGCTCAGATCCGGTGCGTTCGCATTATTGTACACACTCGGGATTCCGGCACTCATGTTGTTCTGCTGGATGATCGGGAGCATGTTAATGAAATCATCCCATGTCTGCGGGATCTCAAGCCCAAGCTCCTCCATGATATCCGTGCGGTAGAACAAAACATTATAGTTCTGCGTCTCCGGAAGCCCGTAGATGCCGCCGTTAAACTGGTACGGCGCATACGCGCTCGGATAATAGTGCGAGAGTACCTCATCAATGCCATCAAACTTCGACAGGTCGACCGATGCGTTTCGGAGCGCATAGTTGACCGGCTCACCCTGCCCGACGGAAAGAGCCACGTCCGGACCCGTGCCCGCCACGGTTGCCGGAAGCAGTGTGCCCGCCTCGACCAATTTTACGTTTACGCCGATCCCGTACTGCGGCGTGAAGGTATCGTCGATCATCGTCTTTAAGATCGTGCTCTGGTCGCGGCCCGAAAGCATCCAGACCGTGATCGCCTCGTCCTTGTCGTAAATGTTTCCGAGGGAGTTATAATCCTCGGTGAAGGAGGAAACGAAGGAGCGGATCTCATGCACCGCTTTCTTTAAGAACGTTTCCTTCTTTGCCGTCACGGCATGGCCGGAGGCTGCCACCACGATATAGTCGATATCCAGCGGTGCCTCGGAAAGTGTCTGGATGGACGTTCCGAGCGAACTGATATTCTCCTTGAAATTCATCATAGTCGGCGGAATCTTATCCGGATTCTTCACGAAGCGCTCAAGCTGTGTTGCCAGCGTCTGAGCCGCCGCAATCTGGGAAGCCTTCTGTCCGGTGTATGCCACGATCTCATCCACCATACGGTAAAGTCTCTTGCTCTCAAGCCCCATCGCCTCAATCACTTCCGGGTATACCTTGCCAAGCTGGTAATCGCGGAACTCATCCGGCTCCGTTCCCGTCAGGACAAGAATCTTGCGGTACATCTGGTTCAGACGGTATACACTGTCCTCCATCTCATTTAAGATTCCCCCAAGGTCACCGAGTGTTACCTCAAGGCGGATGGTGTGTGTGCCCGCCGTCAGTGCAAACTGGTACGGATTACCGTCCTCGTCGGAAAGCGTCAGCATATCCCATGCGTTGTTATACTGGAACGGGATCGCAGAAACTTCTTTAAACGGAACTTTACCGTCAATGAAGAGCGCACGGTTCGACACGAAACCGCGCTGGTAATTCTGCCGTCCCTTGATCGATATCTCATAAAATCCGTCTTCCGGCACCGTGATATCCCATTCAATCCACTGCCCGGATACCTTCCATGACTGACCGCCGATCATATTCAGCTTAATCTTCGCTGAGCTGTAAGGCTCCGTTGTCGCAGAAGAACGGTCGTATGTCGCATAGAGCGAAGGGCTGGAACGGAATGTGGAATCTTCGCCCTGAACCTTCTGCTCAAAGTCGGTGTCGGTATTTTTGTATGTATTCTTATCTGCCGCTGCAATATAGTCTGCGTAATCCAACTGCTCATCAATCGCCATAACGACAAGGCGGCGGATCACCATCGGCTCATTGACTGCCTCCAGCGTAATCTCGTTTGAACCCGCTTCAAAATAATATTGATACGGCTCGGTATAATACCCCATGTAATCTTTGAAGAAGGAACTCTGCCAACGCGGGATCTCCACCTGCGTCGGACGGATCTCATTGCCCTGGTTATCCTCGCGGACTTCGTTCTTATCGCCCCAAACCCTTGAGAAAGCCAAGTCATCCGAACCGGCAAAAGGAAGGCTGCCATTGATGTAGAATGCCCTTTCAATGTCCACGCCGCGCGACGCAATCGGGTAATACTCGATGTACATGTTATAAAGGCCACTCTGCGGAATCTCCACCTTCCATGTGGCACGGCTGTCGTCCTCCATGTAAATCACCTTCGGTTCGCCCTCATAGTCCGTCTCCACGCGAACCCCTTCGCCATCCGTGAAGTCGAACAGTCCCACTTCTACGCTGTTGGCAGGCTTCCCCGCATCCCCGTACTTCTGCAGGTACTTCGCATATGTGCTGTCACGGCTCACCCCCTGCACATCACTGTCAAGATCGTATCCCGCATATTTATCATGGTAGTCATCCACCTGATTCAGCTTGCGGTACACAATGAACGCCGCAATCAGGGCAATAATGATAACCAATATCAGGATAACCTTTTTTCTTTTCCCAGGCATATCTTTATCCCTCTCCTTTTCCCAGAATGTCGTTTGTGTATTTTGCATAATTCCCCTTGCAAAATACACATTTTTTTTGCTATCTACTAATAGTCTATCATCTTTTGCTGTGATTTTCCTATCAATTATTGCTATTTCTATTTCATTGCTTGCTGAAAATTGCTTGTTTCGCAATTATTTAGCTGCTCTCCCCCTACAAATTATTACATTTTCACTGTTTTGCCTTTTTCTGGTCAAGCATGTTTTTGATATTTTGTCAATAACGCCTTAATTTCAAAAAGTTTTTTTGTACAGTTTCACAATCAGAGATTTTTTTCTCTTACCGCAATATTTGAACCAAAATTTTGTTTTACAGCAAAATCTAAGAGGGTTATAATGAATATAACTACTTAATATCTTCAAATTTTATTTTTTAAGAAAGGTATGGTAACAATTATGTACGAAGTTAATTTCAACAACCCGGTTCCCGTATATTTCATCGGAATCGGCGGGTGCAGCATGAGCGGGCTCGCAGAACTTCTTCTCTCCCGCGGTTTTTCCGTGAGCGGTTCCGACAAAAACCACAGCACGGTCTGTGACCGCCTGGAAGACATGGGAATTTCCGTTTTTTACGGGCAGCGCGCCGAAAACATCACCCCGGACCTAAAGTTTGTCGTTTACACCGCCGCCATTCACAAAGACAACCCGGAACTTACCGCTGCCGAAAAACTTGGCATCCCTTGCATCAACCGCGCGGATTTCCTTGGGCAGCTCATGCGCCAGTATAAGGATGCGATTGGTGTGGCGGGTACTCACGGAAAAACTACGGTTTCCTCCATGCTGTCCATGATCTTCCTTGAAGCCGGACTTGACCCGACGATCTCGCTCGGCGCTGTGCTCGACCCGATTGCCAGCAGCGCGCGCGCGGGGCACTCTGACCATTTTATTGTAGAATCCTGCGAATACACCAACAGCTTCCTTCACTTTTACCCTCGTCACGAAATCATACTTAATATAGAAGCGGAGCACTTAGACTTCTTTAAAGATCTTGAGGACATCCGCCATTCCTTCCGGCTGTTTATGGAAAAATTAAGTGCAGGCGGACATCTCGTGATTCAGGGCGATATTGCGGGACTTGATGAGCTGACAAACGGTCTCAGTGCAGATATCACGACCTATGGCCTTGAGGGAAGCGGGAAAACCTACGATTATTACGCAGCAAACATTACATATGATACGAATGACTGCGGCAGCTATGACCTGATGCACGGGGAAACCCTGATCGCACGCATTTCGCTCCAAGTCATCGGCGCACACAACATTTCCAACTCGGTTGCAGCCGCCGCGATGGCAAATCTCCTCGGTGTCCCGGTTCCGGCCATTGTTTCCGCCCTGCACAACTTTATCGGCGCAAAACGCCGCTTCGAGAAAAAAGGGTTGAAAAACGGTGTCACAATTGTGGATGATTACGCACACCACCCATCCGAGATCCGCGCCACACTGACGGCAGCAAAACATTATCCGCATAAAACACTCTGGTGCGTTTTCCAACCACATACCTTTTCACGCACAAAGATATTTTTTGATGACTTTGTGGATGTTCTTTCCCTTGCCGACAAAGTTGTGCTCGCCGACATATATGCCTCACGCGAGCAGGATCCGGGAGATATCTCCTCGCGTGATCTTGCTGAAAAACTCCAAAATGCCGGAAAGGAAGTATACTATCTCCCATCCTTCGACGAGATTGAAAAATTTTTATTGTCGAATTGCACGGAGGGCGACCTGTTGATAACTATGGGAGCGGGAGATATTGCAAATGTTGGCGAAGCGATATTAAAGCACTAAGTTATCCACATTATCCACAACCTTATCAACGATTCGTCGGTGATTTTGGTTGTGGATTCTTTTTTTCCACAATTTTTTCTACATAAGTAGATGATTTTTTTTAAAAACGGCATTTTCTCAAGCTTTTCAGCCAACGAGCCTGTCCTGTTTTTTTTACTACATCCGTAGAAGTTTTTTCATTGTCCACGTTATCCACATTATCCACAAAGTTATCCCCAATCTGCTTAGTACAAACCCGCTTCTTTTCTTTTTTTCAAACCTGTGCTATACTCTCTATGAAATTTGATCGAGAATAACTTCAGGAACTTTGTCCCTCATTTTCCGCGGAATAAAATCCGCAGGACACAGGATCCCAGACTAACCAGCCCGCCACAGGAGGAAGAGATGTCGGCCGCACTCACACTCTCAAATGGAGCCAAAACCGAATACACGATACTCCCAAATACCTTCATTGACCGCTATATGCCGCAGGCAAACGGTTCCTTTGTCAAGGTTTACCTATATTTTCTGCGCCTTTTAGGCGACCCGTCCCGCACAGGCAGCCTTTCCGCGGCAGCCGATGTCCTTGAAGAAACCGAGAAGGATGTTGAGCGCGCATTAAAATATTGGGAAAAAGTGGGGCTTCTGAAACTGACCCGCGACAGCGAAGGAATGATCACAGATATCTCCTTCCTATCGTTTTCCTGCGGGAACGAGCCCGAACATCCCCTTCCTGCCCCTGCCAGGGATATTCCTGACGCGCAGGAAAGCCCTTCTGCTTCCCCGGACGGCGCACCGCCCCGGACGCATTTTGTAAAACCGGACTATTCGGAAGCCCAGATCACGGCGCTTACATCACTCGATGAGGTAAAGTGGCTGATGTCGCGTCTGGAGCAGACTCTCGGCCGCCTCCTGAAACCCGCGGACTTACAGACCCTTTTGTTCCTGTATGAGAGCGTCGGCTTCCCGGCGGAGCTCATTGCTTACCTGTATGAATACTGCGCCTCCAAAAACAAGAAAAACGCAGCCTACATCGAAGCTGTCGGCATTGCCTGGGCACAGTCCGGCGTGGACACCATTGAGAAGGCGGAGGCGGAGACCGCCGTCTACAGCCAGAGCTATCATGTCGTCAACCGTGCCTTCGGCCTAAACCGTGCGCCCGGAAACATCGAGATGAAATACATACACCGCTGGTCGGAAAACTTCGGTTTTGACAATTCCATCATTGAGGAGGCATGCAACCGCACGATGCTGTCCACCTCGAAACCGGATTTTAAGTATGCGGATAAGATTCTTGCCACCTGGCACGCCGCCGGCGTAAAGAAAAAGGAGGATATCGCCGTTCTGGATTCCGAATTTGCGCGCAAAAACGCAGCGAACGCCAGGGCAAAGGAGGATACCTCCCGAACCGCAGTTCCCCCGCCAAACCGTTTTGGCGCGTTTCCGCAGCGCCGCTACACTGCTTCCGATTACTCCGAGATGGAGGGGATGCTTTTGAGAAAGGATGCCGCCAATGCCGATAAAAAATCACCAGTATAATTCCATCATGCGGGAATACGACGCAAGGCGCTTAAAAAGCCACCGCGAGGCGATGGCGCGCCGCGGGGAGCTCTACGCAAAGATCCCGCGCCTAAGGGAACTTGATGACGCGATCGCACACGGTTCCGTCGAGAGCGCAAAGCTCTCGCTCTCCGGCGACCCCAAAGCGCTGCTTGCCCTGCGCGGGCGCAACGAAGCACTCTCCGCCGAAAAAAAAGCTCTGATTGCCGCAAACGGTTACCCGGAAGATTATCTTGATCCGCACTACCTCTGCACAGACTGCTCCGACACCGGCTTTATCGGGCGCGAAAAATGCCATTGCTTCCGACAGGCCATCGTGGACATGCTCTATTCCCAGTCCAACGTACGGCAGGCCATTGTCCGGGAAAACTTTGACACGTTCTCCTACCGGTATTATCCGGACGACTACATCGAAGAATCGGTGCGCATGACCCCGCTTGAAAACATGCGCCGTGTTGTGGCAAGCGCCAAACAGTTTATCGAGGGCTTTGATACCTCCCCGGACAACCTCCTGATTTACGGCAACACGGGTGTCGGCAAGACCTTCCTGACCAACTGCATCGCGCGGGAGTTGATTATGACCGGGCACACGGTCATCTACCTGACTGCTTTTGAGCTGTTTGATATTTTGGAGCGCCGCAAGTTCTCCCGCCCGGAGAACGCGGAGGATGACGATTACAGTGAGGCCGCCAGCCAATTTTCCCATATCCGGGACTGTGACCTGCTCATCATCGACGACCTCGGCACAGAATTAAACAATGCCTTTATCTCCTCGCAGCTTTACCAGTGCATCAATGAACGGCTGCTCGGCCGGAAAGCTACGGTCATTTCCACCAACCTTTCATTTGAACAGCTGAAAAATAACTACAGCGAGCGTATTTTCTCGCGTATCACCGGCAGCTATACTTTCCTGAAAATTGTCGGTGAAGATATCCGTATCCGCAAAAAGCTGTCATAACACACCGATTACACCGGGCATAATGGTATATAATTGAAATAGCCGACGGCTTCCCGAAAAAATTCCCGAAAAAGAGACAATCCCCGCCGTCCGGATATGCATTTTTCACAATTCGCGTTTTCCCCCGGTTTTTCACTTGAAGGAAAACAGCAAAAATGCTATAATGAACACGGATTGTTCATGTCAGGAGCCGGGAACCTCCCGGCACAAAATCACTATGGAGGATCATATCATGCCACAGGAAAAGTATTCTGGAACCATCCCAGTCGGTACCTTAGGTATCGTGGCACTGGAAAGCTGCCGCACACTTGGCCAGAAAGTCAACGACTACATTGTTCAGTGGAGGCGGGAGCGGGAACATGAGCACGCGTCAACTATCGCGTTTACCGGCTATGAGCGGGACAATTACCTGATCAAGGCACAGTGCCCGCGCTTTGGCACCGGAGAGGCAAAGGCGATCATCAAGGAAAGCGTGCGCGGTGATGACCTTTATCTTTTGGTGGATGTCTGCAATTACAGCCTGACCTACACTGTCTGCGGGCAGCAAAACCACATGTCACCGGACGACCATTTCCAGGATCTAAAGCGCATTATTGCGGCTCTGAACGGCAAAGCGCGCCGCATCACTGTCATCATGCCGTTTTTATACGAAAGCCGGCAGCACAAGCGGAGCACAAGAGAATCCCTGGACTGCGCGCTCGCCCTTCAGGAACTGGCAAATATGGGCGTGGAAAATATCATCACCTTTGATGCGCACGATCCGCGCGTGCAGAATGCCATCCCGCTGAAAAGCTTTGAGACGATCATGCCGACCTACCAGTTCATCAAAGCATTGCTGAACAATGTACCTGACCTGACGATTGACGCGGACCACATGATGGTGATCAGCCCGGACGAAGGGGCGATGGGCAGGGCGGTTTATTTTGCTACCATGCTTGGGCTTGACATGGGCATGTTTTACAAGCGCCGTGATTACTCCAAGATCGTGGACGGGCGCAACCCGATCATCGCGCATGAATTTCTCGGCAAGGACGTGGAGGATAAGGACGTTGTCATCCTAGACGACATGATCTCCTCCGGCGAAAGCGTGATTGATGTTGCCCAGGAATTAAAACGCCGCAAGGCAAGGCGTATTTTCCTGTGCTCGACTTTCGGCCTGTTCACAAACGGGCTTGAAAAGTTTGACGAGGCATATGACCTTGGATACTTTGACCGCCTTATCACAACCAACCTTATATACCAGCCGGACGAGCTGCTGGCACGCAAATATTACCTGACGGCGGACATGAGTAAATACATTGCGAAACTGATCGACGCGCTCAACCATGACGCTTCCATCAGCGAGTTCTTAAACCAGACCGGCAGGATTCAGGTCTTTGTACAAAAATACAGGGAACAACAGGAAAAAGCCAAAGAGGGCAGCCACTGACCTACGGCAGATCTGTTAAAATGAAGTTTCCGGTTTCTTTTACGGTATTTTACTAAAAAGGCTGTCACGAAATTACGGCCGCAGCAATACATGGCAAGCGCACATTCGGGATTTCACCATGTATTGTCCGGCGGCCATATTTCGCGGCAGCCTTTTGCCGTTTAATGCAAAAAACAAATACCTTTCTAAATTTTTTATTTTTCTTGTAACGAATCCCACCCCAACCCGGATATATAGATGAAAGGAGGCCGCTATGGATGAACTGTACGAGCAGAACGCCCGGATCGTCTACCGTTTCCTGTACTCCATATGCCGCGACGAACCGCTCTCGGAAGACCTGACACAGGAAACCTTTCTGGAGGCCTATCGGTCCATCGAACGCTTTGACGGGAGCTGCAAGATTTCCAGCTGGCTCTGCCAGATTGCCAAACATCTGCTCTACCGCCATTACCAGAAAGCAAAACGCGAAATTCCGTCTGCACTGGATGGATCCGAAGATTTTATGCCGAAACTCCCCCCACCGGACGGGCGCGTGACCGCAAAATTAGAGCTTATGGAAGTCTTTAAAGAAATGCAGAAACTTCCTCCTGCCACGCGTGAGGTCATCTACCTTCGCATTACGGGTGAACTGACCTTTGGCGAAATTGGGGAAATCATGGGACACAGCGAAAACTGGGCACGGGTGACATTTTACCGCGCAAAAGAAATTTTATGGAAAGGAAGGAGAATGGAAAATGAGCGAAACAAATCCGGAAAAAGCAAGCGAAACGACAACAAACCAAATACAAACAAACTTTAAAAATACCGGCGAAACAAAAGTTCTAACGAAAAAAACTGTAAGTTGCGAAATAACCTGCGACATTATACGCGACCTGCTACCATCCTACTTGGACGGAATCTGCTCCGAAGATTCCAAAAAAATCATCGGGCAACACATCTCCACCTGCGCAGACTGCGCATCACTCATGGACGTGCTGCAAGAATCCGAAGCATCGGAACGGCAATGGGAGGCAAAACAGATTGCCTTCATGAAGAAAATCAAAAAAAATGCCGGAAAAAAGGAGATCGTCGGTCTGGGAATCCTGCTCGCGGCTATCCTCTTCGGCCTCCGGATTTTCTCGGAACATTACGGGGCAGCATCTTGGCTTTACCTGGTCGTCCTGCCGCTGATCCTCGCAGATACACACTTCCTGCTCACAGATCACATAGCACTTACGAAACAAACAGAAACAAAGATTATCCTCCTCCTTACAAGCGGCCTGCTGCTATGCGCCAGCATACTTTTAGCCCTCGTAAGCATGCAGTGGGTCGACCGCCAACACTATCCTTTCGGGATAGAAGCCGCCAACCTCGGAGGTTTTTTAAAGAATATTTATCTTTTCCTCGCGCTTTGCCAGTTTGCCATCTTTGCCGGAAGTGTTGCGCTGACCCTAAAGACCGCAAACTCCCACGGCATCGTCATCAGCACCAGTGCGACGGGGTTCTTCTTGATACTTTATATCATCTCCGTTTTTGCAAGCATGTCCTCCGTCGAGATGTCACAAAGAGCACTGGGGCAATCTCTGTATATCTTGTTAGAAGGGGCATGTATTGCCGCAGCCGCAGAAATCTTACAGCGAAAAAAGCGGCAAAAGGACAATAAGACCAGATGATGCCGCAATTCTGTACGTAACGCCATACAAGAAAAGGGGGGACATATCACCCCCTTTTCTTTATCCCTACTTTTTTGCACCAATCCCCATACTCTTTGTCAAACTTCACGGAATCAGGATCTTTCATGGCTTTTGCCGCCGCAATGCGCTTGATATACAGATTCCCATACCATTCCGTCCCGTTTGTAAATTTCGCCTTTGCCCATTCCCACAATTCCTCTGTCTTTGTGTCATCCCGGCCGGGACACGCAACGGCAATGCTTTTTTCTGCCGCAATCCCCCCCTCCGCTGCTGCCCGTTCCTGACAGATGATCTCAAATGCTTCCTCCAGCAGGTCTCCAAGCGGATGAAGCCCATGGATTTCCGTATCCTCTGCCAACTCCCTTGCTTCATCGAGACAGCCGTGCGCTGCGGCACATTGCCCAAGAACCAAATAATGCCGGATCAGCCTGTTGTATGCCTGGACGGTATCCCTTAATTTCCCCGTACGTTTTGCCGACGACAGCTGTTCCAGATAAAGCATTTCATTTTCTTCTTCCTTCCCCAAAAACGTATAAAACCGGATCAGGCTCTCCCTGTCCGCATCGCCCCAAGCAGCCACCGAATCCTTCCACAAGTCAACAAGCAGCTCCATCACATCCCGGAATCCCATATCTTTGCACAGATAAATGCAGTCCAAAAGGTCATTGTCCGAAAACTTGTCATTCATTTTGATTGCCGGGTCATAGCCGCATGCACAGTCAAAATTCGCGTTTTTCGCCCTCTGAAACCATGCGTCGTACGAATGCCCGGTATTATATTTGGCGAGCAGGAAAGTCAAAATCTCAAGCGCCGCCCCAATCCCCTGGAAAGAATTCGTCTCCCGGTCTATAAGCTCCTCCTGAAACAGCCAGAAAATAACCTCCTCGTCCTCCTCCTTTTCATAAAGCAGATAGTATGCGAGCCGCAGGCGGTTTTCATAATTTTCATCCTGTGTGCCAAATTCCGGATGCCGGTAACTTTTATAGCAGACACTTTCCTTCCGCCCCGCTTTTAACGCAAGATAGACTTCACGCTGTTTTAAAATCTCTGCACGCAATAAATCAAGATACATAAAAGCCACTTCCTTTCCTTGTCCGCGAAATGTTCCGTCTCTCCTTACCGGATCGCCGGACGGCACTTTTCTCCTGCATTCCCGGCAGGCGCAAGGCATCGGTCAGATGCAGGCGGACTGCCTGCACCTGCAGCCCGTCCGTTTTTCGATTCCGTCAGATTTTCCCCTGACAAAGCTATGTGCAAACGGGGAAGAACGGTACGGGGACTTCGCCCCTTTACATCATAACCTTCGTCAGCTGCCATACAATCTCACTGAAATACCGTGCTGGGATATCCCCCATGCGGAGAGCCTTGTCCTTGTCTGCCTCGTCATACTCATAACTTCCGCGCTTGATCGTGCCCGCCCGGTAAAACCTTGCATCATAAACCGTGACATCCTCGTAGGAGCCTCCCA
>ERZ808040.696-NODE-696-length-27249-cov-4.095503_pt1 | contig 27249 bp, 27 predicted proteins | sample MGYA00380191_ERZ808040 | MGnify/ENA primary metagenome ERZ808040 (study PRJEB31490, sample SAMN06133395) | mouse gut metagenome | isolation source: J6 | host: mice | place: China: Chengdu | collected 2015-05 ...
AACTTTTTCACCGAGTCCTGGAGCACCAACCATCGATGCAATGACGACCATTGAGAGTGATAGCATAATGCTTTGGTTTACACCCGCTAAAATCGTCGGTTTTGCTAAAGGCAATTGTACTTTAAAGAGTCTTTGTGAAGCTGTTGAACCGAATGCTTCAGTTGCTTCAATCAAATCTTCCGGCACTTGTTGAATTCCTAACATCGTTAGTCGGATTGTCGGTGGCATTGCGAATATAACGGAAGCAACAACGCCTGGTACAACACCGATATCAAAGAAAAAGATTGCTGGAATTAAATAAACAAATGCAGGCATCGTTTGCATAAAGTCTAAAATAGGGTTAATGATTTTCCGAACGATCGACTTTTGCGAAGCCCAAATTCCAATTGGTATTCCTAACACAACTGCTAGCAACACCGAAGTTAAGACGAGCACTAACATTTGTAACATCGGGAACCAGAAACCGAGATAATCAATAAATAAAAACCCGATTAATGTGAATATGGCGATACGCCTTGACGCGATTCCCCAGGCGAGAATCGCAAAAATAAATGCTAATACAATTGAAGGAACAAGATTTAAAACATTGACAGTCCCTTCAACGATCGATTCTAAAAATACGGTTATTCCATCAAACAATGGACTAAACTGTTGCACCAGTTTATCTAAACCATCATCAATCCACTGAGCAAACGGGAGTCTTGGTAGTAAATTATCCAATTTCTACACCCTCCTCTTTTGCTAAAACGGTTCCATTTTCATTAATAAAATGTTCATTTCCAGATAATGCACCAATCAGTGCACCCCGAATAATTATGCCTTTTAAACGATTTTCGTGATCGACAACTGCAACAGGTACTTCTGCAGTTGAAACTTGATCAAATAATGCTGTTACAAGACAATCTTCTGTTACCGTTGACACATTCTTAATCAAAATATTTTCTAATTTTTCACCAGTTGCAAACGCTTCATTCGCTGCTTGTGCCGTAACCGCTCCTAATAAACGTCTTTGTTTATCCGTTACATAAATAGAAGAAATGCGATGGCGTTTCATCAATTCAAGCGCCACTCTTGCACCACGGTCAACTTGAACAGAATCTGCTTGCTTCATAATATGACCAGCTGTTAATACTTTGGATAAATCGACATCTTCAACAAATTTCTCTACATAATCATTCGATGGATTCATTAAAATTTCTTCTGGTGTACCGATTTGTACAACTTCCCCATCTTTCATTAATAAAATTCGATCACCAATACGTAGTGCTTCATCTAAGTCATGCGTGATAAATATGATGGTTTTTTTCATATCACTATGTAGCTGTAATAATTCATCTTGCATATCTTTTCGTATTAATGGATCTAACGCACTGAATGCCTCGTCCATTAACAATACATCTGGATCATTTGCAATGGCTCTTGCTAACCCAACGCGTTGTTGCATTCCCCCACTTAGTTGAGAAGGATATTGATGTTCATAACCAGCTAAACCTACAAGACGCAATGATTCCATCGCTTTCTCTTTGCGCTCACTTTTTTCAATTCCTTGGATTTCTAATCCATATTCAGTGTTCGATAAGATTGTCTTATGCGGAAACAATGCGAAGTTTTGAAACACCATCCCTATTTTTTCACGTCGTACAGTTCGCAGTGTTTCTTTATTCATCTGAACAATATCTTCACCGTCAATCAAAATATGACCTAATGTCGGTTCAATTAACCGATTTAATAATCGAACTAATGTTGACTTTCCACTTCCAGAAAGCCCCATAATCACAAAAATTTCGCCTGCATATACATCAAACGAAGCACTTTTCACACCTACTGTTGCACCAGTAGCTTTCAATATTTCGTCTTTCGTTTTTCCTTCTTTGAGGAGATTTGCAGCGGTTTTGGTATTTTTTCCGAATATTTTTGTCGCTTCTTTTACCTCAATCTTTTTTTCCAGTTGTTGCGATTCCATTTTTCCACTCCTTATTTTTCCCAATGATTATCAGTATACATGAACGGCATATAAAATCAACCGTTTTTTCCGTATATAAAGTTTGTACGGAAAAAACCGTACAAACTTAAATTGAAATTTATTGATTTTCAGCGTATTTTAAACTATGCTAATACAAGTAATTAATCATTTGTATGAACGCCATTTATGAAAGGAGAACGGGTTATGGAAGGATACGAACAGCTATTACATGCTCGAAAACGCATTATGGAGTCTATCGCTCAAAATATGCATTTATATGGTCAACCACCTTCTGCCGGTAGACAATATGGAATGCTATTCTTTGAAAATAAACCGATGACATTAGATGATATGGTAAATGAATTAGGAATGAGTAAGACGAGTATGAGCACTTCTATCCGTTCATTAGCAGAAGCAAAGTTGGTTGAACGCGTTTGGGAAAGTGGCGTACGCAAAGATTTATATAAAGTAACTGACGATTGGTACCAAAACTTCATCGATACTTTCTCACAACGTTGGGGTCGTTCTATTTCTGTTCACCAGAGTGCGATTCGAAAGTCGGCACGTGAATTGCAAAAAATTGTTGATAATGAAAACAATGATGAAACATTAATACAATTGGCTAAGCAAGATTTAGAAAAACTTGCTTATATGAAGCATTATTATGATTGGCTTGAACGCTTAGTCGATGCATTTGAAGACCATTTAATATTTGACCTTGTCCCTAAAATGGAAGATGAAGACAAATAAAAAATGCCCTGCTAGAATTATTCAGCGGGGCATTTTCTTTAATTATTGAACCGTTACTTCGAGTGAGACGACTACATTACCTTTAATCGCACGACTAATCATACAAGATTGTTCCGCTTTTTCCGCAAGACGGTAAGCCAATTTATAATCTTTTTCGGTTGCTGATGCTGTTAATGTAATGACTGGTTTATGAATGATTTCTTTATAGGTAATGACACCGTTTGTTACATCTACAATCCCAATCGCTTCCATTGCCAATGAAGTTTTTTCAAGTTTACTTCGCTCCATCATTGCTGCTAACGTAATGATATAGCAAGTTGCAGCTGCACCAAGCAGCATTTCATCAGGATTTGTGCCAATACCAGGTCCATCCATTTCTGGTGGAATTGACACTTTCGTTTCCAATGCACCACAAGCAATTGTCCCGACATCATTTCGACCACCTGGCCAATCTGCGGTTAAATGAAATTTATGTTCTGCCATTTTTAACGCCTCATTTCCTTTTCTTATTAGTGTAGCAGGTTTTTAAACCATTGAAAAATTCGTTTTTGGTCATATATAGTTGATGAACGTTCACCATTTATCCCGCATTAACAGGCAGTGGAAGATGAAGATAACCTCCACTGATTGACGTTTCATTTTATTGATGGAAGGTAGGCTTTACAAATCCGTATAGCCGATGTCCTGCATTGAAATACTGGTATAGTGTCTACACATAAGAAAAGGTTTTAAATACGATTTCGCATTTAAAACCTTTTGTAGTTAGTCGACTTCAATGAGATGTTCTTCGTGCTCATGCAATTCATCATCATCTTCGACATGAATGACGACTGTATATTGTCCACGTTTATCGAATGTATACTCACCGACATATTCACCATCAACGGTTTCTTTTGTGTCGACCCATTCATGTTCTTCTTCATCTTCATAAGCAATTTCATAACGTACTTGTAAATCTTTTAATGGCTCTTCATTTAATTCAATATGAACCATTAATGTTGAAGCTGCGTCTTGATCAATCGATGTCGGCTTCATAAAATGCATCATAAAACCTTCTGTATGATAATCATTTTCTGCTACATCTTCATAGTCTCCACCATCTCCAACAGTGACATCTTCAGTCGGCATCGTATGTTGGTCTTCAGCAGTTACATGTACTTGAATATGATATAAACCGTCTTGCTTAAACGTTGTTGACGCTGTATAAACACCGTCCCCTTCATTTTCTGATTCAATCATAGTACTTTCAGATTTTTTACCTTCTTCCCATACTTCATAAACGACTTCGTCCGCATCATCTACTTTTCGATCTCCATATGTAACAACTGTTGACATATCAACTGTTTCATCAACATCCACTTCATTTGTAACGGATAAATCAACTTCTAAAATGTGCAACTCTGGGGGGGCTTTTAAAACTTCTTCCTCTGCATCTTTCCCACAAGCTGCTGTCATTACCGCAAGTATCAGAAGAGAAAAGATTAATACTACTCTGTTCACGTATATTCCTCCAATAACATATAATACCCTTATTGTACTTGAACATTCTTACAATAGCTCGAAGTAAGCCAGTCCTTCACAAAATGTTCATTTTTCCTTTAGTGAATTGGATTTCACGCAGTAAAAAACAGGTTGTGGAAAATGAATATTTCCACAACCTGTCTGCTAGTAATCTTTATAAATCATTTACGATCTTCAAATTCAATTTCTGTTCCGTCATGGAATGAAATGTCTAATTTAAATTTTTCATAATTTGCATCTAACATAAATGCATCCAAGACTTGTTTAATTGCTTCTTCTTTCGATGTTCCTTGCTCAACTTTTACGCTTTCAACCATTGGATATAGTTGCTCAAATGCTTTTGGTCCTTCGATTTTATTTCCATTCAATTCATCTTCAATTTTCGCTTTTACTGTCTGATCACGATTTAATTCAAGTTCAGCTTCGTACTCTTTGTCATCAGCATATTCTACTTCTAATTCAAACTCTCTGTAATCAAGCTTTTCCATTAATGCAACGTTATCGTTATCCGCTTGATTTTCGTTGCTCTGATTACTATCAGATGATGCGTTTCCATCATCTGATGATGTGTCATCGTTTTGATCATCTACTTCATTCGCATCATCATCTTCTGTTCCCGTCGTTTGATCATTATGATTAACATCTTCTTGTTGTTGATTATCTGTTGTACCTTCAGTCGTATCATCAGACTTAGAACCACAAGCCACTAAAAATAGTGAGAGTGCAAATAGCGCAATCAAAATATTGAGTTTCTTCATCATAATCGCCTCCTATGATGTACTTTTCCCTTTTTCCATTGTTTTACACTTATTTTCAAGAAAAAAGTACAAATTACTTCTTGCATTGTAATTTGTACCTTCTCCTTATTTTTTCTTCATCGCTTTAGCAGCTTTATCAGCAACATAATTACTGCCGCCTTTATCTTCAATTCCTTCAATCATCATTGCGAGTATATAATCTTTTTTCTCTGTTGGATATGCGACAAAAAATCCATTCTCTTGTCCGCTTCCTTCTTTAGATGCTTTTAACTCTGCCGTTCCTGTTTTCCCTGAGATTTTTAAGGACTTAATATTTGCATCTTCTGCAAATCCATCTGTTATCACAGCACGTAAATAGGTCTGCATTAACTTTGCATGATCTGCTGACACTAAGTCTTCTTTCCAAACCTCTCCTTTTTTCTCGTCTGCAAACAAAATGGGTTTCATCATTGTTCCATCTTGTAAAATCGGACTATATGTCGCTGCAAGATGAACAATATTCATCAGCATTTCGCCTTGTCCATATGAGGAATCAATCAGTTGCCCCTCTGAAGTAATTGAACCGTCATTCGATATTTGAGATGCACGGATAGGATAAGCATATTCAAACTTTCCATCAAATCCGAATTCCTTCAATCCAGCAACAAACTTCTCTTTTCCTAAATTTAATGCTTCATTTGCAAAATAAATATTATCCGAGTAAACGAGGCCTTTTTTCAGATCTACTGGATTTGGTGTTTCATAGACACGTGAAATTCCATATGATCCCCATGATGGATCTTTTTGCCATGTTTTCCCTTCGAACTGATAAGTCTTGTTCGCATCTAGCGTTCCTGCTTTTAAACCGATTAATGCTGTAATTGGTTTAATCGATGACGCAGGTGCATACGTATTTGCAAAGCGATTAAGTAAAGGTTGTTTCTCATCATTCGCTAATGTTTCATATCTGCTACTACTTATTCCAAGCGTAAATTCATTCGGATCAAACGAAGGTGAACTAACTAATGCGAGCGTTTCTCCAGTTTTCGGGTCGATTGCAGCGGCCATTCCCGCTTCACCCTTCATTTCTTCTAATATTACCTTTTGAAATTCTGCATCGATGGTTAATTTTACAGTTTCGCCATCTTTTGCTTCTTTTTCGACAATCGTTATTTCCTCATCTTGATCTGGCTTGACAATCGTAATTGCAACGCCTTCTTCCCCACGTAATTCCTTTTCTAATAATTGTTCTAATCCGCGTTTTCCAATTAAAGAAGATTCATGATACCCTTCACTTTTCAACTCTTCTAATTCTTCAGCATTTATCTTCCCTATATAACCGATTAAATGGGCCAATGCGTCAGCATACGGATATTCACGCATTTCTTCTTTTGAAGCTGTTACACCTTCAATTTTTAACGCTGCGTCATATTGATCTTCTTGCGTAAATGGAATACTTTTTATCGGTACAAAATGACCTTCTTGCACCCAATCTTGTTTTAGTTGACTCGCAATAAAATCTTTTGTTGTTCCAATTGTTGACGCAAGTTTTTCACCATCACGGCTTACATCAAATTGGCCTGCTGTAACACCGATTTTGGCGCCTGAGCCATTAATGGCGAGCTCTTTATCGTTACGATCGATAATTTCTCCACGTTTAGCTTGAATCGTTTCAATTTTCACTTGATCATCTTTTGATAATTGCGGGAGAATAAATGATGGATCCCATTCGATATACCAATCTTCTCTTTCTTCCGCGTCATCATAAACGAGCGGTACATCTACTGTAAATGTGAGTGGACCGGCAACTGTATCCGCCACTACTTCAACAGGAACATGGATCGGCTTTTCTTTATCAAGTTCTTTCATAGCTTCCTCTGATAGCGCATCATATGAAGTTTGTACATTTTCAATTGCTAAATCTTCAAAAACTTTTTTAGTGCGTTCAATCATTTGTTCTTTTCCAAATACCTTTTTAGCATCTTCTGTTAAATATTGATCGTACATCTCTTGCCATTGCTCTTTTTCCCATAATTTAGTATATGAAGCTAAGCGGTCTAATGGATTGTCTTCTTCTTTTTTCGAACAAGCCGTGACCATTCCTAATACTATTAACACTAATAAAAGTAGACCGAATCGTCTCTTTCTCATATGATCCCCCTCCACAAATCCTTCTGTCCTTATCATATCAAATATTAAGTACAAACGACTATAGCATGATTGAAATTCTCATAAAAAAAGACTAGAGAATTAATTCCTCTAGCCTTTGATCGTTATTTTGCTTTGTCTTTTTTTATTTGTTTGCTTCGTAATTGACCACAAGCAGCATCGATATCAGCACCATTTTCCCACCGCACACCACATGGAATTCCTTTGCTTTTTAACACCTTTTCAAATGTTTCAATCGATTCTGTTTTGCTACGACGATACTGGTCGTGCTCATCAACTGAATTGTATGGAATTAAGTTCACATATGATAAATGACGTTTATCTGCCAATAGACGCGCAAGTTGATGTGCTTCTTCCGCATGGTCATTTACATCATCTAACATAATATATTCAAACGTAATCCGACGATTCTTTTTCGATAAATAATAATCAATTGAATCCATTAATTTAGCAATTGGGAACGCTCGGTTAATTTTCATAATATTCGTACGTAATTCATCATTTGGTGCATGGAGTGATACCGCCAAGTTAATTTGAATATCTTCTTCCGCAAATTCTCGAATTTTATGTGCAAGTCCACTTGTTGATACTGTAATATGACGCGCACCAATGCCTAATCCTTTTTGGCTATTCACAATGCGTAAAAATGCCATTAAGTTTTCGTAGTTATCAAACGGCTCTCCAATACCCATCACTACAATGTGGCTCACTCGCTCATCTAAACCTTTGGCATCTAAATGATGTTGTACGTTCATAATTTGTTCTACAATTTCACCGCTAGTTAAATCGCGACTTTTCGACAGCAAGCCACTTGCACAGAAACTACAACCGATGTTACATCCTACTTGTGTTGTGACACATACTGAATAACCATATGGGAATTTCATAAGGACTGTTTCAATTAAATTGCCATCTTGCATTTTAAATAAAAACTTAATCGTCCCATCAACTGATTCTTGTTTGACCGTTTGCGTGAGTGATTCAATATAAAAATGTTCATCTAATAACGCAATACAATCTTTATTAATGTTTTTCATTTGTTCGAACGTTGTTACGCGCTTTTTATATAACCAATCCCAAATTTGATCGGCTCTGAAACGTTTTTGACCATGTTCAAGTAACCAGTCTGTTAATTGATCTAATGGCAGTCCGTATATTGATTTTTTCATTTAATTTTCCTCTTTTCAAAAATACAATTCTTCTATTATACTACTTGAAATCCCTTTTTGAAACAAATATTTTAATTTTTATAATAGGATTTTCTAGGTCTGTCTGTTCTTACAATCCTCTTTAGGTAAGTAGAGAAACTTACTATCGTTTTGGTAGGTATTATTCTACTCGTTATCGAATATACTTGAACGACGTTTTCTTTTTTATGAACAGGAAATACAAACAATAACGATTATTATGCAAAGGAGGAATATGGATGGGTGCACGTTGGATTAAGGCTTCTGTTTTATATTTTCTCGTTGGAATCGGTTTTGGACTTTATATGCACGCAACAGTTCAATTACAATGGGGTGCGACTCATGCACATATTGGAGTTGTCGGTTGGCTCACAACGGCTGTAATTGGACTTATTTACAGTGTATTTCCACATGCAGGCAATACAACTTTAGGGAAAGCGCAATTTTGGTTATATCATATCGGATTGCCCATTCTATTAGTTGGGATGCTCATCATTCAACCTTCGATTGGGGCTCCTGTTGGACTAATCGAATTTACAGTTTGGGGTGGCGGTGGCGCAGTTGCTTTATCGCTTTTATTATTTGTGATGAATGTCTATCAAAACGTCCATTCGCCTGAAGGGTAATGACAGTACATTATCGAGATGTTTAAAAATGGCGCTGAAATGGTATGCATACTATATAACAACATTGGAGGGATTACAGTGGCAAACAAATCAACAGTAGAAAACGTCGTACAAGCGAAGGCACAAGTTGAAGCATATCTTGCAGAAGGGTATTCCCATGATGAAATTTATATTTTTGCACACGATGAAAAAAGAGGCAAAGACATTACTGAAGCATTGCATACAGAAGAACTAAATGTTGCTGAAGAAGGATTTTTTAATAAACTAAAAAATCTCGTTTCCTCACGTGGTGATGAATTGCGCAGCAAAATGCATGCAGCAGGCTTAACGAAAGACGAGGCAGCAATTGCAGAAGAAGAGTTGGACGAAGGGAAGCTTGTCATTATCGCTCATTCCAACAATCAATAAATCAAAAAGCAAAGTCTGCTCTGAGACTTTGCTTTTTCTATTTCACTTTATACTGCTTTCTTGGTACAATTCGAGTAGTTGTTCACAGAAAGAAGGTGCATGAAAGTGGAGCGACATTTTGGGAAGGTTGGCGTTTTTACCGGAATCGTTACATTTGTTTTACTTGTTGTTGGGTTACGAAATATTATAGGTCAACAAGTTGAAGTCATGAATTTTATCGCATTCGTTATATTCGGGTTAATTATCGGAATTATATTCGCAACGATGCTTTTTTACAAGCTAAACATCGCAGTATCCATTTTCACGATTGCTTATATCGTTGGATTTTTTGATATGTTTAGAAGTTTTATCGCAAACCCTGATGAACAAGGCGGAGCAATCGGGATTTTATCATTATTTATATTCACATCATTTGGACTTGGATTATCTTTATTTATCGAGTTTGGGATTCGATTATTTAAAAAAGAACAAAAATCCTCATAATCTTCAAGTGTCTTTGTTAAAAAGCGTTGTTGATATTACTCAGAGACAGATCTAACAGTAAGTACGATTACTGCTAGGTCTGTTTTCTTTATTTTCCGTACTACATCATTGCCTTTCGTTTCTGCTGTCTGCTTGACAAGCCCCACCTAGACTACCTAAAGTTATTCACTGCTGAATGACTACCTTATATAAAAAAGAATGACCCTACTCGTTACGTAGAATCATTCCTTTTTAATATCATCTTTATCCCATTTTGTATGTTTAATATAAAAAACAATTAAGTTTGCAATACATAAAACGATAAACAATATTGCAAAACCAGTCTGTCCAGCATTAAATCGCGTCACCGCAAAAATGCCCATAAAAATTGCAATGATTAAATCGACATATTTAGATCCCATTGTATTACCCACCTTTAGTCATTCAATATAATTAGTATACCAAGAACTACTGTTTAATTGGGAACTTTTCTTTTTTCTACCCGTATATGAGGAAAGGATGTGAATAGGATGAAAGTGAAAATTGCACAAACGATTTCCAATATAGGATGTTTCACCTTTTTCGCAATGATCGGATTTTTTATCTACCTTATGATTAAAGGACAATTTATAACCGCTTTTGTAATAGGCATATCCCTATTTATCCTTTCAATCATACTGATAAATACCGGGAACCATGTTATCGAAAAAGATCTAGCACAACAACGTGAAAGATTATATCATTTACAACCAAATGATCGTTTAGGGGATTCTGCTGTCACATACGTCGCTTCAGATGCTCGTTCAAAATTAACCCTCGATTTAGGGCGAGAAATCGCATATATGTGGGTTCCAAAAGAAAATTCATCCAAAAAACAACTAGCTATTTCATCTAAAACGGTTTATACATATGAACAATATCGTTTTAATCAGCTATTAATGGCTGAATTCCGTTGTAATGATGAACCGATACGAGTAATTACACGAACCGATCCATATTATCAACAATTGATAACTGAACTCACTGAACACCATGAAGCTACTTCAAATATGGATGACATGCTTGCTAAGGGGCCTATCCAAACGATTTCGCTAACATTAATTTTTCACAATGCTGTTACACCAATCCATAACATGTATTTCTTTAAGGATACATTCGGTGCACTCACTAAAAACCATAAAGATTATTTATCGATAATCAAGACGATTGACGAGGCATATGCCCATCTACTGTTTTTAATAAGAGAATGCGATCGAATGAACGGTTATGTATATGACAATACGATTCCTCCTAGCCAATCTTTGTCAACCAATGATGTTGAGCTGGATTCTAATTTGGATATGAAGAAAATCGCCATGATTCAAACCCGTCTTCTTCCTATTTTAGCTCAAGTTTTACATGAGAAATCTACATCAATAGAAACAACATCGTATGATTCATCAAATTATTTCAATGAAATTGTAAAACGAAATACGGCTTTATTAAATAGAAAAAACGATGAAAAATAATCATCGTTTTTTTAATCCTTATCAATTTCTTTATATTGTAAAATCTATCTTCTTTTGTAGTGCGTGAATCACGATGCCACCAATAACCATTGATGTAAATTCACCTAATGCAACCATTCCATATGTTGGCCAAAATGGTACTTTTAACATAATTGTCAATTGGGCCGCGACTGTAAACATTGAAATTGTGAAAATTACAGCTGTAATACCGATTTTCCACACATTACTTTCAATATTGCGCGTGGCTCTTCGACAAATTAATAACACTAATAATGTTGCAATCCCACCAATTGGAACATCTAAAATCCAAGTTGGAGACATAAAGTTCGCAATAACGACACCTGCTGTAACTGCGACGACATAGCGCTTATGATAGAGCGCAAGATAGTTAAACATTTCTGAAAGTCGAAGCTGAATGATATTAAAACTAATAACGGATAACACCATTGTTACTGTAACGTACAAAGCTGCAACCAGACTAGTTTTGGCAATTTCACTTACTGCAATACGCGGTGACGTTTTAATCGTTGTACTATTCATTTTCCATTTCTCCTTTGTAAAATAGCTCAGCCATTTTAGTCATAACTACGGCCAAAGGATTAGAAGTGCCGTAGTGCACAATTTGTGTGCTTCGCTATTATATCAAAAGGAAACAGCTTATGCTAGCCCTTGTTTAACCATCCACCGTCTAAAGGAATGATATTTCCATGCATGTAATCGGCCATATCGCTGGCGATAAACAATGTTAAATAGGCTACTTCTTCAGGTTTTGCCCACCTTCCTGCGGGCGTTTCATTTGCCACCCATTGGGCCATTTCCCCCTCACCTTCGAAATCTTTGGCATTCATCGGCGTTTGAATCGCACCTGGTGCAATCGCATTCACACGAATCCCCTCACGACAATAGTCAAAATCGAGTTGTTTTGTATAGCCAACAATCGCATGCTTAGATGCTGTGTATGCAGCACCTCCTCCGCCCGGTATTAATCCAGCGATAGATGCCATATTAATAATGACTCCCTTTTGCTGACGTAGCATGTAAGGCAATACCGCATTTGTCGTCAAAAAAGTTCCTTTGACATTCGTATCCATAATATGATTCCATAATAATTCATCAGTTTCTAATGTTTTTGAAAAGTCGTCTAATACACCTGCTGTGTTTAATAAAATATCGATTTTTTGAAATGTATTTATTGCTTGTTGGACAGCATGCTGAACTTGTTTACGATCCTTTACGGAACCACTGCTGTATTGAAATGCTTCTCCAAAGATTGTTTGGAGTTGTTGTAATCCGTCTTTATCTTGATCGAATCCAAATACATTTGCACCATTTTGTAAAAATTCAGTTGCCTGAGCATATCCGATGCCAGATGCAGCACCTGTTATAAAAACGACTTTTTCTTGAAATTGTAAATGCAATGGTTCATTCCCTCCAATAAAAAAAGCCCACGAATCATTCATGAGCTCACATATACTTACTGTACGATTTCCCAATCTTCTGCTAGTAAATCACAGACCGTTGGTGTAAACATTGTATAGCCTTCTCCCTCTACATCAATTAAGAAATAGGGATTTAATGTTTTCCCGTCATGTTCACTTGCTTCAACTAACTTAACATATAACTCAGCACCGCCCCAACCCGAACGAATTACTTTTTCACCGGCACGTAATCGAGGTAAAATCTCTTCAAATGTCATCTCTCTCATCCTTCTCTTCTATCATTTACGGAAATTATACTAAAACGCCCTTCATTTGACAAATATCCTTCTCTCTTAGGCTCGTTCCTATTTACATTTGTATCTTACTCCTATACAATAAACGTGTGAAGAGTTTTTCATATGTTCATATATAAATACAAATTAGAGGTGAGACTCATGAATGAAAAAGAACAATTTATGTTAGACGAACTTGTTGAACAAGATGTAGCTGCGTTATTCAAATCCTTATCTAACCAAACACGCATTAAAATTTTATACATTTTGCAACAAAATCCATTAACGATAACTGAAATCTGCCAACAGTTAAACATGTCTCAAAGCTCAATCTCTCATCAATTAAAAGCATTAAAAGTTGCACGTCTTGTAAAAGCGCAAAAAAAAGGGCGAGAGATGATTTATCAACTCGATGATGATCACGTCCATCAAATTTTCGATATGGCAATTGAACACGTGAAGGAGGTTTATAATTATGAGCAATCATGAACAGATGACTGCCCGCTCTTGTAGTGCTGGATGTAGCGGACATGATCACGACCATAGTCATGGTGTAAAAACTGAAGTGATTTTATACTTTGCTGGTTTAGCACTTTTTATCGTTGCACTCTTTTTAAGTGCTGGCATCATTAAATCTCTTCTTTTCGTAACAGCCTTATTATTATCGGGTTATCACATTATTATCGATGGTTTTACCGATACGTATTATAAAACAAAACAACGTAAAAAATTCACGCCAAATGTTCATATTTTAATGACGCTTGCAGCAATTGGTGCAGTAGTTATTGGTGAATTTATGGAAGCTACACTCCTTATTTTAATCTTTGCAGGCGCTCATTATTTAGAACATTATGCTGAAGATAAAAGTAATAAAGAAATTACCAATTTATTAAACTTAAATCCAACAACAGCTCGAAAAATTAATGACAATGGTGAAGTTGAAATTGTAAATGTTTCACAATTAAAAATCGGGGACTATGTTTCGATTTTAAATGGTGACCAGATTCCAACAGATGGGATTGTCGTCGCCGGAAGCTCAGCTGTCGACCAATCTTCCATCACTGGTGAAAGTATTCCAGTTGAAAAACAAGAAGGCGATGAATTATTCGGTAGTACGATTAACGGAACAGGGACTTTAACGATGGAAGTAACAAAAAATAGTTCAGATACTGTTATTTCTAAAATTATCGAACTTGTCAGTCAAACACAAAGCAATATTTCTAAAACCGCTGCATTGATTAAACGAGTAGAACCCGTTTATGTAACAGTTGTTTTATTACTCGTTCCATTGTTCTATTTACTTGGCTTTTTCGTATTTCAATGGACGGCTTACGAAAGTTTTTATCGCACAATGGTATTTCTAATCGCGACATCCCCTTGTGCACTTGCCGCAACGGACATTCCCGCAACATTATCAGCAATTAGTAATTTAGCAAAACGTGGGGTGCTATTTAAAGGCGGTTCTTATTTATCAAATCTCTCAGAATTAACAGCTGTCGCATTCGACAAAACAGGAACATTAACAACAGGGAAACCAGTTGTAACGGATACATTTTTTAGTAGCATTGTAACTGCTGATGAACAAAAACAATATGAACAACTCATTGTATCAATGGAAAGCAAATCAAATCACCCTTTGGCGCAAGCAATCTTGAGACATTTTGATACAATCACACCGATTGAATTCGACGTTGAAAATGTCATCGGAGTTGGTCTTGTTGGACATTATGAAGATGTGACATATAAAATTGGAAAACCTAGTTCCTATAAAGTGATCCCAGAAGATATACAATCACAAACTGTTATTTTTGAGCATGAAGGAAAAACGGTTGTTTACTTTGGTTCAGATGATCAAGTACTTGGTCTACTTGCAATTCAAGATGTTCCAAAAGACACTTCCTATGAAGCAATTCAATACTTTCGAAGCGAAAATATCCATACCGTTATGATTACGGGAGATGCCAAACGTACAGGGGAAGCAATTGGCCAACGTCTTGGAATCGACGAAGTTCGTGGAAACGTCATGCCTGAAGAAAAAGCAACAATCATTACAGATTTAAAGAAAACGTATCCTGTGACAGCTATGCTAGGAGATGGCGTCAATGATGCACCTGCACTCGTTACAGCCGATGTTGGTGTCGCAATGGGAGAAGGAACAGATATTGCAATTGATGTTGCAGATGCTGTTTTAATGAAAAATGATTTAACAAAATTTGCTTATACACATAAAATCGCAAAAAAATTACGTAAAATTGTGCTTCAAAATATCTTTATCGCACTTGCAGTTGTCATTATGCTCGTCGTCTTTAACATACTCGGCTTAATGTCTATGACATTTGCAGTCATCATCCATGAAGGAAGCACACTCGTCGTTATTTTAAATGGTTTACGTTTATTAAAAAATCAGGAAAAATAGCAAAAAACAAGATGTTCTCATATCCAAATGAGACATCTTGTTTTTTCGTTTACTGTTTGTATTTATCGAATGCCGTGAATGACCATCGCATTCGCAACTTTTAAAAACCCAGCTATATTTGCCCCCATAATTAAATCACCTGGGTTACCGTACTCTTCAGCTGCTTCTAAACAACTACGATAGATTTCTTTCATCACTTCTTGTAATTTTTCATCTACTTCTTCTGCTGACCAACTTACACGCTGACTGTTCTGAGCCATTTCCATTGATGAAACGGCGACGCCTCCAGCATTCGCCGCTTTTGCTGGTGCAAATAAAATTCCATTTTCTTGAAATCTTTCAATCGCATCTTTTGTACATGGCATATTTGCGCCTTCTGCAACTGCGATTACATCATTCGCAATCAGTTGACGTGCTGCTTTTTCATCCAACTCATTTTGCGTCGCACAAGGTAGAGCGATATCACAAGATAACGACCAAATCTTCTCGCAACCTTCAACGTATTTTGCCGTATCAACATACTTTAAATAGGTGTTAATCCGCTCGCCTTGCACTTCTTTAATTTCTTTCACAATGTCAACATCGATGCCATTTTCATCATATATATAACCGCTAGAATCACTACACGCAATGACCGTTGCACCAAGTTCGATCGCTTTTTCCATCGCATATGTCGACACATTTCCCGAACCAGAAACAACTACTTTTTGTCCAGCAAAACTTAAATCATTCGTTTTCAACATCTCTTCTGCAAAGTAAACCGTTCCATAACCAGTGGCTTCTTTACGTCCTAAACTACCACCATAAGCAGGGTCTTTCCCCGTAAATACGCCAGGCTCAAAACCACCATTTAAACGATTATATTGACCGATCATGTAGCCAACTTCTCTTCTTCCTACCCCAATATCTCCAGCTGGGACATCCATATCAGGTCCTAAATATTTCGATAGCTCTGTTATGAAACTTTGCGTAAAGCGCATAATTTCTCGTTCTGATTTATTTTTCGGATCAAAATCTGATCCGCCTTTACCACCGCCAATTGGTTGAGCAGTTAAAGAGTTTTTAAAAATTTGTTCAAAAGCTAAAAATTTCATAATACTTAAATTGACCGATGGATGAAATCGAATCCCACCTTTATATGGTCCAAGCTCTCCATTAAATTGCACACGATATCCACGATTCACATGAACTTTTCCTTGATCATCTTCCCAACTTACGCGAAATGTAATAATTCGATCAGGTTCTGTAATTCTTTCTAAAATCCCATTATCAATATAATGAGGATTTTTGGCAAAAACAGGTCGTAAAGAATCAAATATCTTCCTTGCCGCTTGCAAAAATTCTGTCTCTCCAGGATTACGTTCTTTTAATTGCTGATACACTTCATGAACATAATTATTCGCTCTTTTTTTCGGGTCATTGTATGTTTCGTTTCTATTTTCCATCATTCCCATTCCCCCTTGTATAGCGTTATACTTTTTTTCTGTAATACTTCCATCTATAAGTATTATGCTCTATTCAAAGGATGTCCATGTTGACACATCCACTGAACAGAAAATAATACCGCAAATTTTCTCCTACTAATCCATCCTTAAAATCAGATGAAAGTAATAGATGTATGCATTTATCATACAATTTTCTCAATGTTTTTACAACTATTACAAAATGAACCAAACATTATTTGAATGAGAAATAAAAACTTTACTACGTTGAACAATTGAAGTATACTATATTTACAGACTATTACAAATACTTATTTTAAAGGAGGAGAAAACGATGAAATTTATCCGTTCAATTATTGGTGCTCAAGTATTATTTTTATTCGTGTTTGCTTTTCTCCCAGCGCTCATGTTTAAACCTGATATTGAAATTATCCAATCTCTATTACAATATATTACAAAAGAGTCTTAACGCTTGCTACGCATCATTTCATAGCACGAACGTAACCAATCAATCACCTAAACTATGAAATTTTCCTTTTTGATCAAACTAATTCGACATCTCATTGTATTGAGCCTCACAATTCCCCTTTACTCCGTTCACCGATCAATTATTTTCAGCGAAATATAAAAACCAGATTGCTTCATAATCACAATCTGGTTTTTATACTTTAAATACTCATTACGCCGCCTTTTGAAGCATTCGTTACAAGTTTAGAATAGCGAGCAAGCCAGCCTTTTTTTATTTTTGGTTCAAAAGGCGATAGTGCTTGTTGACGTTTCTCTAATTCATCTTCACTTACTTCTAATTGAATCGTACGTTTTAGTAAATCAATTGCGATTATATCGCCATCTTCAACGAGTGCAATCGGTCCACCTTCAGCCGCTTCTGGTGAAATATGGCCGATTGAAATCCCACGTGATGCACCGCTAAATCGCCCATCTGTAATTAAAGCCACATCTTTTCCTAGCCCGCGTCCCATAATTGCAGATGTTGGTGCAAGCATTTCAGGCATTCCTGGTCCGCCTTTCGGTCCTTCATAACGAATAACTACTACATGTCCTTTTTGTACCGTTCCATCGTCAATTGCTGCTTGTGCCTCATCTTGTGAATTAAAGACAATCGCTTCCCCTCTAAACGTTTGAATAGACGGATCGACAGCACCTACTTTAATGACTGAACCTTCTGGTGCAATATTTCCATATAAAATTGATAGTCCACCCACTGGACTGTACGGATTGTCTTTTGTTCGAATGACTTCTTCATTTGTAATATGATAATCGCCTACAAGCTCTCCCATCGTTTTTCCTGTAACCGTTATTCTATCTGGATGGATCGCCCCTGGAATGTTAGCAAGCTCATTAATAATCGCCTCAACGCCACCCGCTTTGTTGATATCATCCATTGAAATATCGGATGCAGGCATGATTTTTGCCAAATAAGGAACACGTTCTGCTACCTTATTCACCTCTGCTAAGTCATAATCAATTTCTGCTTCATGAGCAATTGCTAATGTATGTAATACTGTATTTGTAGAGCCCCCCATCGCCATATCTAGCGCGAATGCATCATCAATCGCTTCTTTTGTAATAATGTCACGTGGCTTCACATCGTCTTCAATCATCCGCATTAAATGTTTCGCAGCTTCTTTTACAAGCGCTTTTCTTCGATCACTCGTCGCTACAATTGTACCGTTCCCCGGAACTGTTACTCCTAACATTTCCATTAAACAGTTCATCGAATTCGCCGTAAACATGCCCGAACATGACCCACAAGTTGGACAGGCATTCATTTCAATATCAAGTAATTCATTCTCTGACATTTTTCCAGATTTTAATGCACCTACTCCTTCAAAAACAGATGTCAAAGAAATTTGTTGTCCCGTTGCACTGACTCCTGCCTCCATCGGTCCACCTGATACAAATACTGAAGGTACATTCGTTCTTGCTGCAGCCATTAACATACCAGGTGTAATTTTATCGCAGTTTGGAATATAAAACACGCCATCAAACCAATGGGCATTAATAACCGTTTCAGCTGCATCAGCAATTAATTCGCGGCTAGGCAATGAATACCGCATGCCAATATGTCCCATTGCAATCCCATCATCAACACCAATTGTATTAAATTCAAACGGAATACCTCCCGCTTCAATAATCGCTTCTTTGACAATGTCTGCAAATTCTCTTAAATGTACATGACCTGGGATAATATCTATGTATGAGTTACAAATACCAATAAACGGCTTCCCTAAATCTTTCGGTTTTACTTTACCCGTCGCATATAAAAGACTGCGATGGGGCGCTCGATCAATACCAACTTTAATCATATTACTTCTCATTTATCCCACATCCTCAAAAAGTATTTAAAGACCATCTTATTGCTTATCACTCAAACTGTCAACGGAATTTTCTAATTTATCGAATCATTCTTTCTTATCAGTTATTGAACTGTAGATTTCATTATTTAATTATATTGCCCTGAATTCACATAAAAAGCGATGCAATCTACGATTGATCGCATCGCTTCATTTTTATCGTAATAAAAAACGTTGGATTTTACCGCTTGGTGTTTTTGGTAGTTCCGCTAAAAATTCAATTGCACGTGGGTATTCATGTGCAGATAATCTCGACTTAACGAATGTACTAAGTTCTTCTTTTAATGCTTCACTTGGCGTATAACCTTCACGTAAAACAATAAACGCTTTGACAATCTCTCCTCGCTGTGGATCTGGTACACCAATCACCGTCGTCTCCGCCACAGCTTCATGCCCCATTAGTGAACTTTCGACTTCAAATGGTCCAATTTTATACCCGGAGCTTGTAATAATATCATCTGCACGTCCAGAGAAATAAAAATGGTAATCTTCATCTCTGCTTGCCGAATCACTTGTTAAATAATAACGGTTATTGAACATAAATTGCTTCGCTGTTTTTGCTTCATCATTTTTATAGCCTCTAAACCAAAATACGGGCGACTTTTCAGTATCAATTGCAATTTGTCCTTCTACACCCGCTGGTTGCTCTTCACCTTCTCCGTTAAGGATGACTGCGTGATAACCTGGTAATGGCTCTCCCATCGACCCTGGTCTTACCGGAACATGCAAGGATTCGTGATGATGGTTATTAATTGCCATGCCTAATTCTGTTTGACCATAATGATCATAGATCGGTAAACCTAAATGTTTCTTCGCCCATTCTGCAATATCATAATTGAGTGGCTCTCCAGCACTTGATAAAACACGTAGCGATAATTTATTTGCAATTTCTGGAACTTCTTCTACACGCATTGTACGATATACAGTCGGTGCAGCTGCAAAATTGGTAACATTATACTTCGCTAAAATACGGTACGTATCTTGCACAGTAAATCTCGCACGATATACAACAAATGTTCGGCCGACTAATAATGGTCCTACAATGCCATAATATAGCCCATATGCCCAGCCTGGATCTGCAATATTCCAAAATGTATCAGAAGGTTGCACATCTAATCCAAATCGCATATAACTTTCAAACGCAGCTAAAGCACGAACTAGAACTTCTACACCTTTCGGGTGTCCTGTCGTTCCCGATGTGTAAATTAAAATAAATAAATCGTCTTCTTCTACTTTCGTATCTTCTGAAAGTGGGGTCGCCTGATCAATTGATGACCAGAAATCAAAATCCTCCGCATGTTTGTCATCACGGTCAATGGTAATCACTTTTTTATCTTGTAATTGCATCAACTTTGAACGGTTTTCATCATTTGTAATAATTACATTCGCACCACTATGCGTCACACGATATTCAATTGCCTCCGGACCAAATGCTGTAAATAATGGTACTTGTACCGCACCAAGTCGCCAAATGGCTAGCAATGAGATGATCACTTCAGGTCCTTTTGATAATAAAACGGCAACAGCATCCCCTTTTTGAACACCTTTATCTTGTAAAACTTGTGCAAATTTTTTCGATAACGTACTTAATTCCCCATATGTATATGTACGCTCGTCTCCATTATCGCTTTCATAATAGCATGCGATTTTATCTGATGGATGACGGTCCACCAATAATTCACCTAATAACACTTGCTTCCCTTTATACTGATTCACAATTTGCTCTACATCTTGTTTGCATTTCACGACCATTTTGACTCCCCCTTGTTGTAAATAAACGTTATGTAAGCGTTTTATTTCCTTACATATATAACTATACCTTCCATCTCTAGATTTTTCCACACATTTACGAATATTCTGTTTATGATTTCATTAAAATAAAAAACGGCTGCCTACGCAACCGATGAATGTTATTGCTTTTCAATATAAAATTGATCTTGCAATAATAACCAATTTTGTGGAAATGCTAACCCTAATTTCCAATACATTATGCCACCTAAATCAAATTCTCTCAACAAATTAAATTTTGCTTGGATACTTCTGGCATCTTCAAACCATACTTCATGTAACCGTCCTTCGCCATCATAATATTGAAAATAAGGCGCTTCTGCAATTCTGTCATACAAAACTTCAGCATGCTGTTCACGAGCAATCGTAATGGCCTGCTGAGGACTAATCGCTTGTGCAGGACTTCCCCCAGCTGGTGGAAAAGGCGCCTGCCAATCATAGCCATATAAATTTTGCCCTAAAAAAATCTTTTCATGCGGAATGACACTCGTTGCATATCGCAATACATCTCGTACGGGTTGAATCGGACTAATTGCTTGTGGATCGCTATACATATACCCCCATTCATATGTCATAAGCATCACATAATCTAAAATCTCGCCTAAAGTAGCATAATCAAAGGCCCCATAAATGCCAGTTGTCACATCCGAAGTTTTTGGTGCAACAGCTGCTGAAATTTGGAATCCAGCCATATGAAATCGATCACGTGCTTTGCGTAAAAATGCATTGTATCGCTCACGATCTTCCGGATACATTAACTCAAAATCAAAGTGAATTTCTTGATAGCCTTTTTCATTAGCAATTTGAATTAAATTCCCAAACAATTGATGTTGTGCTTCTTCATTTAAAAAAATGGCACGTGCTAGTTCTGCGCTAAATGCATAGTCCTCCAAATTACTAACGACTAGTGCATTCTTGACGCCTCCATCACTTGAAATTTGTAATAAGTCATTCGTTGATGGTTCTTTCAATGAACCATCACGTTGCACTTCATAACTAAACATGCCTAGAAAAGTTAAATCTTTTACCCTTCTTCTCGTTTCATCAATCATCGATTGGGCAACGGGTGTACGCGGTTCAACATAAAGAAATGTTTTTAAATCTTTTTTAGCAATGGTTGGAACACGTAAACGTTGTCCAATTTGTAATGGTGTATTGATTGAAATGCCATTTAAATTCGCTAATTGTTCAGGCGTCGTTTGAAATAATTGAGCAATTGTATAGAGCGATTGACCTTGTTGAACGATATGGATAGCTCCTTCTACCGGAATGACAAGTGCTTGCCCGATGACAAGCTGAGAAGGATCTGGCAATTCATTTGCTACAGCAATTTCTTCAAAAGAAACGCCATATGCATTTGCAATTTCGTATAAACTTTCCCCACTTTGCACAACATGAATTTGCATTTGTTCATCTGCCTTTCTTTATAAACGATCACATCTTTACAATATGTAGCTCATTCATTCAATATGTATGATTTACTGTAATTACTCCACACTAAGCATGATTACGATAACAAATTGAAAAGGAGCTTAACGCAATGACCCATGCACACGAACAACTTCCAGCAAATGAAAATCATGGTGGACATGAATTATTTGATGTACATGAAGTATTATCAACTACTGTTGCCGCACTGAATCAAATGACTTTATTCAAACCACATATTCAATGCCAACAATTATTAGGGATTGTCGATCGGCAATATGCATTTTTGGTGGATGAATATAATATTACGGTGGAAGCCTTTAAAACAGGAAAACCACCAAGTCATCCGACCATAACATATATGATGGAGATGGATCACCAATTCCAATATGGTACAGAACCAAAAGCACCAACAAAGCCAATACAATCAACAAATGAATTAAACGATGAAGTCATTTCAGGATTTTTACTTGGCAACGCCAAAAATGCAGCTACTGGTAAGGTAACAGCAGCGCTTGAAACTTGTAACCCTGTTTTAAGAAGAGTGTTGGCCGATTCTATTCCAAACTGTATTGAAATGGCTTATGAATTATCCATTTACCAAAATAAACATCAATATTATGAAGTCCCACAACTGAAACAATATGATATGCAAAATTTACTCAACAGCTTTGCCCCAACTACTTCTACATCTTAATTCAAAAAACGAATGTGTTCTTCTTACCGAAGCGCACATTCGTTTTTATGTCCCTAATTTTCATTCGTGTCAAATTTGAAAATGGATGGATCGTATAGCTTTAATACTTTTGTGCACACATAATGTACACCTATTGCAGCTAAAAATGGAATAAGGAAATAATTTAACGCTACAATGATGACATTCGACATCAGACTGCCCTCTAATAATTGAAACGCATTAATCGGTGCAACAAACCCTGCTAATCCAAAGCCAGCTGCTTCTGTTGCAACTTCAATTTTGAAAAAGCTTGCAATCAATGCAGAGATTGCTGAAGTCGCAACAAGTGGAATCACCATGATTGGATGCCGTAAAAAGTTTGGCATCATCATCTTCATCGCACCGAGAAATACAGCAATTGGCACACCGCTATTATTTACACGGACTGTTCCGACAATTAATAGCCAAGTTCCCGCGACCATGCCAATACTGGCTGCACCTGCCGCTAAACCTGTTACACCTATAGCAATTGCGATCACAACGGTTGAGATTGGAGATACAACTAAAATTGCAAATGCCATTGCTACAAGTAAGTACATCAATAACGGTTGTAACGTTGTAAAACTATTAATAATATGTCCTGTTCCTGTTGTAATTAATTGAACATAAGGAAGTAAAATAATCCCCATAAATCCAGCTGCACCACCGGCAATGATTGGCAATAAAATAATCGTTAAACTTTTTAAACGGTCTTGAATGAGCAAAATTAGTAAAACGGCAATTGATGCCGTAATCATCGTGTTAATCAAATCACCAACACCGGTTAGCACCCAATGGTCTTCCATAAATACTGCTGAACCACTCCCCACAAATGAAGCGGTTCCTACAATAACTGTTTGTAGTGGATTTAATTTAAACTCCAATGCAATTAATACCCCCACAATTACTGGGACTGTAAATTGAATACCATACACGACATTATGTAATGTTCCAAACAGATGATGATAAGTAGATAAGTATTTAAACAACTCTCCAAGAATCGCATTTGGGATTAAGCCAACAACAATTCCCATCGCCACACCTGATAAAACTTTGTTAACAAATTGTTTTACTGTTATTTTTTCCATAAGCTTCCACCTTTATACATATTGTTCATGCATGATGAAACGATTGTCTAGTTGAATAATCTTTTGAACAATTCTTCCGGAATCTTCACATTTTATCTAATTCGTAAAATATGCTTACATGTAATGATATTTAGCATACTAAAATTCAAATCACTAATGGATCTATTTTCATTTTTTTCAATAATTCACCATTTATTTGTGAATGATTTAAGAAATTTTTCTTAAACACTGGTAAAATATAAATATTATATACCTTATAACCTAAAAAAATATTTTAACATCCAATCTACTTTATACCTAACCTCTATTTTTATATGTAAAATCTAACTTTTTCGATATTGCGGACAAAAACTAAACGATGTATGATGGAGTATAATGACTATAAAGGAACGGGTGACATCTATGCGTGTAGCAATTTTTGACTTTGACGGTACATTATACGAAAAAGAAACATACCAATTATTAATGAATCACTTAAAAACACATCCACTCTATCGAAAGCGCTACCCTAAATTTATCCGGACAATTTTCCCCCCGTATATTGCGCATAAAGCAAAACTTTATCCAGAAGGAAAAATGCGTTCGCAATCTATGCAAATTTATTTACAAGCATTAGAACAGCTAACAATCGAAGAGGCTGACATTTTCTTCGAACAAATTGCTCAAAAGATGAAAGCCGATTTTAATCCAAAAATAATCGAAAAAGTACAAGAACATGCTGAAAATGGCGATCATATTATGCTTGTTTCAGGAGCCTTTACACCACTTCTTCATGTTGCTACAGAAGGCTTACCTTTCCATACAATTATCGGAACGGATATCCCTATTGCCAATGGGAAAATTTTAGCTTCAGCACCAATTTCACATATTCAAGGAACAATCAAAAACGATAAAATCCAACAATATTTAGCAGGACAAACGATTGATTGGAAAAATAGCGCTGCATATGCAGATAGTTATTCTGATTTATCTGTTTTAAGCTTAGTCGGGCACCCGATTGCAGTAGACCCTGATAAAAAGCTTCAAAACATTGCCACACGAAGAGGTTGGACAATTTTATCATAAAAGTAAAAGACTCAAACAAAAATCAATTAATTCAATAAAATGATGCATGCTATACAGAGATGCATCATTTTTGTGTTCACGATCATGAGGTTGTCTATCGTTCTGAGCGTGACGCCAGCAAGAACAGCACGACTCTGAAAAGCCGTGAATGAACAGAGCGAATGAGGACTTTGAAGCCATACCTGTGGAAAGCATCGCCCAGCACGGAATACAACCAGTGTTAACAAGTAGTTGCTAGTATTGTATGTTAAATTGTTGTATCCAAACTCTTTTCACAATAAAAACAGCTTTAACCTCTTGTTAAAGGTTAAAGCTGTATGTAATAAAGCAATTTTATTAAATGTTATAAAACGCTTTTGCTTTCTCTAAGAATGGAAGATCTTCTTCTAATAAGTCTTCTTCATGATAAATCGCATCTACAGGACAAGCTGCTACACAAGCACCACAGTCGATACAAATATCTGGATCGATGAAGTATTGATCTTCGCCTTCTTCGATACAATCTACTGGACAAACGAGCACGCAGTCTGAAGCTTTTTCATCCATACATGCACCGGTAATTACATATGCCAATCGAAACGCCTCCCTTTTTTTACCTAATTTATTATACACTATAACGTTAGTTTAATCTATTTTTCTATAAAGCAAAACAAATATGATTGAATTTCTAAAATTGTTCACATTTATCATCGAACGGCTATTCAACCCAGTTATATGGTGTTTGTTGATAAACATAATAGTTTAACCAGTTTGAGAAGAGTAAATGCGTGTGTGCACGCCACATATTTAGCGGCTGTTGAGTTGGATCATCATTCGGAAAATAGTGTTTTGGCATGTCAATCTTCATCCCTTTGGCTATATCACGAGCATATTCTTCTGCTAATGTATCCGCATCATATTCTAAATGACCCGTTAACATAATTTGCTTCCCATCTTTAGACTTAATCATAAATGCACCTGCCTCATTCGAAATCGCTAATACATGCAGTTCGGGATGGGCTTGCAATTCTTCTAACGATACGTCTGTATAGCGAGAATGCGGTGCGATAAAATAATCGTTGAATCCCCTAACAAGTTTAATCGTGGGATCTGTTAATGTATGTTCAAAAACGCCTGAACATTTTCTCGGTAATTCATACTTCTGAATGCCAAAATGATAATAAAGTGCTGCTTGTGCGCCCCAGCAAATATGCATCGTAGAAGTCACATAATGTTTGGACCACGCCATAATCTCTTGCAATTCATGCCAATAGGCCACATCTTCAAATTGTAAATGTTCGATTGGTGCACCCGTAATAATAAGTCCATCAAAGCGATCCGTTTTCACTTCTTCAAAAGTTTTATAAAAATGAGCCAAATGGGATGGACTTGTATTTTTTGATGCATAACTAGCTGTATGTAAAAACGTAATATTTACTTGTAGTGGTGTATTGCCTAATAATCGAAGTAATTGTAATTCTGTTTTTTCTTTTTCTGGCATTAAATTTAAAATCGCAATATTTAGTGGACGAATATCTTGTGTTGCTGCGCGTTCGTCATCCATGACAAATATTTTCTCTCTTTTTAAATGTTCAATCGCTGGTAAACTTTTTGGAATATTAATCGGCATACGATACGCCCCTTTCATCTTTATAAAATATGTATTATCAGATAGTATACACTATTTCTAATTGAATGACGGTATATATAAGTCTTTCAATGTATGTAGGCAATCTCATGATATTTGTATTCACAGGGGTTCTCTCCATTAGTGGTTGTGTAAACTTCACGATACAAGAAGAGAGCCCTTTTTTATGTTTAGATAGCTTGGTCTTCAACAATGATCGCTAGCCCATTTACCTATTGATTGAAGTGGAGATGTGGCCTGTGGGAACAGCATGAGCTGAAGCC
>ERZ808040.697-NODE-697-length-27231-cov-4.892097_pt1 | contig 27231 bp, 29 predicted proteins | sample MGYA00380191_ERZ808040 | MGnify/ENA primary metagenome ERZ808040 (study PRJEB31490, sample SAMN06133395) | mouse gut metagenome | isolation source: J6 | host: mice | place: China: Chengdu | collected 2015-05 ...
TATGCCGATAATGAAGCGGTATTAAAGAAATTGGCTGGACTTAAATAATTAATGCCGATATATGCTGTAGTGAGGACACATTACTACAGCATATATCTAAAAATATCGGCATTAAAAAAATATCGGCATTAGGCCGGTCGAAGAAGAGTACAAGCTCATAAAGGAGAAAGTCGGCCTGACCAATTTCAACGGCTTTTCAGAGAACTCCATCCAGCAGGAGTTTTGGATTTCTGTACTCCTTGCCAATCTTGCGATGCTGATCAAAACAGAAACCGACGGCATCATTGATGAAACGGTCAATACAGGGCATAACAAGCACAGATACCAGACAAATATGAATGAACTGATCGGATGTATCAGCAGATATTTCCCTGAATATATGGAAGCAGATACCTGTACGGAACAAAGAGAAGTCATACGCTATATTTTCTGCTTTGCCATATCCACAAGGGTCCGTGATAAAAAGGGGAACGGGGAATCACATCCCCGTAAAAATCCGCGTAACGTAAAACACCATTATAACTGTAAGTCGACCCATTAAAATAACCGCGGAGTGTGAATTGTCAGATAATGTTATGATATTCCAAAAATAAACAGTTATTTTCAGGATGATAAGCACCAAGGGGGAAGTCTGCGATTTTTTAAGGTTGTATGTTCCAACCACTCATTCTTTCACACGTTTCGATGGCATTTATTCCAAGCACATACTAAGTTGTTAACATTGGTTTCAAAAAAGGAAAGATTTTATTGACTTCATTAAAGGTTTCTGAAATATTCTCTGCTGATAATCTCCTTTATCCCACCAATGACTGTTTCATAAGGAACATATGTAAATAAAAGTTTACCAGTAATTGTTTCGTAATCATTCCGATATACTTCCTTATTTACAATCTCTGCCAGAACGTCATTGATACATACCCCTGTTTTAGCAGACGGACAGACCAGAAGAGGTTCCCGCAGGCTCCGAACTTCCTGTACAAGTCCTGACAAAGATGCATCCGGCTTCGTGTATTCCATAATCTTGTAAATATCATATAAATGCCGTGAATGTCGGTCAACATTATCTGACAGATAATAATCACAGAGGGCAAAAACCTTATCAATAAGAGTCCGTTCAATCGCCTGTGTTGTGATCTCAAAAGGCATAAGTCCAAATTCTTCTGCCATTTCCCCCTGCTCCGTCATTTTCAGGAAACGGTAAATATAGTTATCGGCCATACGGCTTACTGTCGGAAAGGGCAACAGGGCGATATAGGTCTCAATGACTAATTCCGGCTTTAATTCCAATAACGAGGAATAGATGCTGGAATAACTGGCTCTGTAACAGTTATAACTACGCCGGCTGCGGGTTTCTTCGATGTTTGCAACAGAGAACCCCATAGACTCTATGGAAGAAACAACCGCCTTTTTTAGCTGCCGCTTGCGGCTTTCGCCAGGAACACCTTCCGATGCTGCATAGGAAATATCAATATCTTCCGAAAAGCGTTCCAATATCTGATAGCATTTTGTCAGGGATGTCCCGCCCTTAAAAACCATTCCCTTTACCCTGGAGGCCAGCTCCCGGAGCGCAAGTGTAACATAATAATCTTTTTCAATGATTCCGGGAGGTATATGCAGTTCGTTAGAAGCAGCGATGATAAGCTCACTAAATGCTTCGTGGTCATGATGTAAATTCATAAATAATTCCCCATTCAATCAGTTTTTTTGCAGTAGGACCCGTAATGCCAAGCAGCACGCCGGAAAGAAGCTCCTTACTGTAATTTTGCTGCTTTGCATAGTTTTTCAGAAGAATCCCAGTATCAGAATCAGAAAGCTCGGAATATTTTTCTGCCTGGGAAACGGCATCCAAAAATTGGAGCAGTCCTGCATTTTCCGATGTTATAGTTGTGGCGGGCCGTTTCAGCCGGACGGCCTGGGAGCCTACGGTAACGGTACGCCCCTTTGTCGATTCTTTTGACGTTACAATCTCAAGCGTTGCCGGCATCTGGGTTGTTAGACCAATCTGATTGGCAAAAGTGGCTCCGGCGAAGTATCCATAGGTTTCTGTTGTACTTTGCACATATTTGCGCATAATGACTTTCATGGGATCTAAATAACTTTTTTTCAGCAGCCGTGATGCTTTGGGAAGATAATAAATCCCGGTATCAAAACGCGCCAGATCGCCTGACCTGAGCATCCGTTTGAAATACTGGCGCAACGCATTATCATTAAGCCCATCCAGCCGGATCTCATTTATGAAGATTGGTTCGTTATAACCATAGTTTTTTTCCAGATATTCCTTCAGCATACAGGTATCCACTCCTTCCACCTCCATACTACCATATTTATACCCAAAAGGTCAATAGATATGTCAAAATATAGTTTGTATGTTTTTTGCAAAATTATACAGCGAAGATAAAGAAGCGGATACCTTTGGCTGTCTATAAATCCATATGTTTTCGTATATATTCAAAGGCATACATTGGTTAGGTAACAGAACCTTTTTACCGTTCTCCGTCTGGCCGGTCATACCTCAAATGCCCCTGCGACACTTTTGCATGATTCAGAATCCGGATGAAAGACCTGCCCTGATTCTCCAACGCTTTTTTATATCCGGCTTCTGTCAGAAACAGCCGCATCCGTTCACCTTTATCTCCTATGGGAGATTCCCTCGAAAGCACATCAAACACAATCATATGCGTCACTTCCGGGTCAAAGCGTTCCAGTGCCATGATGTCATGCCCTTCCAGTTTCTGGACACCGGATTCCTTTCTTGCCACAGCGATCATCTCTCCAACGGTCCTTGCTTTCCAGGGCAGGTGATAGTTTCTTTGAATATCACAGATCAACTTCTTGCAGTCATCCTCTGAAAGCTCACGGAGTTTCTTTAGCAGATTTTCTGCAGTGGCCTTTTTATTGTGGTCACGAGTATACCGACAGAGCACAGTGATCTCCTGTATCGCATAAAAAAGGCCAACAACATCCTGCGGGATATTCGGAAGAAAATCGCCGGCCTGACAGATTGGATTAAGGCCATAAAAGAAGAATTGAGCCAGCCCCAGGCCCCGACACTTGCCGCCCTGTTGACCGACTACTATGAGGGCCGGAACGCCGGAGCATGGAGCCGCAACGCCAGGATTGGAAATCTTAAAGGTTTTGCCGAGGCCATCAATTTTCTGACCGAGAGGGGCATCGCTACGCTGGAAGATTTAGAGACCCATATCGCCGCCCAGAGTGAACGAACGGAGGCCATCAACACATCCATGAAAGCGAAGCGTGACCGTCTGAACGAATTGAAGGAACTGCTTCGCCTTGTTGACCTCTACCGAGACACCAAGCCCGTCTATGACGAGTTGCAGGGTATCAAGTGGAAGGGCAAGCGGGAAAAATTCGAGAGGGAGCATGAGAACGAGTTGAGGACGTTCCACATGGCCCGCCGGAAGCTGGACAAGCACCGTTCCCCTGCTGGTAAAATCCCCGTTCATGCGTGGGAACAGGAACAGGCGAGGCTTCACCAGGAGTACACAGCCGAGTATGAGCAGTACAAGCCTATCCAAGACGATTTGCGGCGGCTTCAACAGGTGAAGCGGAACGCCGATGCTGCCATACACCAGCAGGAGCAGACCCAGCAGAAACGCCGGGAGGTGGAGCGGTGAACGGCATTCCCCGACTGACCTACCAGCAGTACCGAGCCGTCCGGCGGCTGGTGCATGACTGCTGCAATTATGACGGCGGCAACTGTCTTGCTCTTGATGACGGCTGGGAGCCTTGTGTCTGCGTCCAGAGTATCACCTATTCCCTGGTCTGTAAATGGTTCCGCGCCGCCGTCCTGCCAACAGACAAGGGGTTGTGTGCCGCCTTGCTCCACCGAGGACAGGCGCGGCCCTGTGCCGAGTGCGGGGCGATGTTCGTGCCGCGCTCCAATCGGGGCAAATACTGTGACGAGTGCGCCGCCAATGTGCGCCGGAGAAAGAAAGCTGCCAGCGAACGGGAACGCCGCAGGCGTGGACATTTAGAGGCTGAAAAGCCTTGCAATCAGGGGGCTTGTGGACAGTCCTCAAAGGGGGACTAATACATTCCCCTTCCCCCACTCCAACGTGGGCGGCAAAATGGCGCTCACGTGGATTAACTTTGATGAATGATGAAAGGAGAGCCTATGACCTACGACCCCAGCATGACGATCACCAGCACCATCCCCGCCCCGGAGGGGAGCGACAGCACCAGCAGAGAGGGCAAGGCCATCCCCCTGCCCGTGATGGCGGGCGGCAACGCTTCACCCGCCCCGGACGTACCGCCACCCGATATGGTAAAGACCGTTGGCGGTACGACCTTTGATATTTATTTCCATTTCAGCCAGACCAGCCGGGAAACCTTTACCGACAAGGTACTGCGCCTTATTCAATCCGATGTTGTAACCTCATAAAAATAATTTACTTTTTTCTCTATCCTTATTGACAAAACCCGAAAGGCACGGTTTTGGAAGAATGTGGCAGAATGTTACAGCGCGGCGGGTATGAGATCAAGATACTCAACACCATCGACTTCAAACAGTCCATGCGCTATAACCCCTTCAAGTATATCTACTGTGAAAACGATATTTTGAAGCTGGTCAACTGCATCATGGAAAACACCAAAGGTGAGGACACCAAGGGCGGTGAGGACTTTTGGGCCAAGGCCGAGGCCCTGTACTATCAAGCCCTCATCGCCTATATCTGGTATGAGGCCCCGGAGGAGGAGATGAACATGACCACCCTGCTGGATATGCTCAATGCCTCCGAGGTACGGGAGGAGGATGAGAATTTTAAGAACGCTGTGGACCTCATGTTTGACCAGCTCGAACAGCGGGAGCCGGACCACTTTGCCGTCCGTCAGTACCGAAAGTATAAGATGGCGGCGGGAAAAACCGCAAAATCTATCCTTATAAGTTGCGGAGCTAGAATGGCCCCCTTCGACATCAAGGAGGTGCGGGAGCTGATGGAGGGAGACGAATTGGAGCTGGACAAGATCGGGGACCGCAAGACGGCCCTGTTCTGCGTGGTGTCCGACACAGACATGACGTTCAATTTCATCTCGGCCATGGTGTATACCCAGATGTTCAACGTCCTGTGCGACAAGGCGCTGGAAAACGGCGGGGCGCTGAAAACACACGTCACCTGCCTACTGGATGAGTTCGCCAACCAGAAAATCCCCAATTTCCAGCACCTGATCAGCGTGATCCGCTCCCGCGAGATTTCCGCCCATATTGTGGTGCAGACCCAGAGCCAATTGAAGGCGGTCTATAAAGATCACGCTGAAACCATCATCGGCAACTGCTCCTGTGTTCTGTTCCTGGGCGGCAAAGAGAAAAGCACCCTCAAGGAGCTGTCCGAAACCCTGGGCCGGGAAACCATCGACACCTTCAACACCGGCGAGAGCCGGGGCCGGGAGACCTCCCACTCGCTGAACTATCAGAAGTTGGGCAAGGCCCTCATGGATGTGGACGAGCTGGCCGTCATGGACGGCGGCAAGTGTATTTTGCAGGTGCAGGGCGTCCGACCATTTTTCAGCGACAAGTTCGATATTACGAAGCACCCGCAGTACAAATATCTTTCCGACTACAATCAGAAAAACAGGTTCGATGTAAAGAAGTTTCTCAGCCGGAGGCTCACCGTCAGGCCCCAGGACGCCTTTGAGCCTTACGAGTTTGACGCCTCATCCCCCTCCGGGGAGGAGTCCGGCTGACTTTCCAATCTCGCGGCCCGCTCCGCCTTGAGCTGTGCGGTCCGCTTCAAATCTACAAAATGGGTGGCGTACCGCCGCTCGATCTCAGGGTCGCCGCTCTTACTGAACCGCAGGGGGATCACAGGCTTTCGGCCCTGGCCGTTCTTCTTTTTGGTTCCCCACCGCTTGTAATAGCAGAAGGAAGGCTTCAACCCCGCTTTCGCGGCATAAGACCGCATTTCCCGCATGACCAGGGATAGCTTGGAGAGGTTGGCTTTGCAGACGCGCTCCAGATAGTCTACGCGCCCATACCGCCAATTCTCATAGTCCTGTTTGGACAGATACCCAATCTCCATCAGCACATCCACCGGGGCGGCGAAGCCCCGGTTCCGGCATTGGAGGTATACGGCGGAGCGTACCTTTGCTCCCAATTCTCTGTTGTTCATGCACATCTCTCTCACAGTCAGTTTGGCCCATTATACGGCAAAAACCGCAGGGCCGCAACTGTTTTCACCCCGGACTGTCCGGGCTATAAATCTGGCCGTCTGGCGGACCCTGTTTTGGATCGCTGTGAACTCCGAAACGCCGTTCGCCCGGTAATGCCGCCGTCTGATTTGCTCAGATGGCGGTTTTTATATATTCCACAACAAAAACGAACACTTATGGAGGTATTCAATGGAATTTTTCACTTCTGCAATCGGCACCGCAAAGGTCATCGTGTGCGCGCTGGGCGCTGGTCTGGGCGTTTGGGGCCTCATCAATCTGCTGGAGGGCTACGGCAACGACAACCCCGGCGCGAATGCTCAGGTGCGGTAAAGTATCACAGGAAAACTTTGTCGAATTGACAGCCGCCCGCTATGCCGAATTCAGAAATATGCCTCTTGAAAGCTGGCTCCTATTATGTTATACTTCTTCAAAACAGCCCGATAAATTGGGGATTTGGGAGAGTAGCAATGAATAACGAATACGATAATGACAAATTCTTTGAGGAATATGCGAAAATGTCCCGTAGCAAGGATGGATTAAGCTCCGCTGGCGAATGGCACCAGCTAAAGCCCCTATTTCCTCCTCTTGAAGGAAAAAATGTTCTCGATTTGGGGTGTGGCTATGGATGGCATTGCAAATATGCGGCGGAGCAGGGAGCGGTACAGGTGTTGGGACTTGATTTGAGCCGCAAAATGATTGAAGAGGCAAAAAGCCGTAATGCAGGAGAACAAATTGAATATCGTGTTTGTGGAATAGACGAATACGAGTATCCTAAAAATACGTGGGATTGTGTTGTCTCCAATCTGGCATTGCACTATATAGAAAATATAGAACTCATATTTCAAAAAGTTCATAGGACTTTGAAACCAAATGGGATATTCCTCTTTAATATTGAACACCCTGTTTTTACCGCTGGGGTTGGACAGGATTGGCTTTATAACGATGAGGGAACACCAAAATGCTGGCCGATTGATCATTACTTCATTTCAGGGGAACGGCATACTCACTTTTTGGGATGCGATGTAGTGAAACAGCATCATACGCTTACACAAATACTGATGGGTTTGTTGAATAATGGCTTTGAACTTAAAGCTGTGGAAGAAGCAACACCACCGCAAGAAATGATGGACATTCCGGGATTCAAAGACGAACTGCGCCGTCCGATGATGCTGCTGGTGAAAGCAGCAGCGAGAGAAGTTGCCATGAACAAAGAGTTCTAACTTCCAGTTTATCGGTGCCTCCCGTAACGTGAGAGCAAGTATCGACCCGTGGCCCAAATTTCACTCCCGCTCATTTGTTCCCCTGGTCTGCTACTTGTTGGGGTTGCCACCCCAAACCCGCCTTTGACCGGCGCTCCGCGCCGGTGTTGTGGCGCAGCCGCGCCACAACAATCCGTCAGTCTCGCCCGTTGCGTCCTCGCCTGACCGGGCGGAAAACGGAGGCCATTTCCGCAATCGCCGCAGAGCGGCGGCACCCGCAGGAATAGTACACCCGCTTCGCGTCCGTACTGTTCCTGCGGGTAAAAAGAATACGACAAAAGTAGACATCAAAACGCATTGACAATTCTTTGTGCTTGCCCTATAATGGCCTTAGCGATGAGCGATGTAAGAAGTGAATATTGAAAAATCCCTTGCACCCAGACGGTCTTGACCGCCTGGGTGCATTGTGTTTTTCCAAGCCTGATGTTCCCTTCCAGTCGCGTAACAGACCGCCCATGACAACTGAATATGGAAAACTTGAAAAGTGTATAATGGGCGAACTATACCCTAAAGGGAATTTCAAAACAGGAGGTAGAATTATTGTCCAAACGCTACAACACGCCCCACCGCGACCGCATCATCAAGACCCGCATGACCGAGGAAGAACACGCCGACTTCATGGAGCGCCTGACTGCATACGGCATGAGCCAGTCCGAGTTTATCCGGCAGGCGATCACCGGCGCGACCGTCAAGCCCATCATCACCGTGTCCCCCGTCAATGACGAAGTGCTTGCCGCCATCGGCAGGCTGACCGGGGAGTACGGAAGGATCGGCGGCAACCTCAATCAGATTGCCCGCTATCTCAATGAGTACGGAGCGCCGTACAACGCCCTCGCCGCCGATGTTCGGGCGGAGCTGTCCGACCTCGCCGCCCTCAAGTTCCAGGTGCTTCGGGAGGTAGGTGAAGCCATTGGCAACACTGAAACATTTAAGCTCTAAAAACGCCGACTACGGTGCGGCGGAGCAATACCTCACCTTTGAGCATGACGAGTTCACCGGCAAGCCTATCCTGGACGAGAACGGGCGGCTTGTCCCCCGCCAGGACTACCGCATTTCTTCTTTGAATTGCGGCGGGGAGGACTTCGCCGTGGCCTGTATGCGGGCCAATCTCCGCTATGGCAAAAACCAGCGGCGGGAGGATGTGAAAAGCCATCACTACATCCTATCCTTTGACCCCAGGGACGGCCCCGACCACGGGCTGACGATGGACAAGGCCCAGGAGCTGGGGGAACGGTTCTGTGCCGAACAGTTCCCCGGACACCAAGCCCTGGTCTGCACCCACCCAGACGGCCACAACCACAGCGGCAACATCCACGTTCATATCGTTATCAACTCTCTGCGGGTGGACGAGGTGGAGCGCAAGCCCTACATGGACAGGGCCAGCGACACCCAGGCCGGGGCCAAGCACCGCTGCACCGCCGCTGCTATGCGCCACTTCCGGGCCGAGGTCATGGAGCTGTGCCAGGGGGCGGGGCTGTACCAAATCGACTTGCTGGGCGGGAGCAAGAACCGTGTCACCGAGCGCGAGTATTGGGCGCAGAAGAAAGGGCAGCTTGCTCTGGACACCGAAGCTGCCGCCCAGGGTAAACCGCCCACCAAGTTTGAAACGGACAAGGAGAAGCTGCGCCGGGAGATACGGGCCGTCCTTGCCGTGGCTGTCAGCTTCGAGGACTTTGCCCAGCGGCTGTTGCAACGGGGCATCACCGTCAAGGAGAGCAGGGGCCGGTTGTCCTACCTCACCCCCGACCGGGCCAAGCCTATCACCGCCCGGAAGCTGGGGGACGACTTTGACCGTGCCGCCGTCGGTGCCGCGCTGGAGCGCAACGCCGCCCGTCCCAGCCGGGGAGCCAAGCCCAGCATCCGGGAGCAGCTTCGCCAGTCCCAGGGCGTTCAGCGCATGGTAGACATTGAGGCCAAAAAAGCCCAGGGCAAGGGTATTGGCTACGAACGTTGGGCATCTGTGTTCAATTTGAAACAGATGGCAAACTCGTTCAACATCTACACCGAGTATGGCTTTTCCTCGCCGGAGGAATTGGACGCCGCTGTGTCCGCCGCCTATGCCGCTGTACATGACAGCTCCGCCAAGCTGAAGCCTATCGAATTGGCCTTGAAAGAAAAAAAGGAGCTGCGGCGGCAGGTTGCCATCTACCGGAACACCAAAGCAGTCCGGGAGGGCCTCGCCGCACAGAAAACGCCCAAGGCCCGTGCCGCCTACCGGCAGGAGCATGAGGCCGACCTGCTCCGCTCCGAGGCCGCTGTTCGTTTCTTCAAGGCCAACGGCATCACCAAGCTGCCCTCCACCAAGGAGCTGACGACGGAGATCGAGGCGCTGATGTCCGAGAAGAACGCCGGGTACACCGAGTACCAGGAACGCAAACGGGAGGCGGACGAGCTGATGACCGTCAAGCGGAACATCGACCAGGTGCTTCACGGTGCGCCCAGCCAGCGGAGGGACGAGCATGACCGATAACACCGTCCGCCTAACCTATCCGCAGTACCGGGCCGTCCGGCGGCTGGTGCATGACTGCTGCAACTACCAGGACGGCAACTGCCTCCTGCTGGACGATGGGGAGGAATGTGTCTGCCCGCAGAGCATCACCTATTCGCTGGTCTGCAAGTGGTTTCGTGCCGCTGTTCTGCCAGCGGACAAGGGGCTGTGCGCCGCCCTGCTCCACCGGGGGCGGGCGCGGCGTTGCACCGAGTGCGGGACGATGTTCGTACCGCACTCCAACCGGGGAAAGTATTGTGATGACTGCGCTGCTATCGTGCGCCGGAGGAAGAAAGCTGCCAGCGAACGGGAGCGCCGCAGGCGTGGACATTTAGAGGCTGAAAAGCCCTGATATATCGCGGTTTCCAAGCGGCCCTCAAAGGGGGCCTGATACATTTTACGGCGGGCCGCTGTTGGCCTCGCCTGCATCGTAGAAAGGAGCGCCTATGACCGACACCCCCAGCAAAACCAATACCACTTCCACCCGCCGCCCGGACTGCGTGACCGAAATCCGCATGGGCAATACCATCCTCACCGTTTCCGGCTACTTCAAGGAAAACACCACCGACACCGCCGCCGACAAAATGGCAAAAGTCCTGGAGGCTGAAAGCTGCTGCCAGCAGCGCCCCAGCGCATGACCTTCTGCCGGTACATCCGCGATAATCCCCAGATTTAAATGACACAAAATTCTTTCCTGTAAAGTAGCAGAAAGCACTATACAACAGCCCCGCCCTGTGTTATACTGGTGCCATCGGAATAGCGAGGGCGGGGCTGTCGGATTGGAGGAAACGATGTTAAGACAGCAACCCATGCAAGCCCCCATCACTGCCTTGTACTGCCGCCTCTCCCACGATGACGAGAGAGCAGGGGATTCCTTGTCGATTGAGAATCAAAAACGCATCCTCGAAGCATACGCCAAGGACCATGGTCTGATTCCCTACACGTTCTACATTGACGACGGATGGAGCGGGGCGAATTTTGAGCGGCCCGGTTTCATCGAGATGATGGACGCTGTGGAGAGCGGCACGGTCAAGACGGTCGTGACGAAAGACCTCTCACGCCTGGGACGGAATTATCTGCAAGTGGGCCTATTTACAGAAATCACGTTCCCAAAGAAGGGTGTCCGCTTTATCGCCATCAACGACGGCGTGGACAGCGCCCAGGGTGACAACGACATGAGCGCCCTGCGGAACCTGTTTAACGAGTGGCTCGTGCGCGATACAAGCAAGAAAATCAGAGCAGTAGTCAGAGCGAAAGGAGCAAGCGGTATGCCAATCACAAGCCAGCCGGTCTATGGCTATCTGAAAGGCCCGGACGGACACTTCATCGTTGACCGGTCGGCCGCGCCGGTGGTGAAGCAGATATTCAGTCTGTGCCTCGCCGGGAACGGCCCCACCAAGATTGCCCGGATGCTGACGGAGCAGAACATCCCCACGCCGGGGACGATGGAGTACCAGCGCACCGGCAGCACCCGCCGCTACCACCCCGGCTATGAGTGCAAGTGGGCGGCGAACACCGTGGCGCACATCCTGGAGCGGCGGGAGTACCTGGGGCATACCGTCAACTTCAAGACGGAGAAAGTGTCCTACAAGGTCAAGACCAGCGTACTCAACCCGGAGGACAAGGTGATGGTTTTCGAGCATACCCATGAGGCCATCATTGATGAGGCTACCTGGGAACGGGTGCAGGAGCTTCGCAAGCAGCGCAAGCGGCCCAACCGCTACGACGAGGTGGGGCTGTTCTCCGGCCTGTTGTTCTGCGCCGACTGCGGCAGCGTCATGTACCAGCAGAGGTATGAGACAGAGAAGCGCCATCAGGACTGCTACATCTGCGGCAGCTACAAGAAGCGCACCGCCGACTGTACGGCGCACTTTATCCGCACCGACCTTTTGACGGCGGGCGTGACGGAGAATTTGCGGAAAGTCACCAGCTACGCCGCCAAGCATGAGGTCCGGTTTATGAAGCTGCTGATGGCGCAGAACGAGGACGGCGGCAAGCGGAAGAACGCCGCCCGCCGCCGTGAGCTGGAGGCGGCACAGAAGCGCATCGGAGAGTTGAACGGCATTTTCAAGCGTCTGTATGAGGACAGTGTGAGCGGACGCATCACGGACGAGCGCTTCATGGAGCTGTCCGCCGATTATGAGCAGGAGCAGGCCGCACTGAAAACCCGTGTCGCCGAGTTGCAGGCGGAGATGGGAAAGTCCCAGGAGGCCGCTGTGAACGTGGAGAAGTTCATGGCAGTCGTGCGGAAGTACACCAGCTTCGAGGAATTGACCCCCACCCTTCTGCGGGAGTTTGTGGAGAAGATCGTGGTGCATGAGTGCTGGAAGGACGAGCAGGGAACGCGCCACCAGGACATTGAGATTTATTATTCTTTTGTAGGCAAGGTGGACTTGCCTGACGATTGAGCCAGACCTATCCGGCGAGGCCCCGCCGGATGGGGACGGCAAAAATTTTTAATCTCCATTTGCTTCTTTATCCGTAGTGAGCTAAGTCGCAGGGCATGAAGCAGCTCATGGCCGGGGGCGGTGTGGTGCTGGTGGGTATGCAACTGGTGCCCCTGCTGGCTAACCTGTTCAGCACCGGGGGATAACCGATGCTGAACATCCTCGACACAATCCAGGAGTGGATCATGGGCATCCTCAAAGACTGTATCATGGGCAATCTCAACGGGATGTTCGACCAGATCAACACCGAGGTCGGGGAGGTGGCGGCAAATGTGGGGACGACCCCGGCGGCATGGAACGCCGGGGTTTTCTCCATGATCCGCAATCTGAGCGATAACGTGGTGGTGCCCATTGCGGGCATGGTGCTCACCTTCGTGATGTGCTATGAGCTGATCAGCATGATTATCGACAGGAACAACCTTCACGATTTTGAGACCTTCGCCATTTACAAGTGGATCGTAAAGACCTTTGTGGCTGTCTATCTGGTGTCCCACACCTTTGACATCACCATGGCTATTTTCGAGATGGCCCAGACGGTGGTCCAGCGCAGCGCGGGTATCATCACCGGCAGCACCAGCGTAGACTTTGCCGCCGCCCTGGGGGACGTGTCCGCCCAGCTTGATGCCATGGGCATCGGGGAGCTGTTCGGTTTGCTGGTAGAAACCATGCTGCTGAAAATCACCATGCCCATCCTGTCCCTGTGCGTCATGCTGGTGCTGATCGGCCGCATGATTGAAATCTACATCTACTGCTCCGTGGGAGCCATCCCCTTCGCCACCATGACCAACCGGGAGTGGGGGCAGATGGGGCAAAATTATCTGCGCGGTCTTGTGGCCCTGGGGCTGCAAGGCTTTTTTATTATGATCTGCATAGCGATCTACGCCGTACTCATCAGCCAGATCGGGAGTGGGGCCAATCTTCACGCCGCCATCTGGCAATGTGCCGGGTACACGGTTCTGCTGTGCTTCTCCCTGTTCAAAACCGGCGCGGTAAGCAAATCTATCCTAAACGCCCATTAAACTTACGATTGGAGGAAGAAAATGAACGAATCTATGACCCAGAACACCCAGGAGCAGGCTCCCCTTTTGCCTAACATGAGTGCCAGGGTCTACCCTGTGAATGACCCCAAACAGGAGAAGGGCTGCGTCCTGGCAAATGCCAGCGTTGACCTCGGCGGCTGTTTTGCCGTCACCGGCATCAAGATTGTGGAAGGCAAGGACGGTCCGTTTGTTGCCATGCCCCAGCGGATGGGCAGGGACAAGAAATACCGCGATGTCTGCTTTCCCACCACGGCGGCAATGCGTGAGGCAATCAATGCCGTTGTTATGGACGCCTATCGGGGTGAGCTGGAGCAGCAGGCCGTCCGCGCGGCCCAGGCGGTGGAGCGGCTTTCCGGGCGAAATGCGTAAAAGCCCTCTGTACGTCAGGCTTTGCAGGATGCAGCCAGGGAAGCGGCGGCGCGGTCCTCCCCGGCTGCGGACAGGACCATGGATCAGAGGGCGCGATGATACGGCTGGTGCCCACAACATTGCGGGAGGCCAACGCTTTTGTCAAAGCCCACCACCGCCACCATAAGCCTGTCACCGGCCATAAGTTTTCCATCGGCTGCGAAGTGGAGGGGCGGCTGGTGGGCGTGGTGATCGCTGGCCGACCTGTGAGCCGATACCTGGACGATGGCCTGACGCTGGAGGTGAACCGGCTGTGCACCACCGGGGAGAAAAACGCTTGCAGTATGCTGTACGCTGCTGCGGCGCGGGCGGCAAAGGCCATGGGTTATCAGAAAATCATCACCTATACCTTGGACACCGAGCCGGGAACCAGCCTGCGGGCGGCAGGCTGGACGTGCATGGGGCGAGCAGGGGGAAAACGCTGGACCGGCAAACGCTGTCCCGCTGTGGACCTCTGCCCGCCGCAAATGAAGCTGCGGTATGAAAAATTACTATGAGGAAGGGGAATGTAATGGACGCTGAAAAGCTGAAACAGGAGTTGTACGACAAAATGGCGGCGGAGCAGGAGCGGTTCAAGCATGAACTGCTGGGGATGTCCGCCGAGAAAGTTTTGGACCATGCCTATGAATACACTATCCGCGAGGACATTCTGATGGCGCTGGAGTTTAATGACCTCCCCGCGTCCCAGGCGGCGGCGCTGCTGGCGTCGCCCTCCCCGCTGGCCGATATTTTCAAAGATTTTCGGGATATGGAAACCCGCCATATGGATCACATCCGGGAGTGTATTGAGGGGCGGGCTGACCATCTGTTGGAGACCCAGCGGGAGGCCACCCGCTCCATCCCGCTCTACCGGGAGAATGTCAGATACGCACGTGAAAACGGTGAGTTTGCCGCCTTTGAGGCTTCCTATCAGGCGAACATCGCCTGCCGGGACGCCATTGAAGCGGCGATCCTGGAAAGCCAGGATGGGGAACAGCTCTCTATTGCGGCAAAGGGGGTGCTGGCGGAGTTCGGCCCGGATCGCGTGTCCCATGTTCTGGCTGTGACCCTGCTGGAGCGGCGGGACGATGAGCGGCTGTCCCGTGACGCTGTGGCCTGGGCCGCGTCCGTCCCCAAGCTGAACACCAGGGCGCGGTGCTCTGACTATATGATTAGCAGTCATTCATTCCATGTAGATGATTTTACCGCGCTGGCCCGGAGGGCGATGGCGGCAGGACGTGAGCTCCAGGAACCAGCCGCAAAGAAACCCTCCATCAAAGAACAGTTGACGGCGAAGCCCGTCCCCGGTGAAACGCCCGCCAAGCCCAGGGATAAGGAGGCGCGGTGATGGCCCCCAGAAAACGCAAATTTCCGCCCATCTACGAGCACTCGCTGCAAGACGCCGCAGAGCGCGGTGAGCTGGATCAGTTTCACGCTTCCCAGGAATTAAATATTGAGTGCGCCAAAGCGATCACCACCGCGCTGTCGGAGCATTACAACTGCTCTACCTACTGCCTGGACACAGCCGCCGCGTCTAAAGAGGTTGTGGACAAATTTGGCCTTGACCGAACCATGCGTGTGCTGGCCAACACCGTCCGGCACTTCGACTATGATGGGCGGCTTTCCCGTGCCAGTAAAGAGTGGGCGCACACCATTCCCGCCTTTCCAGAAGAAAGTATGGGCAGATACTGTCTTGTCAACAGCAATCCCGGTTTGACCAACCTCTTTGTTGGGCAAGTGCGGCATGACCATCTTCTGACCCAGCCCCTCAAAGCGGCGGACATTAGGGCGGAGGCCGAACGGATTTTGAGGCAGTTCCAGGCCGCGCCGGAGCCGAACAACGCGGACGGGACAAAGTTCATGGCGGAGCTGTCCCCAGACTACATCGCCAGGGCTAAGTCAAAGGACCATGTTCGCCTGATGGCCCTGCTTCCGTTCCCGACCCTGACCCTTTCTTTCACAGAACACCGAAAAGGCTTTTTCGCGCTGATTTCCAGGGATGAGGACAGAAGCCAACCTCTGCGCCTGCGCAAGCCCTCCATCAGAGCGCAGTTGGCGACGGAGTCCGTCCCCGGTGAGAAACCCGCCAGGCCCAAAGATCGGGAGGCGCGTTGATGGATCTTGAAAAAAGCTATCAGCAGCTTTTGAACCGCGTAACGGAGAACTACGCCGATTACCGGGCGAAGCTGCTGCTGAAAGACCGCCAGGAGCTGATCGACGGTGCTGACCGGATCGCCAAAACTGCGGAGGTCTTTCAGTATTTTACCACGAAACCACTGACGGAGGTGGAAGTGGCCTATTTTTTGAACTTCCAAAATCCATTGGAGGTCGCCGCCGACCATTGGGCGAACTGCGAGTTTGAGCTGGACGCCCTGGGCGCGGTGGTGGCTGATACCGCAGATAAGGCGGACGATCTCACGCTCTATCCGCTAGCGGCGGACGCTTCGGAGCGCGGCGACACGCGGGCTGCGTCCGAGGAAGCCCATGGTGTTCCCTTTGAACAGGGACAGCCGTCCAAACCCTCCATCAAGGATCAGTTGGCTGTGAAGCCCGTCCCCGGCGACCACTCTGCCGCAAAAACAAAAGATCGTGAGGTGAGATAATTGCCCTTTGTCCCTGTTCCCAAAGACCTGACCCGTGTAAAGTCCAAGGTGGCGTTCAACCTGACCAAACGCCAGCTTATATGCTTTGGCGTGGGCGCTCTGGCCGGGGTGCCCACCTATGTCCTCACCCGGGGTATCATCGGCAACGATACGGCGGTACTGCTGATGATCGGCCTCATGCTGCCCTTCTTCCTGTTCGGCATCTATGAGAAGGACGGCCAGCCCCTGGAGAAGGTGCTGGGCCATTTCATCCGGGCGCGGTTCCTGGCACCCCGGACCCGCCCCTACCGCACCGAAAACCTGTACGCCGCCCTGGAGCGGCAGAACCGAAATGAAATGGAGGCGAAAGCGGTTGCAAACAAAGCAGCAAGAAACACAGGCAAAAAATCTGCCCACGGCAAAAAAGCGGCACGAAACAGATAAGGCCGACCTGCGGGACGCCATCCGGCTTTCCCCGGAGGCCAAGCTGTCCGGCCCGGATAAGCGGCGGCTGGTGTCCGCCGTGAAAAAGGCCAAGCTGGACGGCAGGCTCCCCCAGACCGCCCAGCAGACCATCCCCTACCGGGAGATGTGCCGGGACGGGATCTGTGTGGTGACGGACCGCTACTACACCAAGCAGATTCGTTTCTACGACATCAACTATCAGTTGGCCCAGAACGAGGACAAGAACCGGATTTTTGAGGATTACTGTGACTTTCTCAACTACTTCGACAGCTCCATCCACGTCCAGTTCTCCTTCCTAAATCAGCGCGCCGACCTGGAGGAATACCAGCGGGCCATTTGCATCCCGGAGCAGATCGACGCCTACAACGGCATCCGGGAGGAATACTCGGATATGCTCAAGGATCAGCTCGCCAAGGGCAACAACGGCCTGACCAAGACCAAGTACATCACCTTCGGCGTGGAGGCGGAGAGCCTGAAAGCGGCCAAGCCCCGGCTGGAGCGGGTGGAGGCGGATATCCTGGCTAATTTCAAAGTGCTGGGCGTCCGGGCGCACTCGCTGAGCGGCTATGAGCGGCTGGCGGTCCTGCACCAGATGTTCCATCCCTCGGGCGCTCAGAAGTTCCGCTTCGCCTGGGACGCCATCTGGAAAACGGGGCTGTCCAGCAAGGACTTCATCGCCCCGGACAGTTTCACCTTCCAGGATGGCCGGGTGTTCCAGATCGGCAGGACCTACGGTGCGGCGTCCTTCCTGCAAATCCTGGCCCCGGAGCTGACAGACAAAATGCTGAAGGACTTCCTGGACCTGGAGAACAGCCAGGTGGTGACGCTGCACATCCAATCCATCGACCAGAACGCCGCCATCAAAAATATCAAGCGGAAGCTCACCGACCTGGACCGCATGAAAATCGAGGAGCAGAAGAAGGCCGTCCGCGCCGGATATGACATGGACATCATCCCCAGCGACCTGAACACCTACGGGGCCGAGGCCAAGACGCTGCTGGAGGACCTGCAAAGCCGGAACGAGCGGATGTTCCTGGTGACGGTGCTGGTGCTGAATCTGGCGGACCGGCGGCAGCGGCTGAAAACCGACGTATTCCAGGCGGCGGGAGTGGCCCAGAAGTACAACTGCGCCCTGCGGAGGCTGGACTGGCAGCAGGAGCAGGGCCTCATGTCCTCCCTCCCCCTGGGGCTGAACCAGATCGACATACAGCGGGGCCTCACCACCTCCAGCACCGCCATTTTCGTCCCCTTCACCACCCAGGAGCTGTTCATGGGCGGCGAGGCGCTGTACTACGGCCTCAACGCCCTGTCCAACAACCTCATCATGGCGGACCGCAAGCAGCTCAAGGCCCCCAACGGCCTGATCCTGGGCACCCCCGGCGGCGGCAAGTCCTTCTCCGCCAAGCGGGAGATCGCCAACGCCTTTCTCGTCACCCAGGACGATATCGCTATCATTGATCCCGAGGACGAATATTCGCCCCTGGTGCGGCGGCTGGGCGGTCAGGTGATCGACATTTCTCCCACATCCAATCAGTACGTCAACCCCATGGATTTGAACCTCAACTACAGCGAGGACGATAACCCCCTGACGCTGAAAAGCGACTTTATCCTGTCCCTCATGGAACTGATCGTGGGCGGCAAGGCGGGGCTGGAACCCATTGAGAAAACGGTGATAGACCGCTGTGTCCACATGGTGTACCGGGACTATTTGCAGGACCCCCGGCCCGAGAAAATGCCCGTGCTGGGGAACCTCCACCAGCTTTTGTGCCAGCAGCCCGAGCCGGAGGCCCAGCGGCTGGCTACGGCGCTGGAAATCTACGTCACCGGCTCCCTCAATGTGTTCAACCACCGCACCAACGTGGAGATCAACAGCCGGATCGTGTGCTACATCATCAAAAACCTGGGCAAGCAGCTCAAAAAGTTTGGGATGCAGGTGGTGCAGGACCAGGTGTGGGGCCGGGTCAGCGAGAACCGGGACGCCCATAAGTCCACCCGGCTCTACATTGACGAAATGCACCTGCTGCTCCGGGATGAGCAGACGGCGGCGTATACGGTGGAGATTTGGAAGCGGTTCCGAAAGTGGGGCGGCATCCCCACCGGGATCACCCAGAACGTGAAGGACCTGCTGTCCTCTGCCGAGATCGAAAATATCTTTGAAAATTCGGACTTTATCTATATGCTCAACCAAGCCGCCGGGGACCGCCAAATCCTGGCGAAACAGCTCAATATTTCCCCTCACCAGCTCTCTTATGTGACCAACAGTGGGCCGGGTGAGGGGCTTTTGTTTTTCGGGAACGTCATCATCCCCTTTGTGGACCACTTCCCCAAGGACACCGAGCTGTACAAGCTGCTCACTACCCGCCCGGAAGATCTGGCCGGACAGGGCTGACAGGGGGTGACCGGCTGTGGATATGGAAAAGGTCCCCTCGTTCCAGGAGTTTTTAAAGCTGCTGGAGGAAAACGGGCGGCAGGGGCAGGCGGCAGACCTGTCGCAGCTTTTATGGTACATGGATGGCATGAACCGGCAGTTTGACGCTGTGTTTCAGGAGTTGCAGGAGGTCAAGGCGCAGCTTGCCCAAGAGAAACAGCCCGCTGTGCAGCGGATTATGAAAGGTGTTGTCACCAAACTGGAGAACAGGGTGGATTGGGCGCGGAAAATGCTGACCATTCTGCGGGAGCGGATTGTGGACTGCTCCAGAAATGCTGTGGAAAATTTCAAGGAGGCTGGCGTGTCGGTATTGGACAATGCCGTGGCCGGTATGGGCGTGAAGCCCAGGCTGGAATCCTTACAGGAACACATCAGCGGCATGATCGCTGATACGAAACAGAACATTGAAAGGGTGGAGAACGTCGGCCATGAGCTGCGGAGCGTGGGCGGTCATTTGAAAAACGCCGGACGTGCGATCACCGGCAAAGAGGCGCAGACGGTGGACGGTGGGCAGGAGGGCCGCTTTCAGTCCGTGGTCCTCGCCCCCATGCGGGCCACAAAAAAGCTGCTGTCCAGTATGAACAACGCCACTCTCGCCGCCATCGGCGGCGTGGAGAATCTGGAGCTGACGGCGGAGGCCGCACGGGAGGCGCGGGCGGAGCGGGCGGCGGAGAAGCCGGGGAAGCGGCTGGAAAAGAAGCCCTCCATCCGGCAGGCGCTCCAGAAAAATCAGGCCGAGGTCGCCGCCCGGTCCGCCCCTGCGCCTGATCGGGACCATAAGCCCCCGGAGGCGGCACGATGAGCCGGGACCGCTATCGGGCAAAATCCAAGCGGGTCCAGAAGCTGGGCCGGGACGGGCTGGTGGAGCAGGACAAGGCCACTGGGGAGGAGCGCCGGGTCAGCCAGCGCACAGCGGATGTGTCCTTTGGCCCGGACCGTGCCCTGGACCAGGAGCTGGCACAGCGCACCCCGGTCAAGGGGAAGAATCGCCGTCAGCCCCCTCCGTCCCCGGAGGGCCGTCCCACCGATGAAATTGAGCCGTCCCCTGCCATGCGGGGGGCGGACGATGTTCCTGTGGGGCTCCCGCCCCCGGCTGAGGACAATGGGCAATCTCGGAAACGGCGGCAGCGGCGGCAGAGCGGGAAATTCCGGCAGAACATGGCTGCTCCCACTGTCCGGGAACAGCCAGAGGGCGGGCGGCTGAACTTCGATGATGGCAGCGCCCCCGGCCCGTCCCCAGAGCCGGACCGGGGACGGCTGCGGTTTGAGAATGTGCCCGCCCCGGACGCGGGGCCAGCAGAGGATATCTCCGCTCCGCCTCCGCCAGACGATTCGAGTAAAAAGCGGCGGCAGCGGAAGCAGGCTCAGCGGTTCCGGAAGGACGCGGCCCCGTCTGTCCAGGCTGATACCCAGGACGGCGGGCGGTTACACTTTGAGGGTGAAAGTACACCCACCACCCAAGATCACACCACCGGGCAGGCGCGGCCCCATCTCCGTTTTGAGGATGAGAAGGCCAGCGCCCCAGATGCGGCCGGTAGGACAGGCACCCCGACGCCCTCCCGTCGTCAGAGCAGGCAGTATAACAGAGCGGCTCGGCGGGTGGATCGATCTGTTAAGCGGTTGACGAATACCAAGCCATTGGTTCCCATGGAGCGCCGCGCCCGCGTGACTCAAGAGTATGACCCCATCACTGGAAAGCTCCATCACCGTCTCAGGTTTCAAGAGGAGGTCCGACCAGAGAAAGACGCCCACCCTTTTTTTACCCAAATGGGAGGCATGGCAAAAACGGCGGCAGTGATGAAGCTCCACGGCAAGTTCCGAGAGGTAGAGAACCAGAATGTGGCGATAGAGGCGGCGCACAAAGGCGAATTTGCCGCTGAACGGACCACGGCGCGTTTTTTACGATGGAACAAGCGCCGCCTGCACTCCAAGCCTTTCCGGGAGCTGCGCCGGGCGGAGCACCGTCTGGCCCAGGACCGGGCGGAGCTGGCGTGGCAGAAAGCCCTTCGGGACCACCCTGAGCTGCGGCGAGAAAACACCCTGTCCAAGTGGATGCAAAAGCAGAAAATCAAGCGCAGATACGCCCAGGCCGCGCGGGAAGCCCAAAAGACTGCCCAGCAGACTCAGCAGATGGCCACCGTTGTGGGGAAGATCGCCCGGGCGGTACAGCAGTACGCGGCAGCGCACAAGAGTGCCCTGCTGATCGTGGCGCTGCTGGCGCTGGTGATTGCCTTTTTCTCGGCGGGGCTGGCCTCCTGCACCGCCATGCTGTCCGGCGCTCAGTCCTCCTATCTCTCCGCCACCTATCTGTCGGATGAGCAGGAAATTTGCAGCACCGAACTGTATTTCACCGAGCTGGAAACCGACCTTCAGCTCAACATCAACGGCACCGTCGCCAGCTTCCCCGGCTATGACGAGTACCGCTACAGCGTGGGCGAGATCAGCCATAACCCCTATGAATTGATGTCCTATCTCGCCGCTATGTACGACCCCTTTACCTTTGAACAGGTGAAGCCGGAGTTGGACCGGCTGTTTGCTGAAAAGTATCAGCTCACCCGGACGCCTATTACCGAAACCAAATACGATGAGAATGGCGACCCCTATCAGTGGAAGGTGCTGAAAACCACCCTCACCGTGCGCCGGTGGGCGGACCTGATGGCTGAAACCCTCACCCCAGGGGAGCAGACAGACCGCTATGGAGCGTATATGCAGACCTATGGCAACCGTCAGGCGTTTGCCAACCCCTTTGACTTCCCCTGGCTGGGCTATGTGTCCAGCCCCTACGGTTACCGGGTCCACCCCACCACCGGAGTCAAGGACCTGCACCGGGGCGTGGACATTGCCGCCGCCCAGGGTACACCCGTTGCGGCTATTCACGACGGGAAAGTGGTTTCCGCTGGAGAAACGGGCAGCTACGGCTTGTGCGTGGTGATCGAGGACGATCAGGGCTATCAGTCCCGGTATGCCCACTGTTCCACACTGAGCGTCAGCGCGGGTCAGGAGGTCAGGCGCGGGGATGTGATCGGCGCGGTGGGCAGTACCGGGGACAGCACCGGGCCCCACCTCCATCTGGAGGTCATGCTGAACGGGGAATATCTGAACCCCTACTATTTCGTGGACACGGGCGGCAGCGGCGAACCCACTGGGCCGATCATCCCGGACTACTCCGGGGAGCCTGTGGGCGATGACCGCTTCCAGGCTATGCTGGCCGTAGCGGAGCAATACCTGGGTTATCCCTATGTCTGGGGCGGCACGAATCCTACCACCTCCTTTGACTGCTCCGGCTATGTGTCCTGGGTCATCAATCACAGCGGCTGGAACTACGGGCGGCTGGGGGTGATGGGGCTGGAGGATATCTGCACTCCGATGTCCGCTGCTGACGCGAAGCCCGGTGATCTGGTGTTTTTCATCGGCACGTATGACGCGCCCTATCCCAACAGGCCCACCCATGTGGGCATCTATGTGGGCGGCGGGCGGATGATCCACTGTGGCGACCCCATTTCCTACGCCAGCATCAGCACACCATACTGGCAGAGCCACTTTTATGGATTTGGCCGTCTGCCAGAGCCTTAACATGATTGGAGGAATGACGTGAAAATCGGTTTATATGACGTGGACGGCCACAACTGGCCCAACCTGTGCCTGATGAAGCTGTCCGCGCACCACAAAAATCGGGGGGACAGTGTGGAGATGTGGACCTCCGAGGGTAGCTATGATCTGGTCTACAAGAGCCGGGTGTTTACCGACACCTATTCCAAGGACACCCAGGTGATCCCCAACGCCGCCCATGTGATTTGCGGCGGCACGGGCTACGGCCCCGGTCCCAACCTGCCGGACGCGGTGGAACACACCCGCCCGGACTACAGCTTATATCCGCAGTTTCAAGGCACAGCCTACGGCTTTTTGACCCGAGGTTGTCCAAGAAACTGCGGATTTTGTATCGTCAGCGGCAAGGAGGGGCGGCGGAGCCGTCAGGTGGCCGACCTTTCTGAGTTCTGGGACGGCCAGCGGGAGATCAAGCTGCTGGACCCCAATCTGCTGGCCTGTTCTGACCACGAGAAGCTAATCCTACAGCTTGCGGACAGCCGTGCGTGGGTGGACTTTACCCAGGGGCTGGACATTCGGCTCATTACCCCGGACAACGCCGCCCTTCTGAACCGGGTACGCACGAAAATGATTCACTTTGCCTGGGACGATCCCAACGTGGACCTGACCCCCGATTTCCGCCGTTTTCTGGAACTAACCAACATCCATGATTTCCGGCGGCTGCGGGTGTATGTACTCGTCAACTTCGGCAGCACCCATGAGCAGGACCTCTACCGGGTGGACACCCTGCGGGCCATGGGCTTCGACCCCTACGTCATGATCTATGACCGGCCCAGCGCCCCTCTCATCACCCGGCAGCTCCAGCGGTGGGTGAACAACAAGCGGGTGTTCCGCACAGTGCCCACCTTCGCGGACTATGTGCCCAATAAGCGAGGAGGCGTTGCCCATGCGTGACGCTTTTGAAGTCAAGCGGGAGCGGATCAGGGCCGACTTGACCAACGCCAGAGAGAAAGCCAGCCAGTGGCAGGCCCGCGCCCGAGACCTTGAGCGGCAGCTCACCGAGCTGGAGAACACGGAGATCCTGCGCATCGTCCACGGCGTGGCGTCCTCCCCGGAGGAGCTGCGGGGACTGTTGAACCTGATCCGGGCGAAACAGGAGCCGCCCCAAACAAATTTGACCGACCAAAAGGAGGTTTGAGAGAACTTGAACAGTAAAATTCGTCATATTTTTTGTGTTCTGCTGTGTCTGGTGATGGCGCTGCCCCTGACGGGCACCGCTCTGGCCTACGACGGCAGCGAAAAGGAACAGGATATCACCATCCGCATCACTCCGCCCAGCGGCTGGGCCACCCAGCGGGCGGAGGTGGAGGTGCGCGTCACCGACAACGCCGGGACCGGCTTTCAGAGCGCCCAGGTCCAGGTGGGCGGCGGGACGTGGCAGGACGTGACCAGCCAACTGGAGCGGACGGAAAACCGCTGGTACACCGTGGTGGAGGTCACGGAAAACTGCACTGTCTACGTCCGGGTGACGGGCAAGGACGGCACCATCTATGAGAAATCCCAGTTTGTCCGCTGCTTCGACCCCGCCAACGACTACCAGAATCCGGTTCCCTCCACACCCGGCGGCACCAATGCCGCTGTCACGCCCAGCCCAGCGCCCCAGCCCTCGGCGGGGCTGACCACACCGCCCGGAGGCCAGGGCACGGTGATCGACAATGCTTCCGGCACCTCGGAGGAGAGCGGGCGGGAGTTCTTCACCATCGCCACCCCGGATGAGAACATCTTTTATCTGGTGATTGACCGCCAGCGGGACACTGAGAACGTGTACTTCCTCAACGCCGTCACGGAATCCGACCTGATGGCGCTGGCGGAGAAGGATGCCGATGGACCGTCCCAGTCCGCCGTCCCCGACCCGGAGCCGGTGTGCTCCTGTACCCAGAAATGCGTCCCCGGCGCTGTGAACGCTGCCTGTCCCGTCTGCGTCCTATCCTGGCAGGGTTGTGCCAGCACGGCGGAGGCCCCCGGTCAGACGGACCCGGAGCCGGAGAAACAGTCTGACGGCGGCGGAACCGGGACAATCATTGTCGTGCTCCTGGCGGCGCTGGCGGTGGGCGGTGCCGGTTGGTACATCAAGATTTACAAGCCCAAGCACGATCTGGCCGACGCGGAGGACCTGGATGAACTGACGGAGGCCGAGGAGGAACCCACGGTCAATGAGGACGATCTGCCTGCGCCCGCCCCCCGCATCGCCTACGGAGATGAACCTGACGAGCCGGACTACCCCGAGGGCTATGGCGGTGAGGAGGAATGACGCGCTTCACCGACAGCCCCTATGAGCTGTTTATGACCCAGGTGCCCGCTGGGCGGAGGGAGGCCCCGCCTCCCCCCGTCCGGCCCCCAGACCATCCCTGCCATGGCTGTCCGTATAGCAAAGGCGCACCATGCATCGGGATATGCTGGCGGAGGTTGGTTAGAGAAGTCCAAAAGGAGTAGAATCCGCTCAACACGCAGGAAAACCCGCAGCAAGTCGGGCGTTTAAAAGCCCCGCAATCTGAACAGTATCTCTCGCGTTTGGGGTGTCGAGAATGACATCACAGCCATCGGGAACCAGCTCAGCAAACGGGCACCTCTCCCGGACAGCCCCCAAAAAGCTGGCGACAAAATATTCCGCTGCTTGTTTTGACGGAGCAGTGTACCTGCAAGCAAAGCGGCCGGGAACTGAGCAATAGATACCATCAACATTGAACATATGAATCGTCCTTTCTTTTTAATATTGCCCTGGCCAAGACTGACACAATTGTAAACCAGAAATCAGGAAAAATCAACATGATCCCATCATTTTTGATCATTTTCGGCACATTACATATGCAAAAGTTTCTAAACGCAAATTTTTGATTTGGTGAAAATGTTCAAAAAAGATTTCATAAATTTCGGAGGAGGTTTCATGCAATTAGTAATTTCAGAAAAGCCGTCCGTGGCCCGCGCCATCGCCCAGGTGCTGGGAGCCTCGGAGAAACGGGACGGCTATCTGGAGGGGCGCGGGTCGCCAGTGGCGACCTCTAAGTGCCAAAGGCACTTAGAAGCGCCGACCGAGCCGACAGGCGAGACCGGCTGGCTGGTGAGCTGGTGCATCGGCCATCTGGTGGAGCTGGCCCCCACCGACGCCTACGACCCCAGGTATTCCAAGTGGAGCTATGCCGACCTGCCCATCGTGCCCAGCGAGTGGCAGTATCGGGTGCTGCCGGACACCAAAAAGCAGTTTGACATTCTGGATGGACTGATGAAGGACAGCCGGGTGGAATCCATCGTATGCGCCACCGACGCGGGCCGGGAGGGTGAGCTGATCTTCCGGCTGGTCTATCATCTGTGCGGCTGCACGAAGCCGGTGAAGCGGCTGTGGATCTCCTCTATGGAGGAACCCGCCATCCGCAAGGGCTTTGACAATCTGCTGGACAGCGTCAACTACGACAACCTTTACGCCGCCGCCCTGTGCCGCGCCAAGGCGGATTGGCTGGTGGGCATCAACGGCACCCGGCTCTTTTCAACGCTTTATAAGGGGTCAACGCTGAATGTGGGCCGGGTTCAGACCCCTACGCTGGCCCTCCTGATGGAGCGGGAAGCGGTCATTACCAGCTTTAAGGAGGAGAAATTCTACACGGTGGAGCTGAAGCTGGATGGGCTGACGGCGGTAAGCGGGCGGATCAAGTCCAAGACGGAGGCGGAGAAGCTGCGGCGGGCCTGCCTGGGCACATCCGTCACGGTGACGGGCGTGAAACAGACAGAGCGGACGGATCGGCCCCCCAAGCTGTATGACCTGACCACCCTCCAACGGGAGGCCAACCGCGCCCTGGGCTATACCGCCCAACAGACCCTGGACTATCTCCAGGCCCTCTATGAGAAGAAGCTGTGTACCTATCCCCGGACGGACAGCCGGTTTTTGACGGACGATATGGAGAACACCGTCCCCGCTCTGGTCTCCGCCGCCGCTGTTGTCTGCGGCCTGGACGCGCCGGGGGAGGTGCTGGCCTCCCAGGTCTGCAACAGCGGGAAAGTCACGGACCACCACGCCGTTGTTCCCACCAGAAGCGCCGCTGCCGCCGACCTCTCCGCCCTGCCCCTGGGGGAGCGGGAGGTCCTGCGGCTGGTGTCGCTGGCCCTGCTCCGGGCGGTCTGCCCGCCCTATCGGTATGCGGAGACCGCTGTGGTGGTGGAGTGCGCCGGTCACAGCTTCTCCGCCAAGGGGAAGGTCCTGCTGGACGCGGGCTGGCGGACCTATGCCGAGCTGCCCCAGGATGCGGCCCTCCCGGGCGGGCTGACGGAGGGGATGCAGCTGCCAGTGGAGGCGGTCCGGGTCAAGACCGGCAAGACGGCCCCACCCAAGCACTTCACGGAAGATTCCATCCTTGCCAGCATGGAGACTGCCG
>ERZ808040.698-NODE-698-length-27156-cov-23.496067_pt1 | contig 27156 bp, 42 predicted proteins | sample MGYA00380191_ERZ808040 | MGnify/ENA primary metagenome ERZ808040 (study PRJEB31490, sample SAMN06133395) | mouse gut metagenome | isolation source: J6 | host: mice | place: China: Chengdu | collected 2015-05 ...
GCTGGGCGTTGGTCTTTTTCCCCAGGTAGCCCACCTGCTCCTCCGCCGTGGCGATGAGCCGTTCCGGGGCCGTCATGCGCCCGCCTCCAGCTCCCGGTGGAGCTTCAGCACCGCCGCCTCAATGGCGGCGTCCAGCGCCGCGTCGTCCACGCTGTAGCCCTGCTCCGCCAAGAATTTCACCACATACGCCTTGCGCTCCTCGCCGCTGAGCTTATGATAAAGCTGCTGGGCCGCCGCCACGGCGATCTCCACCCATTTTAACAGCTCCTCCTGGTCCTTTTGGCTGGTGTTGCGTTTGATCCAGGGGACGACAAACGCGGTGATGACCGCCGCCAGCAGGGCGACAGCCGCGTTGATGATAGGGGTTAAATCAGTCATTTATGTGCCCTCTCTTTCTTTCGTGTGCCCGAATACCGGGCCGTCGTTGTGCTCAAAGATGTTTTCCACCACCTTCAGAACGTTTACGCCCAGGATGGTGGTGATGGCCTGCTGGGAGAGCTCCACCACCGGGAAGGGCTGGGCCAGCCTCACCGTGGAATACACCGCGATGAGGTAGGACACGCTCACCCACCCCAGCGCGGCCAGTTGCGTGGCGATGAACAGAAACCGGGTGACGCTCTGGGGCCTGAGCCGCTTCCCCCTCATTTTCCCACCCCCGGCATTCCCATGGTCAGCCACATCACGAAGGCGCTGCCCAGCGCGCTAATAACGCACGCAATCAGTGTCTCCCACAGTTTGGCGGGCTTGCCGGACAGCTCTTTGACCATAATGGTCAGCTCATCCAGTTTGGCGTCAATGGCTTTGTAGTTGGCGTTCTGCACTGCGTCCGAGGTTTCCAGCGCTCTCACCCGGTCAAACATTTCCCGGTGGGTTTTGCTATGCTGCTCGTTGGCTCGCTCCAGGGCATCTACGCGGGGAGTAAGCGGGCAGTCGTTTGGGTTACAAGGATCAGCCATTGCAATCGTTCCTTTCTTTGTGCCCGAATCGGGCACGTTTTTATATTTTTGTGTTGCTCCTTTTTATAAGAGCAATATTAATACATGGGTTTCGTCCAACCGCTTCATGACCCTATAGTGCGTTTGGAATTTAGATGCTGTAGCAGCACCATTTTCGCCAACGGTGCACCATTCGTTCGGCTGACAGGACCCATCGTCTATGGCCACCAGCTTGCCCATCATGCCTACCGTGTCCCACTCGGGCCGGTCAGAGCGCGGAGTGTATTTTTGATCAGGGTCATAGTCAGGATTGATTACTTGCCTGCGCTCAGTATGGGCGGGACGCTTCACCACCGTGATAGTTTTGCCGGGATTCTTTGGATCGGGTTTCTCCTCAGTCTCCTCGGGAATCTCTACGTCTTCCCACATGTAACGCCCAAAGATATCCTGCTGATACATTCCATGCCACTGGTCGTCGTGTACGTCACCCACAATGGACGGGTTGCCGGACACGATGCCAATGACGAAATCGTCCTCTGACGTGGCCAGTCGCAGCTTATCCCCCTCCAGGGTAACAAACCGCCCCGCCCGGTCTTCTCCGTCTGGATTCCCGTCAAGCCACTCAAACAGCTCAGCATAGTCTGCACCAGTAGATTTGTATGTTCCGCCGAATACTTGTCCGTAATTTACACGAAATATATTAGCGCGATATGCGGATGAGATTCCACCACCGACAATGAATAACCCATCAACTTGATCAGGATTGTTGAGGTCTCCAACAATCAATAACGAATTGTGGCCAGTAGACTTTTGCCGCAGCTCATTTTTATAGCCTATAAGGGTAGCAACACTAAAAGACAGCCCGTTTGTAGAATCGCCGTTGATAACATTTTCTTGTCCCAATAAAATTGGTGCGTTTGCGCCTACAGTCCCCAAAATTTCATTTAAATTGCCACGAATGTATGCATTATGAAGATTACTATACTCGGAGTTGACCTTAATTTTATTTGAATGTCCGCCAACATCGGCATAAAATATAGCCCGAAAATCTCCTAAAGATTCTATTTCATTCTCATGTCCAGCAATATGGCACGTATCTGCGCGTTTAACTACATTTTGGGTTCCTTCAATATGGCTACTTGGGGATCCGTCTACTGTATTTGACCGACCTTCGATGTGAACACAAGTTGAGTCTGGGTCGAGCCCATCTGTTTCCGTATCTATTACATAATGACATGTTCCCTCCACATGAACACACTCAGAAGATCTCAAATTCACATCATGATGTGTTCCCTCCACATGGTATGCAGAATCGTTATGTTCCAATGTAGTTGAAACTGTATTATAGGCACCTTCAACGTGATCTGCACGCTGCCCCCTGATAGTATTATACAAACCCTCAATATGCACAAATTCGCCAGATTCCACGGTTGATTCTAAATCATTAAATACTTCGTTGTTATTGGGCAACAATCTGCCAGCCGAAGGAATCCACGGGCCGGAGGCCAGTATTTGATTGAACTCCTCCTCGGTTCCTGTATATCCGCCTTCAACAGCCTGTTCATAGGCGCTCTTGCCGTCTGTTCCAGTAATGTCCTGCCACTCCGTGTCATAGTCTGTTGCGGATTTCTTGATGAGCGCCTGGCCCGTTATGCCGCCATGTGGAATGCCCACACCATCTGCGCCTGTATCTCCTTTAGGACCTTGAGGGCCAGTGTCGCCTTTGGAGCCAGGAGGACCCGCTTCACCTCTGGGGCCCTGCGGCCCCACTTCCCCCCGCTCTCCCTGCAACCCTTGAGGGCCCTGCGGGCCAGTGGCACCAAGAGGTCCCTGTAGTCCCTGGGGCCCTCTGACTTCTCCTAAATCAATCGTAGGCATTTATGTTCCTCCTTTTAAAGTCCGTCAGCATAAAATTCAACCTCAGACAAAATTGTTTGCGCAGTACCATTATACGCATCAGAAAATTCAAACTTATAATAATGGTATGCAAATGGAATAGAGATGTACACCTCTCTCCACTCGCCCTTTTCAGGGGCAGTGGCAACACTTCCACTATCTGCAATTTTTATCCAATTCTTCCCATCATTTGATCCAAAAATTGCAATTTGTTTTGGAAAAAATGGAACATATGACTCCGCCGGATAAAAACGAATGATAGAACATTTAACGCCTTTTCCAAAATAAATTTGAAGCCATCTTTTATTTTCTGCGGAATAAAAGCAAGTGCCCCTTCCTCCAAGCAATAGACCATCAAACGCTTTGTATGCTTCGTATGTATTTTTATCACTATCAATATATGTAGTAGACGAATCAGCCACATATGGTGCTGGAGTAGTATTCGATGTCATATTTAAATTGACCCATTTATAATTTGGAATCTCTCCACTACCCCCACCAGTAGTAATGGATCTGATTTTACTGGGAAAGTCCGAAGCCACAATTTTATCTGTTGTGCCAGTCTTTTCTCGAATTGCATCAGCAATATCACTAAATAGAGTTTTCAATTCCATTTAATATTCCTCCGCAATCGCATCTCCAATTACCGCATTTACAATATTGATTACCTCTTCAACAGAAACTCCCCCTGGGTCTCCTTTCGGCCCTTGAGGACCGGGCGGGCCGACCACTCGTCCAACATCGATGCTAACATCTGTTTGTAAAATTAGGTGTCCGTCTTCGTTGATAGAGTAATTCGGGGCCTTGTCTCCTGTGTAGTCAAGCACAAGATGCCCATCATCGTTAACCTCAAAAGCGTACATACCTTCTGCGTTAACCGCAGTTCCTGCGGGCCCGCGTGGCCCCTCTGGGCCCTGCGGACCTGTTGCGCCAGGAGGGCCTTGCGGGCCTACAGGTCCTTGGGGCCCGACTTCGCCCTGGGGGCCGGTTGCGCCGTTATAAATCTGTATCTCATAAAAGGTCCCGTCTGTCAGGTTAATGCGGTACTTATCGTACGTTCCGGGGCTGTGGTCCCCCTCAGTCTGTTGGATGCTTGAGATACCGACCCCCGTGAATCCTGATAAGTCAGAGAGGAATCGCCAAGTGAGAGCAGCCTTGTCGAATATGTACAGTTGCGAGTTTTCTTCCACATTAACGTCAGCCGCAATAATTGCGGTGGTTAAATCAGGAATGGTGATATCCGCCTGCATTGCGGCTACCGATGGATAACTTTTGCCGATGGACAGGGCTGCCGGTTTGTTTGTATTTTGATAATCTTGGGTTGCCGAATTCCAGGTCCACCACGTTCCGTCGGTAATAATGGGCGGCTTGCCGGAATACTCCTTGGCGGATTGCGCGCTTTTTGCGGCATCTTTCGCGCTGCTTTCTGCTGCGTCCGCCGCCTCTTTGGCCCCATCAACATAGACCTCGACGCCGGCTTCAGCATACCTTTTCCACTGCCGCCCTGTCATATGCCGCGCCTCTCCCTGCTGCTCTACAGGGATAAGGGTGTCATCGTACAAATCGGAAATTCCAGGTAGGCTCCCTATGGTGGACTCAGACACAGGGAGGCCGCCAGTTGTCTTATCGGCCATCCAAAGCATCCTCCTCCTGAACCGGCTTTGAAAACTCAAACGCTCGGCGCAAATGCTTTTTTGCAGCTGCCATCAGCTCCACGCCGTCGCCACTCACAAAAATGGCGGACAGAAGCCGGAAAGCCTCATCAATCTCTCTCTGAACGTTTGTCATTACTTTGTTCCTCCATTTTGTGACATTTTAGCCAAGCAAAGTACTGAGACTAACCCATGATCCGTTTCTCTGAAAATTGACCCGGCTTATATCAAGGTTAACCCAAAGCGCACTGGCTTCTAACCGCATTCCGTCCAGGGCACGAAGAACAAGCCCATTTTCTGATATCAGCTCTATCACATCGGTATAACTTGCCCCGTCGCTTCCGTAGGTTGACCACAGTCTGCCGACTGTGCCATTTCTTCCAAAATATAGCGTTGAGCCGGTTACTGTCCCACCTATAATGGATGGAGAGTTTACCGTTGTACCGTTGATAAATGTCCCGCCTCCGGTTCCGTTTGCTAAAGAATTAGCGGTTCCAAGAGCATTGTCGGCTGTGCTCCCAGTTGCGTTGAGCGTATTCTGCACAGAATAGGACAGATCGTTAAAAGTGATGGAGCCAGTAAGATTCAAGCGGTCCGCGTCAATTTTCCCGGTTTTGATGCACGCTCCGTCGATGGTGGTTGTTCCGCTGCTAAGCCCGGTAAATGTGACAAGCCCATCCATTTGAATCGTTTCGCTTGAAATGGTCGTCTCTCCACTTTTTAACGTAATGGTGCTGGAAGTATCTCCGTTAAGTACGCTCAGCGTGATTCCGTCCACATACTGTTCGATGCTCGAAATTTGCCCATTTAGCCCAGACACTTCGAACAGTATCTTTTCTGCCGTTTTTGTGATTCTGGAGTTGGTCTGCGCAATTTTTCGGTTGAGCGCCTGCGTCATCGGCCCGCTGGTTGGGTACTCATCCTCCAGTTCTGATTCGCCCGGAGCGGAAATGCCGGAGTAGCCGCTGCCGTCGTCGTCCAGGCGGGATATAACGGAGTATAACCCGCCCGCTGTCACGCCGTCCCCAAGCTCAGCAGATGGGTCCAGGGCCGCGTCGTCCGCGGCAAACATTTGATATTGATATCCTTTTACCTGGGCCAATATGGAATCCGCCATCGTCTGTGTGGCGTGAGGGCAATCTGCCAGCAGCTCCGACCCGGTATCATCTCCTGCGGTGATGCTGTTTTCATCATCCAGAAGCAGCGTCACCCTGGAAATGGGGCGTTGTATGCCGTTGTCCTCCGCACTGGTCAGGTTGAGGCCCACAAAAAATTTATCAGACAAGGAGCTTTACCCCTCCAAACGTAATGGCGTCGCCGTACTCGGTTACAAGATAATTTGTCTCAGGAGGAATAGACAGCAGTGGGACCAGCAGCAGCTTTCCTTCGTCGGTGATAATCCAGTTCCCGGCGTGGGCCGCAGCAATCCATTGCAGCTCCTGCCGGATGCTGTAATAGTCCCCCGTCTCGCTGTCCGGGTCGCTGGCCGGGTAGTCGATGGTGTAAGCGGGATTCAATGCGGTCCGCGGGTCAATCTCTACCTCCATAATCTGAGCAAATATCTTCACCGCTTCCGGCATGGGGAGCGGAAAGTTGAGGCTTTGGTCTGGCTCCCACGATTGCTCCGCTTTGCGCATGGCGTCAAAGGCTTCGATGGTCCAGTATCCGTCTTCTTCGCTGCGCCGGTTGGCGAAAAACACGCCCTTCGGAATCCATTCGCTTACTTGTTCCTCATTGCGCAAACGTATGTGCCGCTTGATTGCCGCCGCTCGGGGGATGCTATCCGCAAACAGGGAAAGGGTCAGCTTTGCCGTTGCCGCTCCACCAATTCCAAATTGCTCATAAAGGCCGCTATCAACGCTGTGAGAGGTTTCCGCGTCCGGGCCGTATATTTTCCCGGCTATGTCGAACTGATACTCCCTGGTGGTTCCTGGCGTGCGCCAGAGGGCCTTCCACAGGGCACTGGTCGTCTGGGCCATAGCTACACCTCGATCATGTCGAACGCCGCGCCGCTCCACTCCCCATCCTCACTGTACGCGCTGTCCTGCGTGGCGGAAAAAGAGGAGCAGTAGAACTTCCGGGTCTGCTGCCCATGAAGGTCCAGATAAGTAGCAGGAAAGGTCGGCTCACTCAATGCGTCGTCCAGCGCCGCCAACTGTTCGCGGGTCATGTGGATGAGCTTGTAGGATAGTTTGCGCTTTGTGGTGATTTTGTCCCGGCGGATATTTCCGTTCTTGACCCGTTTTGTTTTCTCGCTGTCCACATCGTTCCGGCTCCAGCCGATCCCCCTTGCCTCGATGTGGGCGGAGTAGTCCACGCCGTTGATATTCAATACCTCCATAAACTACCTCACAGGAGCAGAACCGGTTTCCCAGCCTGCCGGGTCATGTCGTTTACTTCATTCACCATTGCCCGGGCCAGCACACGTTTGTCCAGCATAACATTGACCTGGATGGGCTGTCCACTTCCGCCAGAAATGCCCGCCGCCTGGATCCCCTCAATCACCATCTGCCGGATAAGATCGGCGGGGGCTTCTATGTTGTAGCCGCTCCGCTGGTCGCCCAGCACCGCCAGGAACTCCCGGTTGGGCGGGATGACTGCGCCCTGGGCTAGGCGGGGGATTTTGGTTTCCGAAATGCTGGGGATATTGATACCAATAGAGCTTCCTCCGACGCCGGGAACCCACTCTGGAACCTCGAACTCTATTTTGTTCATCTGGGCAATCAGCCAGTTTAGACCGCGAATGATAAAATTTATCGCGCCCTCCAGCAAAGAAATACAACTGTTCCACATACCTTTGAAGATATCTTTCACACCTTCCCAGGCCATGTCCCAATCCAGTGTAAACACGCCAGTCACAAACTTGATCAGCCCATTAAGGGCGGTCTTTACCCCGTCAATCCATCCGCCCAATGTTTCTTTCATACCGTCAAAGAAGCCTGTCACAAACTCTTTTGCGGCCTCAATGATCCCATGAAATTTCCCGTTGGTTTTTTCATCCAGCCATGTAAGGAACGAGAGCAGTGTGTCCTTAATTCCGTCAATGACAGCAAATACAGCTGTTTTTAGGCCATCAAAAATTTTAGATATTCCACCGATTGCCTTTTCGATGTCGCCAGTAAATATACCCGTAAAAAAGTCAACGAATCCTTCCATGATGGTTCGTATTCCGTCAAGCAGCTCTTCTCCGTGGCCCGTGGCAACAGTCAGGGCCAGCAAAACAGCGGCAATTGCCGCAATCAGGAGCGGAATCCAAGAGCCTGTGAGGAGGGCTATCCCAAGGCCGGTTGCCAAAATTCCCGCAATAGACAGTAGCAGGTTTTGCAGGTTCCACCCGTTTTCCATGGCGTCGTGAAACCCAGTTACCAGCATCGCCATCCCGCCAACAACCAGCGCGATTCCTGCGGCAAATTTCCCCCAACCTGGGTGTAAGAGTTCGAATATTGTGTATAGTCCAAACGCTGCCGCCGCAAGCCCCCCGATCATCTCAATGAGGTTCAGCCAATCCACGCCGTTTTCCCATGCGTCTGTCAAACCGTTCCAGAACAAGAGAAGTCCGCCCACGGTCATGAGAATGCCGCCCAGTAAAGTAGCGATCTGGCCGAGAGTTCCGGGGAGCATACTTCCGATCTTCCATAAAGCAAGCCCTGCCGCGATCAAACCGACCCATTTCGCAATCTCCTCCAGCCTGTCAAGCATCCCGTCATCGAGCCCCCAGTCGCCAAAGTCCGGCGCGATTTCGCCGCCCGCACCTGTTCCGCTGCCACCAGCACCGCCAGCATTATCCGTGTTGATGGTGTTGATTTCATCAAAGCCCGCCAGCGATCCCGCTGCTTTGTCCGCAGCCTCGCCCACTGCGCCGATGGCGTTTGCCTCTTTATACAGGGCGTTCGCCCCGTCCTTGGACTGCTTGAGCGTTTTTCCGAACAGCAAAGAGACCAACTGAGCTACAGCCATGATAATATGGGTCAGGATGTTTACCAACAGCGTGAAAGCCGGGATGATGACCTCAATGAGCGGCTGGGCCAGCGTGAGCAGCGCCCCCTTTAGCTGGGCAATCGCCTGCCGGGCCTCGCCGTTGGTCTTGATATATTTCATGGTGATCTGCTGCACGGCGCGCAGCCCGGCGGAAATCACGTTGAAGATGAACGCGCTTTTCACAAGCTCCATGATCCGACCGCCCAGACGGTGCATAGATTTTTCTGCGGCAGCGGACGCCTTTGCAAAACCATTCTGTTTTCTGGCTGCTTCGTCAATTTTCTGAGTGAGAATATTAGCCTCGGTTTTCAATCCATTCAGCTTTTGATTCGAAGCGTCTATCTTTCGGTTATAGCTGTCAACGGAATTCTCTGTTTTGTTCCATTCTGCTTGAAAGCCGCGGACGCGCACAGCTTGGTCGTCCAATTCCTGTTTGACGGATGGAATCTGAGCAGCATACGCGCCCCTCTGCTCTATACTGATGCTTTTATCTTTCGATAGTGCGCGAATATCCGCAAGGCGATCTTTAATCTCTTGCAATTTCGCTTTTTCTGCGTCCAGCTCCGCTGCCTGAAAAATGCTCTTTTGCTTCGCTTCATCCCGCGCCACAGTCATATCCGAAGTCTCTTTTTCCGTTTTTTTGATGTCGCCGCGCAGCTTCCCCAGGCGCTTTTCCGCCTGACTGACGTTCATATCAACATCGATAACAACGCTACCGTCTGCTGTTGAGTTTGCCATGATGTCGATATCACCCCTTTACAAAAAATCCCCGCCACCTCATACCGAGATAACATGGGCTTTCTGGCTGCGGTTCATGCTGTCGTGGTCAGGCTATACGCCGCCCCACTCTTTCAAAAATTCATCGTCCGCACTGGTGTACTTCCTCTTGAAATCCACCAAATGCCGGTTCTTTCGATACCACTCCCTGTCCTGCTTATCCAGGGCCTTCCCCCGGGCAAGATGGTCCCGGACGCGGACAATCTGGGCAAAGGTGCAGTCTCCGATTTCCTGATAGGCCGCAAGGAACGTCCACCAGTGCATATACTCCACCGCCCGGACCTCACCGCCAAGAACGCGGTTAATCGGGGCAATTATCAGGCTGTAGTCTTGCTCCCAGTCCACCAGGCGGGGGGCTTTGTGCGGCGCGTCGCCTGAATCGCAATTGATAAAGCGCAATCCAGCCTGTATCGCGTCCTCGTAGTGCTCCGGCGGCATATCATCAAAATCAGGGAACAGGCCGATAAGAACGGCCAGCGCCCGGTCCTGCCCATCAGCTTCCGGGCCGGCAAGGTCCGTCAGGATGTCCAAAATGCATCGGTAGTCCGTCCGTATAGGATAGGTCACACCTTGGACCTCCACGCTCTCCGGCAACTCCCAGTTCATTTATGATACTTGACTGTGTACTTCTGATACTTGGCTTTGAACTTGGCGATGCGGGCCTCCGCCTGGCCCTTGATGTCGTCGATGTTGTTATCTATCTCATCCACAATGGTCAGCATCAGGTTTAGCCACACCGGGAAGCCATGGGCAAAAGCGCACAGGCTCATATCGCCGAACACCGCGGCGCAGACCGGCGCATTGAACAGGCCATCAAGAACTTCCGCCATTTTCTCATCTCGCTCTCTGGCCAGATCAAACGCGCCCTCTGGCCCGTTGAGTTCCTCTCCCTTCTTGGCGTAGTCGTTCTGGAGCTTGTCCATCGCGTCGATGGACCTGTACAGCTTCTCTGCAAAAACGCGGTCCGCCGGGTTAAAAGACACTTCGCACTTTCCGTTGATGGAGTAGGAGACTATGCCCGAATCAAAGTTGAGTTCTTTCATTGGTTACTCCTCTGACACGGTGGCCGCCGTCCCAGGCGTGAAGGTAATCGCGCCGCCCGTTCCCTTGCTGACGGTGCCAACGGTACGCTCGCCGCCATACGTAACGTCCACCGGCATTCCCAGGTTTCCGCCACCCTCTCCGCCCAAACTGGACGGCTTGACCATGCAGGAGGCGTAGCGCTCTGCAAATGCCGCCTCCTTGCTGCCGCTGTAGAAGTGAGCAATCATCACGTCCATGTCGGTCAGCGCCTGAGCGTTTTGTTCCACTACGGCCAGCTGATAAATCTTCTGTTGTGCCTCATCGCCGCCGTCCAAATCCCACGGGTCAAAGCTCTGGCTCATTGTAGGCTTCTTCATAGTGGTCCAGGTATTGCCCAGAATGTCCTGGCTGGAATCCTCGCTCCAATCGTATTCAATGGAGCTGTCAGTGGTCCGACGCCCAAAAGGACTCCACACTGGAGCGGAATCCGTTCCAGTGTTCAGGTATGCAATCATCAATTCCCGTGAAATGGTCTGGCCAGTAGGTGTGTTGAATGTATTTTCGGGCATTTATATCACCTCGTATATTATTTTACATAAAATTTGGTGGTCTTCGTCGCCGTTTTCATATTCGGCGAACTTGGAGGACCGGGTTGTGGCTTTTACGCGCATGGCGCGGATACCAGGACCAAGATCAGGCTTTCCCTGGCTGGCCCAGTCCCCCAGCCGGTCCAAGAGCTCGTCCGCCTTCAGGCGTTTGTCCGGGCTGGTGGTACTGCCCGGAATGATGCGGTAGATCACCTTGAACTGATACTCTGCCTCATAGCCGCCCAGGATGTACCGTTTTGTGATGTACGGCGCCTGGATGGTGGAAAGGGCCATGCAGGGCATATTGTTCGTCAGGAACTCAAAGTTAATTGGAGTCATAGGATTTCCCTCCAGCACCGCCTCCGGGAGGCCCGGAAAGGTATTCAGCCAGATCAGAACGTTGCGGGAGATTTTGTCCTCTTCCTCCGCTGTCACATAAGAAACAGGCTTTTCACTTGTCAAGTTCATGGTCCATCGCCTTTCCTGCAACGCGCTCCCACTTCCCCATGTTCTGAGCTTTAGACGCCTCGAACCAGTTGGATTGGGCTTGACTGTGTACGTCAGTTTTAATGTCAAGGTCTTTTCCTGTGACAACCTTTGTTGCGCCCTTCTGTGCCCAGGCGCTGCCCGTATCCGGGTCAATCATCAGCTTCCCATTGTATAAGAAGCGAGCATATGGGCCGGGGTAGATAACGGAACCGTCCACAACCTGTGTCCGATTCGCAAGGGACTTTGTGCGAGCAGGAACAAACGGCTCCGTGTCTTTCTCGACCTGTACCGCAACGGCGTGCGCCGCCCTCGGCCCCGCCTCCTGCAACTTTTTCATCAGACCGGCGGAAAAATTGTCCTTCATGCTGATTTTGAGGTAACTCATGGAATTACCCTCATTCTCACTTCATTGGATTCTTTTCCGCACTCTGGACACTTGCAATAGAAATAGATTTCGTTGTATTGAGTGCCCGATTGGTATTCTCTCTTCTCCGCCTCAAACACGCACCCGCAGAAAACGCACTTGAAGCGCTTGATTGGGTTCAAAACGGTTTCAGGCCGTCCGTGTTGGATGATTTTCACGTCAGTTTCCTCCAATCTCCCAGTGCTGCATATCCGGGCTTCCGAAGTCGATCTTATCGACCTTTGTCACCTGGTATACATCGTCATAGCCCAGCTCCAGAGCGGTCCGGCTGGCGTCCGGCTCTATTACCCTTCCTTTGACGAATACGGTGCCGATAGAGATAGTCCAGACTTTTGATTTGTCCTGTTCTTTTTTCCAGCCCTCTACCGGGTCAACATATGTCTTGACCTCCCCGGTAACGCCGTCCACGGACTTGACGCCGAAGGGGATATGAAGGTTTACCGCGTCCGCACCCTCTAAGCCAGTAGCGCGGACGTTTGCAGCCTTAGAGGCGATCAGCAGTACGCCCTCCAGAACGGTAATATGGTTGACGGTGGTTTCGTTGAGCTTGTCATCTATGACCGTTTCCGTTTGGTACAGGGTCGCCGTATGGGGGAACATGCTCATATCGCTCCCGCCTCCTCCCACGCTTTCCAGATTTTCGGCCCCTGAATGGCGATCCAGTCCACAAGCTCCTCATTTCGTGCCCATGCATCAGAAATAGGATTGGTATTTGCGTCAAGGCCGCTCTCGCAAAAAAACGCATGGACGATTTCATGGCGCATTATGCGAATTTGTTCCCAGTGTTGCGTTTCTTTTGATTCGTAGCGCATTTCGTGGTATGTTGACATATCGCAAACCACAATTCTCCGCGTGGCGCTGTCACAGTATCCGGCAATTCCGCTTCGCTCAAACGCTTCGTCTTCGTCATATTTCTTGACGGTGACGGTGTACTCCGTCCCCAAAACGTTGATTGTCAACAGGTGCACCTCCCAGCTCTTGATAAAAGCCCTGTCCGGGTCAAATGCCGCTGTGCGATAGAATAGAGCGCGGTCTTGTTCTCCGCCTCTACTTGTGCCGCAGACTGTGCGCTGTCGCCGCCGGAACGGTATGACTTTGACCAACTGCCTACAGTTTCGCTTTGCACCTCAAGGCCGTCCGAGCCGGAAGAAAGGCTTTTTTGCGCCAGCTCATGCGCCGCCTCGATAGTCTGATACTGCTCCGCCAGCTCACAGCAGCACATTTTCACGGCTTCCAGGTCTGCCCGGGATTTCGCCCTGCCCTGCGTGATATAGTCGATGTACTGGCTCCCCCGCAGGGACAGACGGGGGAAATCGGCCTCTTGGATGGCCCGGCTGAAGTATTCATTTGTGTAAAAATCGTAGTCCGCGTAGACCATGCCGGGGCCTCCTTTTTTACTTTGCCGCGACCTTGGCCGCAGCGGCAGATGCGGACGCAGCGGGTGTGTACACCGCGAACGGGAAGCGGGTAGCCTCGTCCTCGTTGATGGCGTTCAGTGGGTTGAAAATGTCCCAACCCAGCCGGATGACCATACGGATGGCCTTCATGTCGTTCTGCATCAGGTTAAAAACCACCTTGCCGTCAGAATCGGAGATCACGCCGCTGTCGAACACGTCAAAGGTCACGTCCTGCCGGATGGCATAGACGGCCTGGGTGAAATCGCCGGTGATCATCAGTGCTTTTGTGGGATCAAACGCGCCGTTCCGGGGGAACTCCATCCGGATTCCGTTGAGCATATAGGGCGTTGTGTTCTGCATATTCTCCAGGAACAGGGGGCGGTCGCTCTTGTCCCGCAGGCCCCGCAGCTTCGACCGCATGGAGATGGCGGAAAGGATCCCGTCCGGGAAATAGCCGTCCTCCTCGACCTTTGCAATTAGGCCGTTTTCATCGAACACGTCCTTGTAAAGGTCTGTGGTTGCGGACACCACGTTCCCGGCGTTCGTAGCGGAGGTCACAAGCCCGTCCCGCCAGGACGCGGGCTTGTCCACGCCGAAGAAAATGGCCTTGTCGATCACGCGTCCAGCGGCCTCCGCCAGACGGGGCCTTACCTGCCCCCAGATATCATAGGAAGCATCGGCCACTACGTTATCGGGGATGGTCACAATGGCGGCGATTTCCTCCGCGTAGAGCTTTTTCTTGCTCCACTTCATGTTGGTAGTCATTTTCAGGCCGTTATCGCCCTCCACGAACCCCGCCATAGGGTAGTTGTCCATGATGGGATACTCCCGGACATTGGTAGCCATATTGGGCAGCCGGGTCATCATGCGGAGAGCAACAGAGTTCTCCACAGTGGACTGGATAATCTGATTGATCTCCTCAGTCCCGATCAGTGCCTGCGTCTGTTCGCGCAGAATAGCAACGGTATTATCAGACATAAAATTTCCTTTCTGCGGTTACTTCCCCCGCAATTTCATATTGATGTAGTCGCTCATGGTCATAGAGCTTTTCCCGCCGCCCAGCGGTGCGCCAAAGTCTACGCGGACACCCCCAGAGGGCTTTGCGGGCTCCTGCGGCGTGTGTTCCTTCAGGAACTGTTCCGCCGCTTTCTCAAAATCGGTGGTGTCGGCCACCAGTTTCCCGATCTTGAATGCGTAGTAGTCCACGTCCCCAGCGGGGACGCCCTTGTCCAGCAGAAAGCGTTCACGCTTGAGCTGTTTCAGCTCCGACTGCGCGGCGGAAAGGGCTGTCTTGCTCTCGCTCAGCTCTTTGTCGCGCTGTTCCTGCTTCTCGCGCTCGGTCTGCTGGCTTTCCTTCCATGCCCGGAAGGCTGTCAGTTCCTCCTCCCCGGGTACACCCTTCATGGCTTTGGCAATACGCTTGCCAACGATAGAATCTACCTCCGCCTGAGTGAAGGTCTTCTCAGGGGCAGTCTCCGGCGCGGTGGCCGGGGTGTTGGCCTCTGTGGCCTGGGTGGTGCTGTTAGGTTCGCTCATGTCGTTTACCTCCGTTTTCGGGCCGTCGCCCCTGGTTTAACGCCTCGCGGCAATGTTGTATAAAAACCGATTTGCGGGTTTTACCGTTCTATGTGTACAGCACCTTCATCCGCTCCCGCTGCTCCGGAAGTCCCGCCGCCTTGCTGAACTCGCTGTATTCCTTACTCAGCCGCCGCAGGCGGATGTTCGCTGCCTGGGCGTCCTCCTTCAGGCCCGCCGCGTCGAAAGCGACCTTGCGGCGTTTCAGCTTGCGGACGGTGCGCTCGATCTGTCTCTGCTTTTGGGTAGCTTGATAATCATCGTACTTTCGTCCCTCAAACTCGATCTTAGGCCGGTTCTCCGGCTTCATGGCCTCGAGTTCGGAATCGGTGTAGGTGCGTTCGGAGACGCCCTCTATGTACGGGTGGAAGGAGTGGCGGCAGTTAGCCCCGCCTATGCCAGTAACGGAGCCATAGCCGCACTCTTCCACAAAATCGGGGTATTCTGCCATTACATCACCAACTTTATTTGCTCCTGAGCTTCTGCAATGCGCTTACAGGCAGTTTCGAAGTAACCTGGGTCTAACTCCATACCGATGAAGTTCCGGCCTGTGTCAACACAGGCAACGCCGGTTGAGCCGCTTCCCATGAATGGGTCAAGCACGACACCTCCGTCTCTTGTGGACACCCTGCAAAGACGTTTCAGCAATTCCACCGGCTTTTGGCAAGTGTGGAAACGGTTTATTGACTTGATTGGCTTGATGTGCCATATATTACAGTGCATATCATCACAGATATGGACATTTCGCATGGCTTCGTACTCCTGCCGCATGGCTTCGTACTCCTGCCGCATGGCTTCGTAACCGTGCCGCATGGCTTCGTACTCCTGCCGCATGGCTTCGTAACCGTGCCGCTCACCGCTTACAAAATCAAAGCCAAGTGGCTCATAAACCGCCTCGAACACCCTCTTTGTCGGAATTTCAAATTGGCTGTCCCGGAAATAGTGTCGCAACATGAAAGGTTTTCGGCCCGTGATTTCGGTATACTTCTTTGCCACATCTGCATCCGTTAGACCGAGCCGCTTTTTTTCTTTTGCATACCACTCTTTCAGAGGCTTGTAGCACTCTGGATTGCTATTGATGCGGTCGAGACCGGTATGCCTCCAGTTCATATCCGCATTGGCAGGTGCATTGAAAAAATGGAGGCAGTACTCGCAGACATTGAACCACGACCGAAGTGCAGTCTTTCCGTTTGGGTCACGCTGATGCCATGAGCGAGCCCGGAATGCGTCGCCTTTGTCCCAGATGCAGAAGCTGATAAACGCAAGGCTTGTCCGCTTTCTGATCTCACAAAGCAATTCTGCAATCTGCTCCATATCATTATGGAAAAAATACAGAACGCCGGTCGGCTTTAGGACGCGCTGGCACTCCAGTAACCAAGAGATACACCAGTCTATGTATCCATCTATTTTGTCCCAGGCATTGACTGTATTTTTTCCATTTTTTTGGGTAGCGCACCCAACATTGTACGGCGGGTCGGTCAGCACCATATCCACGCTGCCGGCCGGGATGTCCTTCATCAGCTCCAGGCAGTCGCCCTGCAATAGCTTTATTTTCTCCATCGGTACACCTTCCCCTGCCACTTGGCATGATTCTCCCACCCGTTTGGCCCGTCAATGTTCCGCGCCCCCAGGTGGGCCGTGACCTCCACCAGGTCCGTCTCCAGGTAGTCCATGGACTGCTCCCGGTACTTTTGGTTGAGCTGGTTCGCGCCGGTCATCACCGCGCGGCGCACAGCAACGTCCAGCTGGTCTATGTGGCCGCTCTCATAGGCAACGCGGTTTTTCAGAGGCTTTCCGTCCTTGCCGAACGCCACGCACAGACCCCGGTCCGCCAGCCGCTTCACCTGTTCAGAGATCGCCTGATTATAGCTGATGGCTCCGGACTGTATCTGCATGAGCGCACTGTCCAGTGCCCATTGATAAGCCTTCGCAGGCGGCAGCATGACCCGATGCCTCCCCTGCCGGACAAGAAATCCCATGGACTGTGTAATGTTACGGTACTGGCCTTTTGTCTGCTCATAGATTGCGTAAATATCTTCCTGATCCACAAGCCGCTCCGGGGCCGTCACCCCGGCAAGGTCGATCATCTCTGTGTAATACTTCTGATTGCGCTCCACCACATTGTCAAGCAGCTTGTCCAGCTTGTCCGCGCCGGTTCCCGTGGTCTCGGAGATGGCCGCCTTGATGACCTCCAGGTCTATTCCGTGGGAGCGAAGGGCACGGATATCCTGCACCGTGACCTCGTTGAGCTGGTCCGCGATCCTGAGCCGGGAGCATATCTCTTCCAGCAGCTTCAGCTCCAGGTCCCGGAACAGCTCTGTAAGCTCCTCGGGAAGGGCGTCCAATATCTGAGGGCTGAACGGATAGCGTACCATTACTCACCCACTATATCAGTAAAATGGATGTCTTCTGGCCTTGCATTGACAATCCTCCCGTCTTCGTCCTCCAAAATACCTATGGTACATTCTTTCGGCGGTCCAGCATGACTAAAATGGTGAAATGGAACACCATGTGACCACATATGAAATTTTGCTGGTCTGCCAAACCACCAACACGGCCTAGTTTGTTCTGTTCCGCCGTCACTAAGATATTCTTTGCACACCGACATGTGCCCACAGGAAATCACTCGATCGGGCTCTCCGCAACAGAAAACAGACGGGGTAAGCCCGCTGCATCCAGACGGGTCAAAATGCTCACAGGTCAAACAGCATTCTTTCAGTTTGATTTCAATTTTCTTCATCATTCCACCTCCTCCTGTTCCTCGTCCGTCATATCCTCCATACTAGGTAGAGCCGCTTTTGCCGTTGCCTCGTCTTCATTCATCCACCGCGCCCGGAACTCCCAGGCATTCATAATTCCGGCGTTCAGCATCTGCATATCCCGGGCGAAATCGGTCTGCTTGTCCTCAATGATACTGTCATCGAAGTCAACGGAGATTTCCACGTCCTCATTCAATCCCATCCCCATGACAGAATTGCCAAGACGCAGAATGATCCGGCACAGCTCAGTCAGCACCTGTTCCAGTACGATCTCATGCTTCTTTATGGTGCGAAACATTGTGGAGTTTTCGCTGATGACCTGCGTAGCCGTTGCCACGCTGCCGCTGTCGAAGCGGTAGTGGTTCTCCCCGAACCCGCAGCGGCTGGACAGAGCGTTGAGCATATCCTGTAAGCCCGCATTGTGTTCCGCCGTCCGTAGGGTCATATCAATAGGCTGGATGACATTGCCGTCCGCCGTATCCTCCGGCAAAACATAGTAGTAAAGCTCATTGGGATCAAAGACCGGGTTTCCGTCCAGGTCCTTTACTGCTCCCGGCTTTACCATCACCCGCTTTTTCCCCAGCACAAACTCGTTGACATAGCTGTCATATGCCACGTCCACGCCCTTAAGCTGGTCGATGGCGTTGGCAAAGGCCGGGATGCCCATCGGCAAGGTGTTGTCCACATTGTTGGCGATGTTCAGCCGGTCAATGACAAATTGGGGCATTGGCGAATTCGTATGCACAACAGGCGGCACGTTCGCCATAGACTTTACCGTTGATAGCTCCGCTTCTGTGCTGTTTTGGTACAGGCGGTTCTCGATGATATAGTTCCCGTCTTCTCCCTTTCGGTGGATCTGGAGGTAGGTATATTCCTTTCCGCCATACATGACGGTGCTGGAAAAAGCGCACTCTCTGACGATCCCGTTCTCCCAGGACAGAGGGAAGATATTGGGGGCGGTCACATAATCGATCTTCAGGGCCGCGCCATCCTTTCCGGATATCTTCCCCGTGTCTCTGTCCACATCCACACTGGAGGCTCGGACCACATAGGCGACGGTCCCCAGTGCGGATTTCAATTCCTGCATCTCGTTGGACTTGACCGCGAAGTTGTTTTCCTTACACACGCCGTCAAAGAAAGCCTGCTCCGCCGCGCCCTCCAGAGTAATTTTGACTTTCTCATTCAGTAGCAGATTAGCCCAGTCCTCCGCCACCTTCTTTGCCATGCCCATTGTGTACCGCTTGCAATCTACATGGCTCAAACCGTTGTAAACCTGATATTTGTGGAAGCTCCTGACGTTTCCGTCATACCATGACTTCCACACAGCAATATCACCGTAAAAGGAAGCAGGGACCGTGGAGTATCCCATGGATTTTAAGATGTTGATTGCGTCTGTCACAGTGTCACCGCCTTACAATTTCCCAGCCCATTGTTCCGCCATAGCGCGGGCCACACCAGGAAAAGTTTTTGCCCGATTTTTCTGTCGGTCTTTCCCGCCCTTCATAAACCATGTTCCAGCTTCATGGCATCCGCAGTCAGGTGATACAATTTCTGTCGGAATAAGCATCGGCAATCCTTTCAGCCACAGGCGCGTCTTTTTCTGCACAGGATGACCAAACTGCCACGGCTGGATTTCCTGCGTATGCGACGGCATTTGATATATACGACTGGAAACAGGATTTTCAACGGCAATTTTCGGACAGTCAGCGTTGAGAAAAGAAAGAAAAAACTCTTTTGCGGCAATCCCTTTTTGATAACGCTCCTGATTTAATTGTCCGCCCCGAAAAAGGTGTTTTGCTCCAGCATTGGAGAGATATGTACACGGCGGGAACGCCAAAATCATGTCCCACCGCATTTTCAGCAGTTCAAGTGCATCCACCTGCAAATGCCACTCTGGATGACCGCCTGAACACGGTTCAATGTCACAAGAGTAAGCCTCGTGACCAAGTAGGCGTAATTCTTTTGTAACCGCTTGTGATTCTTCACAGGCCACGAGGATTTTCATATTATGCCGTCGCTCCTCTCCTGCGATATACCCGCTCCAGGGCGTACCGCGTGCTGTCAATCAGGTGATTGTCAGCGTCCGGGTATCCGCTGATGATTTCGCCGTCCTTGTCGCGCTCGTACTCGTAATTAACGAACTCGTCATAGGCGTTTGGCGTTCTTCTATGGTCAATGACGATCGTTCGCTTTTGCAGCCACTTCATGCCGTAGTCCACGCTGCCCGGACCCTTGACGGCCTCCTTTGCCGGAAGGCCGCATTCCCGGAAATCAGAGACAGATTTCGGCTCCGCGTTGTCACAGGTGATATAAGCGTCTGTATAGCCTTTTTGCTTTATTTTCGCTGCCGCCGCCTCATTAGGTAGTTTATTTTCATAGATTTCATCCAGAAGGTAAATTGTTTCCCTGTTTCGGTCGTAGTGAAGGCGGATAAAGGCGAAAGGATCAGGATACCAGCCCCAGTCAGCCCCCTGATAAATCCGATCAAAGGAGGCAATCTCTTCATCTGTGATCTCGCGCAGTTCCAGTCTGTCAAAGACGTTTCCACCAGTGCCAACCGCCTCACCCAGGTATTCGTGGCGGTAGGCCCGCTCATCGGTCAGTTTGAGGTGTTCTGCCTCGTTCAAAAACTGCTCACCCAGCCATTCAGGCGGTGCCTCCAGGTATGTGCTACTATGGCAAAGCCTGTCCGGCCTGTCCTCCCGGCTATCCTTGTTTGCCCAGTTGTCCCGGCTGATAGGCGGGTTATAGCTCTCAAAGTTCCAGAATTTCGAGCCGCCGCGCATGGTGGATTGCAGAATGGTTCTTATCTCAGAACGCCCCGCAAACTGGTCTTTTTCCTCAAAATGAGTAACCGCGATATATCCAAACGGAGCCTTGATGGATTTTATTTTCATGGGATCATCCGCACCCCGAAACATAATTTTCTGGCCGGACGGCTTATAAGTCAGTTCCATGGGCTGGACTTTGGCAATCCAATAATCCGCCATACCAAGCTCTCCGATGGCCCAGATGTACTGGGCGTACACGCTGTCCCGGATGGTGTTAGCCACCTTGCGCAACACAACAGCGTGGGTTCCAGGGGTCGTAATCAGGAGTAGAGGCACCAAAAGAGACACGCAGGAGGATTTCAGAGAGCCACGCCCGCCAGACAGGTCGTAGTGAGTATGGCCATGTTGGAACACGTCACGGGCCAGCAAATGGAACGCTGGGCCCAGCTTTTCGGACAGCAAAATATCAGACATCGATAATGACCCTCACCTCATCGTTCGCAGGACGGTCCGCCTTCGGCTCCCAAGTGCCCAGGTGTTTGCCCAGCAGCTCAAGGGCCTTGAGCTTATCCGCCATCTTGTATTTTTTGACAAAACCGACATAGTCCCCGTCACTGTCTGCCACATCCTGCACATCCAGTCCCACCAGGGCGGCGGCTGTGTCGGCGTCCAGCTCCGATATGTCCAGCGGCTTGCCGTTCTTGTCGAACATCTTTCGGATATCAAAAAACGCCAGCTTCGCAGTTTCGCGCAAAACCATGTCCTGCGTAATTTCTGTGCGCTCCTGTCTGTCCTGTTTAGCCTCCTGCACAGCAGTTTGAATCTTAACATTTGCTAACAGCCGTGCCGCTTGTTCACAGGCTGTTTTTTCGCTGTATCCTGCCCTTTTTGCGGCAGCAGTGGCATTGAGGTCTATCAGATACTCCGCCACAAAACGCTTTTGCTTTGGTGTTAATGCCATACCACCACCTCTCAATCAAAAATCGTTCGTCATGGCACGGACGGTTGGGAATCGAACCCACCACAAGCGGTTTTGGAGACCGCCTCGCCAGCCTTGGAACATTCGCCCGTATATGGCCCCGCCCCTCGAAAGGCGGCGGGGAATATACAATTTGAACGCATTTAGACCCCTTGTCCACAGCTACTCAAAGCCCGAAGTATACCATGGCAGGCGCAGATCGGCTCGGCTTACCCCACATTCGCTTTTATTGCGCGGCTCGGGGCGAGTCAGGTTTTCGCCGCATACCAGCGGGGTCATGCTGGCATAGCGCGGCAAGGAACAGCAGATAAGCATGGCCGTTATCAACATTGATCTGCTGCACCTCCTCTTGTTTCAGCGGCTCGGCTCGTGCGCCAAACTGCCGCGTATGTTGTGCGGGCGTGGATTTGCACCACGCATGGCCTAATCACGGGACTGACGCAAGCGCCAGTATGGCCTTACCTTGTAAGCGTTTACCTATTCCGCCACCGCATATTTTGTTTCGAGCGCCGTGCCGGTCCTTCCCCGGCTGGCCATTTTGGGCTGTCAAGGTCATGGCCTAACTCAACAGCCGCTTTAAGCACGTCATATCGCCGCGCTGACGGCGCTCGTGGTGGAAGCGGCTGGATTCGAACCAGCAAATGAGGGTGAGCCAGCTGCCGAAACAACCGCCCGGGTGCTCCCCTTGCGTTAAACCTTTTCGCCACGCTTCCATGTGCCCCGCCGCTCCTACTATGGGGCCCCACGTGGGAACGCAAGGCTTCGGAGGCGGCAGGGCGCGCACAGCTCTAAAAACAGGACTGTTACAGGTAACTATCCCTGGAAACCTGCTGTGCTGGTTTTGGCTTGCCCCATTCTGTCCCGCAGGGCCGGCAGGTGCCCCGTGTACTTTGGGGCCATTTTCAAGTGCCCGCAAGGGGCAAAGTTGCCCGAACAGTAGCCGCATCCCGAATCGTGGGAGGGCCAAACGGTCGGGGGGGGATAATGTCCTCCCTGGGTCACATCGGTAAAGAGGTGCGGGAGGTCCTGTCCAACCGCCACAATTTTATTTTGCGGCTGGAGCCCCTGGCCGGAGTCGAACCGGCATTACTTGTCTCTAGCCATTTGAGCTACAGGGGCATGTGCAGACGCTGCGGGCACAGCGTCCGCTTTGGGAGTGGTAATGGCCGCTGGCCGGATTTGAACCGGCGACCCTAACGGGCTATTGCTTCCCGTGGCTCTACCAACTGAGCTACAGCGGCATAGATCCCACATCCGGGGCGGCGAACCAAAGCCCGCCGCCCCTTCCGTTGATGCGTGTGGGAGGAGGGGGTGGAGGGAGGGATCCTCCACGCTTCTATCGTAGCACAAAAGCAGGGTCAAAAAGTCGCAACCTTCAATCGAGCAAATCTCTATTTCTGGCCACTTCCTCGAAAAACCTCCGTTGCCACCTCGCCGCCGTTGCTCTATCGCATGGCACCGCCAGTGCCGCTCCCCCCAGTGTATGTGTCTGCTTCCAATGCACCATGCTGATGACCGACATTTGGTTCGTTCCGCCGTCCAGCTTCAGCGTGTCACCAACGGCCTTTTTCACCGCCTCATGCTCACGGAGCGCCACGCCGGACAGATCGCTTAGCTGAACCCTTGGATACTCCTGTATGATGGCCTTTATGTACCCCCACCACTTGTAATGCCGCCTACTTCCCACGTCATCACCTCGCAAATCTGCACCTCAGCGCGGCCCAGTATGCCCGAAACCAGCACTTCCACTGATAGCATCCATTTTTCATAGTGCAGCATTCCTCTTTCGTGCACATATCACACGGTCTATAAATATCACTCACTTTTTACACCTCGCTTATCTCGACCTCTACCCGAGGCCGCTTAGCGTCCACCCGGAACGCATCTGAAAACCCCTCAATCTGCGCCCAGCCGTCATTTTTCAGGACGCCGGCCTTGACGAGCCCGTCCTGGATGACCTTGCGCCCAAAGGACGATACGTTGTCCTTGTCCCGGCGTTTGTTTCGCTCGTACCAGGTGTATTTCATCCAGACAGGGCCTGTAGGCCGGAACTTGCTCAGCTGCTTTTTGGCGCACCATTCCACTGTGTGCTGAGCCGTTTTTTTAAGTGTAGCCCCGGCGTGGCGGCTCTTGTCAAGAGCGCCTATGTAGTCGTTAAGGCCTGGGAGCTGGCCAGGGATGGTCAGCTTTGCCATCAATACCCACTTCTCCTCATTTTGTCATAGCTACTTTCCCCATAAATGCTATCCCAACTGGTTCGGGCTCTTTTGACGAAATCGGGTTCATCTGGCGGTGCAGGTGGGGCGTCGGCACACTCATCCGCGCCAGGACAGGACAGATCAGGGTCAAGCCCTTCTTCCCTTTCCTTTCCTTTCCTTTGGGTTTCACTTTTACTTTCTTTTTCCTTTCCCTTTTCCTTTGTGTCATTTATCCCGGATTTATCGGCATTTATCCCGGATTTATCGGCATTTATCCCGGATTTATTTTCTGGATGGCGCACTTTAATAAACCCCTCAGTTTCGGATTCTTCTAAAATCCAGGAGTTACTGTCTACCTCAACATCACGCTTCAACGATTTTTTTATGGCTTGAAATTGAGATTGTATACCGTGGCTTGAGAGAACCTTTACCGTATTGAACAGTGTGCTGTCCAGCAGTGACTTGTCCAACAGGTAGTGCAACATCAAGCCTATTTTCTCTGCGCTGCATCCAAGATCAAGTGCCGCATCTTCTTCAAAATCGGTGCTGTGCTCAACGCAATATCCACTTGCGTATGCTTTGCACAAGACATAAACGTAAAAGAGCGGCCCATCTGCGCCAAACCGCGCCGTTAAGCGACGTATGCGCTTATCCTCGAAAAACCCCGTATCAAGCGGGAAATACCCAAGTCCGGCCTTTCTCTGGCGGCTCATGGGTTAATACCTCAGAACGGCAGATCGCCGTCGTCGTCCGCCAGCTCGGCGAACTGGTCGCCAGCGGACGGAACGCCGTAATCGGCGGCAGGCGCGGCGTGCGAGCCGCCGGCCCCCTCCCGCTTGGAGTCGCCGAAGTAGATGTTGCTGGCCACCACCTCCGCGGAGGTGCGCCGGTTGCCGTCCTTATCGGTCCAATCCCGCATTTGCAGCCGCCCCTCCACCACGGCCAGACGGCCCTTGCTGAGATACTTGGCGGCAAATTCGCCCGTGGAGCGCCAGGCCGCCACGTCGATCCAGTCTGTCTGGCGCTCGCCGGTGCTCTTGTCCTTGAAATCCCGGTCAACCGCCAGCGAAAAGCCGGCCACAGGCGTGCCGCTCTGCGTGTGGCGCAGCTCGGGATCGCGCCCGAGACGGCCCATAATAACGATATGGTTCAAGCCCATATAACGCGCCCCTCCTGCTTAGAACACCACGTGCCCTCGATCGTTCTCATGCTCTTGAACGTGCCAAGCTGTCCGTGGTAACTTGGGGTAACAGACACTTCCTCCTCGTTGATGAAAATTGAAACCGAAGTTGCGCCAGGGAACATCTTGAGCGCATCGGCCCGCAATAGTGCAATGTAGTCATTCATCGTCTCGTTCATTGCGGTTCCCTCCTATACTCAATGTAAATCAAGGTCTTGCTGCCGTCCTTCCGCTTCCGCTGGCGGACGGTGTAGCCGTTCTTAAAGAGAATCTGGGCCACCGCGTCCCGCTCAGCAGGGGTGGCGATGTCAAGAATCTTCCAGTCTACCACGTTTCCACCTCCCTTCCATATATTCCTCATGAAGATCCCGAACTTCCTGCTCCTCCTGATACCATCGGTTGAACATAGTGTCTTCTATCGCTCAATGTATTCAGCCATTCCTGTCACTCCAATACAATCGTTGTCGTTGTTTTCTCGGGTTCCTCATACCCGCGCACGTCCTGAACTTCCTCCACTGTCTGGATACCAAGCAAAACCTCGGGACAATGCGCACGGGCAAAAAAGCTGGCGGCACGGTACATCATCATCTGTCGGGGCATGGTTTTCCACTTGCTACCGGGCTTGTTAAGCCATCCCTCATCCTGTGCCATCCTCATGGTAATAGTTTCCGAAACACACTGTGCCCCACTTGAAATCCGTGTTGCCCTGGCAAAACACCCCTCTGATATCTGTCCGGGTTCGCCCACAAACACGTATTCCAGCGGCGTGAACTTCCCGCACCCGTTGATGGCCGCGGCGCAAAATGAGCCAGACCACGCGGGCTTGCCCTTCACCACATAGAGATTTTGCATAACCATCATAGGAGAAAGGCCCTGCCGATTCGCCAGGTCAATGGCAATCAGGCAGTTCTCCGGACTGTTGCGGTAGTTGTCCGGGACAAGCCCGGATTTAGACAGCATTCCAGCGGTACGATAGGACAGGTTCATCATGCCCCGGTCATTCCACATGGTGAGGCCACCTGGAACGGGCGCTTGCGGCGCAAGGGAAAGCTGATCCTGCAGTTCCTCGCTGTTCAATTCTTCAGGCATTCTTCTTCCTCCGTTTCTTTTTTAGCGCGTTGTGCAAGGCGATCAACCCATCTGGCACCGCATCATCAAAATCAAACTCCTGCAGCTTGTAACTGCTGTCTTTTTTCAGATGCAGGATATACAGCTTGTCCATCGGCATTCCATTTGCAGACAGCATCCGGCGGTATAAGTTCAACTGTGCGGAACACAGCGGCACGTGTATGGTGTAACTGGTTTTGATGTCCAGCAGAGTCAGCACGCCGTCAAGCCTTCCGTATCGGTCTATTGTGCCTGCATACCTATCCTTTGGGTGGTACGCCGAAAACTCGATTTTTTCCCATTCCACCGCGTGTTCTTGCCTAAATTTGAGATACGCCTGCACATATGGAAGTATGCCATCATCAACATCAACGGAGCCGTATTTGTCCAACGCATCACAAGCTTTGTGCACCGCGGTGCCCCGTTCGGCTGCCTGGTCGATCCTCCACTGTGTTACGTCTGCGTAAATCTCCCTCGAAATAAACCGGCACAACTCAGACACACTGGGGAGCTCCTCCCCGTCCAGAGTGTATTTGTGGCCCTGGTCAAAAAACAATAGCGTTGCCATGCGCCCCTCCTAAGTACAAAGCATCACTTCATAACCCATCATTTCCGCAATTTCGAAGATCGTGAAGTTTTCTTTTAAAATGGCTTGGAAGCAGTCAGCGCACCAGGTCTCCCCGCCGCCGTCTCCAACACAGCGTTCAAAGCGATATATCCCCTGTCCGCACTTCGAGCACATATGGGACGGCTTCGGTTCGTTCTCCATCCAGTTGACATCCGGCGGCTCCAATGGCTGTTCAGCCAGCTCAAAGCGTTGTCCCGCCATGTTGTAATACCATCTCATTTTGACTCCTCTCGCTCCGGCACCGCCCCGATGATTTCAAAATTGAGCAGCCCGGCCTTGATGTGCTTGATTGCCTTGGCCATTTAAACGCCTCACTTTGTGTCCGATTCGGGCACCGTGCTCTGCGGCCCACGCCATTTCCAGTGCGGGCATTTGCATTTTCCGCCGCCGCGGGCAAGCACGCCGAGTTCTGAGAGATGTTCACAGCCCATCAGCTTACTGAGCGGTCCGGCCGGCTCCCATGGCTCCCCATGGACGCAGCACCAGCACCTCCCGCGTAAATCCTCCACCGCCGCATCTCGTTCCGCCAGCAGGATTTCCATGGCGTCGGCGGCGTCCTCAAGAACCAAGGAGAGTTCGTCGTTTTGGATTGCTTCATCCCATTGGTCGCACTCCACAAGCCGTCTAATCAGCTCTTTACAATCCATCTTCGGCCTCCTCCCTGCTGATACGCTCGAACTCAATGACCCATACCCACGGGTTTGCCTCCCAGCCATAGAGGGCACGGTCGGTTGGTTTTAGCGTGTTATGCCAAACTACCTCAAACTCATCAAGGGCGAGATTTCCGCCATGCGCAGTGCA
>ERZ808040.700-NODE-700-length-27083-cov-4.651152_pt1 | contig 27083 bp, 25 predicted proteins | sample MGYA00380191_ERZ808040 | MGnify/ENA primary metagenome ERZ808040 (study PRJEB31490, sample SAMN06133395) | mouse gut metagenome | isolation source: J6 | host: mice | place: China: Chengdu | collected 2015-05 ...
TCGTTGGTTCGATGTTTTTAGTGTTCAACGTGTTGCCGATGACATTTCCATTTTTGGAAGGCTTTTTTAACGCAACTTTCTTTAAATTTAGTGATCTCTACATGTTAGCTAACAGCACAACAATGGGGATCTTAGCATTGTATTTTTGTATTGGGTTAGGCTATGAATATACTAAGATCATTGCCGAAGAAGATGATTTGAATATGTCACCGATCTCAGGGGCTTTGTTGGCGATGTTTGCCTTCTTCTTATCGATCCCACAATTGGTATTTGAAGGTGGTAAAGTAGTACGCGTGAACAATGCTAAAGAAAATGTCATCAATGGTTGGGCGATCAGTGGTGATGGAGTAGCTCGTCTGGGAACAGTTGGGATCTTTACTGGGATCATTATGGCAGTTATCGCCGTGCAATTATATCGTTTATGTGTCGCTAAAAATTGGGTCATCAAGATGCCAGAACAAGTGCCAGAGGGTGTTTCTAAAGCCTTTACCGCATTGATTCCAGCTTTTGTCGTAGCATTTGTTGTCTTACTTATTAATGGTTGCCTTGTTTTCTTTAATACCGATATCTTCAAGCTGATCGATATTCCATTTGGCTTTGTGACACAGTTGACTAATAGTTGGCTCGGGGTCATGGTGATCTACTTCTTGATGCATGCACTATGGATCGTGGGGATCCACGGGGCTAATATTATTGCATCCCTGATCGCTCCGATCACATTAGGGAATTTAGCTAAAAATGCTGCTGGGGAACATATTCCATTGGCAGGGGAATTTACAAATGCATTTGTAACGATCGGGGGTTCAGGGGCAACACTTGGGTTATGTCTTTTCTTAGTGTATATGGCCAAGTCGGAACAGTTGAAAGTGCTAGGCAAGGCAGCGATCGTTCCATGTATCTTTAATATCAATGAACCACTCATCTTTGGGATCCCACTGATCTACAATCCATTTATAGCGATCCCATTCTTCCTAGCACCAATGACTTCAGCTTCGATCGCATACTTTGCGATCAAATTGGAATTGATCAGACCGGTGATCGCTAATATGCCATGGCCTTCGCCGATCGGGGTCGGTGCTTTCATCAGTACTGGTGGTGATTGGCGAGCAGCTGTAGTTGCTGTTATTTGTGCCCTTACAGCTTTTGTGATCTATCTACCATTTGCAAAAGCTTATGATAAGAAATTACTGGATGAAGAACAAGTGGCTTAAAACTAAGAAGATGCGTCTCTGATTTATCAGAGGCGTATTTTTGTGGTTTTTAAATTATACAACGATAACTATTAGATGATAAAATATAGATATAAATAATTTTTTAGATATTATATTTGCTCTAGAAGGTGTCTTCATGAATGGATGGAAAGAAGTATTAAGTATTTTTGCAGTGACGATCAGTGTTGGATTGCTCATTGGGATGCTACTTTTGATCAATTCAACTAAAAAGATCGACAAGAGCCAACAAGAGATCCGCCAAGAAAAAATTACCAAAGCCCAATCACAACAAAGCAGTGAAGCTAGATCAAAGGCTTCAAGCACCAAAGTAGAAGTGCCGGAAGCTGAGACGACGTATGGTACGACCGAAGAAACAGAACCAGCCGTAGAGAATACAGGTGAATATGAGATCGTTGGTGATCCAATTGATTATACCGATGCACCAGGGACACAAGCGCCAGCGTGGTACTATGAGTGTGATGCCAAAAACCATCGGACGCAGTATATTGAGCGCATTCAAGTAGACAGATCAACGGATGAAAGGCCAGTCTATTGTGGTTCATTTATCTGTCATACAGACTATTTTTACCAAGATTTTGAGAATTTATTCTATATCTCACCAGAAAAAGAAGCATATATTTCTTCACTGCAAGGATCTTATCGGCAAAGTAGTAGCGATTAAGATCGTCCCCGTACTATGTGAGAATAGCTCAGACTTTTTTCACATAGTTTTTTTAATACAAAAAAACTGTGTAACGAAGTAATATCATTACACAGTTAAAAATATAGCGTTGTAACTTTAGCTTATGATTTCTTTGTCAATTCGGTGTAGTAATTAACGATGACCCCCGAAAGGCAACCAAAGAAGATCAAGCCGAACAAAGTAAGTGTTACACAAATGAGACGGCCAAGCAAAGTAGTGGCTAAAATATCACCGTATCCTACTGTAGTGGCTGTAATAAAAGCAAACCACAACCCATCAGCGAAAGTTTTGATCTGTGGTTCAATTAAGGTCAAGCCCAAGGCGCTGATGAAGAGATAGGCTACAAATGAGCTGACAAATGTGTTGAATCCAGTGATTTTTAAAATACGCCATAAGATCCTTAAACGTTTCATTGTTTACCTCGTTGAGTCAAATAATAATTTTTGATCTTGAATAAGCCCAGTAAAACTACTGCAAGTGGTAGTATCTCAAGGGGGAAAAATAGAGAGATAAAGATTAGGGCTAATAGTTCATTTTCCAGTAACGTGCTTGCTAAAGTCAAACTTACAGTTGCAATGATAAATAAACTGTCGTATGCCGGAAATAGTTGTGCGATCGCAAATCCGTGTAAGAGACTAGCGAAAGTGATCGGGAAAATATCGCCCCCGACCCAGCCAGTTTGCAGACAAACTTCTAGAAATAGGAGTTTTAAAAGCGAAAGACCGATCAGCGTCAAGATTGGCAGTGTTGCTCCTAGCTTGACTGCTAGAGGTAGTGAATGTTGGCCTGAGAAGAGTAGGTTAGGGAAAAAGATCCCGACCATTCCGATCATGGCTGCCCCTGACATAGTTTTGAGCAAGAGCGAAGGCTTCAAGGCACTGATAACTTTGAAAAAGTATTTTTTTACCATGAGATATAAAGTTCCAAACCCAAAGGCATATAGTGCTAATGGTAGGAATAAAAGTAATTCATTTTTTCCCCAACTGCTTTTCCCGATCTTAGTAATAAATGATGGTTGGTCAGTCATTTTCATCAATAGCAGAAAGAGAATGAGCCCATTGATAATAAAGATAGTATTAAAGATCTTCTTATAGGGGGCAGTTTCTCCAGCTTTTTTGGCACTCGGATATGGAATGAGATATTTTCTAGGATGAAGCAAATATTGCAACTTTTTAGTTAAAGAAGCCTGTGCGACAAGGGAATAATTTTTCTTTAGGAAGCGCAATTTATCAGCTTCCCAAATCGAAAACGCAATGATAGCCCCCAAAAGTGGAGCTTCAGGACCTACACCTGCCCCTAAAATAAGGATCAAAAGGGATAGACATAGATCCCGATAGATCAAGCGATAGTCGACTGTCTGTAATGCTTTTAATTCGGCTAAGCGTTGATGACTTGTTTGGGGGAGGGGTCCCCATTTTTGTTTGAGATGATAAACTAAGATACCACCTAAGCTACACAGTAATATTGGGACAGCAAAAGATGGTAAGTTTGGAAAAGTATGGGGAATAGTTTCCCAGAAAAGATGTGAACCAGCCTGTTCTAACATCAAAAATATAAAAGCAACTCCAGCGATCATTGCGCTTAAGCAACAACCCCAAAGTGTCAAAAAAATAATTTGCCGTTTAGTCATAAGAGATCCTTTCAGTTCATTGATCGAACGGTTATTAATTTGTTATATATTTTTTCAGCGGTGAAGTTAGTATCAATTTTGATTGTCTCGAAAAGTTCAGCATTCTACTAACTCATAGGCTAAAATATAACATAATTCGAGAAGTGAGTTCAATGAATATTTGTTGTATGAAATCTAAAAAGATTGATTGTAATGTACTGGATTTATAAATAGAGAGGAGATATCTAGATAGATTCATATTTGATCAAGCAATATGGGGGATTATTAGCGAAAGGTGCTTGTTAGGGGGCAAGTGTAAGGTTGTTCCTTCTAGATAAAAGGCTTACTATGTGAGTAAACACATGGCGGAGGTAAGAGAATGCGCACATATAAACGAAGTATGCCGACATTACGCTTAAAGTCAGATGTTTCAACGGTATATTGTAAATTTGAGCTCTTAAGTGAAGAAGAATGCCAGTCCTATGGAATCCAGGAAGTCTATAAGATCCAATGGGATATTCATGGACATGTTTCATATGCTACGACTGGATATTCATTTATGGGGGCGATCGGCTATTTGCTCAAACTGATAAAAGAAGTGCTCAAAGATGATGAAACTGATTATTATGAAGTTTTTGAGTCAGATGAGGATGATTTTTATGATCTCGTTTTTCAACGTGAAGGAAAAGAACGCTCACTTGAATTACGTTGTTACTTAGAGGAGACTAGTCAAGATCGGCTGACAATACATTTTGACGAAAGTGAGATCGTTTCTTTGGGGATCTACTGTCAACTTTTTGAAGGACAATTAGATAAGTCTATGTTGCCCGTACAGCATATGTATGACCTAGGTGTTTTTCAAGGCGATTGACAAATAATGAAAACATTGGATGACTACAAATGGTGAATCTATCAATTTAGAAGAGAGTCTGGTTAGTATTAAAGGCGATAGATTTAAGATATAACGTAAAAAAAGCATATTTATGATGATTCGTTGTGGTGGGCGATGTAAGTAAACAAGGTCTACAGAAAATTTTGTTTTTCTGTAGACCTTATATTTTTATCTCAATGAGCGCCGATAACCAGCGGCTTGCGCTTCGGCTTCAGTGCTGAAATAGACTGCATTTTCTGAGTTCATCCGGTAGCCTCGTTGGCCAGGGACGTGATAGATCATGCTATTGGCATTGCCCACGATCACGCCTTGTGCATTGGCATCAGCGGTATTCATGTCACCATTATTGACGGGATGACCGCCTCCATTTGAGGCAGCAGGCTCTACAGTAGAGTTTTGATCAGTTGCAGTTTGTGTAGCGGCGACACTTTCTTCATCGGCGCGACTTTCTGATTCAGTTTGAGCCCGACTTTCACTTTCGGCTTGAGCTAAACTTTCACTTGTTTGGCGCTCGGACTCCAAATCAGCAACTGATCCATCATCTGAGCTCTCAGCTTCACTTTCTTCATCTGCAAAAATGTCATCATCATCTTCGTCAGTGTCTGTTGACTCATCATCAGCTAGATCTGAGTCGGCAACTAAACTAGAGTCGGTATCTGAAGCGACGTTGCTAGTATTGTTGTAAGATATAGAGACTCCAAGTAATATTAGGGAGAATACAGCCATGACGAGACAGTTGTTAAAAATTTGTTCCTGGGGATTAACTTTTTTAAAGTAAATACATCCAGCAATAAATATCATTAAAATGAGTGCGAAAAAAATAATCACTTCAAAAACTCCTTTAAATAAAACAATAAAGATTAATTTTACTCTTAATTGTATGCAACATGCAATTTTAGAAGGGCTAGTAACTTAACTTGAAAAATGCTATCCTATAGATGTAAGCGTTATTATTGTGAAATTCAAGAAATGGAGGGATTTTATGAGTAAATTAGATGGTTTTAAAGATGAAGTTGTTGGTAAGGTCAAAGAAACGGAAGGTAAACTTACGGATGACAAAGTTCGTGAAGCCCAGGGCAAAGGCCAAGGCTTAGTCGGCAAAGCTAAATTAAAAGCCGAAGAGTTAAAAGATGATGTCAAAGCTGGTGTTGACGAACTCAAAGAAAAATTTGATAAGTAGTATAAAGAGGTCCCACTATGATACAGAAAATCATAGTAGGACCTCTTTTTATTGTTGAATAGCTATAAAAGAGATCTATCTCAATTCATGGTAGAGTTCGATAAAGTTTTCAAAGCGCGGTAAGGTCAAGGATAAGTAGCCATAATCACGGGTATCGACAAGTCCTTTTTGTTTTAGGCGTTCACGATAAACAGACATCAAGGAAGATGAAAAGCCTAGTGCCTCACGAATATCTTTGATACGAGATCTACCACTTTTGGCGATCGTAGCTAGAACATCTTGATCTTTGCTAGATAGCTCTTGCCAGATCTTTTGATAGACCAATTCCTGAAGATATTGATCAAATTCGGGTAAGAGTTGTTCGATAGTTTGCGGTTTTTGTTGATACCAGAGATAACCTAAAACTTGGTAGGCAAAAGGATAGCCTCTTGTTGTTAATGCCATTTTTCGTGCTACCTTACTTGGAACGTGTAAGATGTTTTGATATGATGCTGTGATGGCATTTAGATTTAGTGGCGCTAAATTTATCTTTGGGGCTCGATATAGAAATGTTAGTGCGCGGTCATCTTGGATCTCACTGATATTTTCAAATAGACCAGTCATTAGTAAAAATAATGGTAGATCCTGTCGAATGAAGATCTGAAAAGAACTAGCAAAAACTTTGATATGATCATTTGCAGTTACTTCATCGATCGTAACTAGTAGGCGTTTGTTGTGTTCGCGTAGCTTCTCTAACATCAATTCTAGGACTGTTTCGATATCTGTCACGGGTGGTGTGTTTTCGAAGGCAACACCCAGACCAAAGGCAGAAAAATCAAATCTAGCTTTGATAAAAAGGTTGTGCAATTCGTCGATCGCATAGAGTTTTGCGGCTAAACTTGTGAGCAGATCGCGAGTGGGATTTAATTCCACTACGATCCAGTCCGATTTTTGACGTAATTCATGGCTGATCGTCGAAAGCATGACCGTTTTTCCACTACCTCTAACGCCAGTAAGCATGTAGAGTTGTGCTGAGGGTTCGCTGGCAGTGAAATCTTCAATGATCATGCTAGTTTGAGCTAAACGTGAAATATATTGATTGGGCTTTTTTCCAAAACTAAGGGTAAATGGATTCAATTATCTCGCCTCTTCTTCGTATATAACTTTATATAACTTTTTTATTATTATATAACTTTATATAACTTTTGCCAATTTATTTAGATTTTAAGTTGATCTCAAAATACTTGAGTGCAGAGAAACATGTAATACAATACAGCATCATTTTCAGCAAGTAAAAGTGAGAGCGTCATGGTAAATGTTGGAATTAAAAGGGCATAGGATCTCTGAGTTGATTTTTGATGTAATTAGGGTGTGCTCAAGGACGCATATTGCTTTATAGATCCAGGTCTAAGCTTTTCCGAAGTGATTTATAGAAAGTACTTTCGTCATAGCCTTGTAAACCTGAAACTTGACCGTCACCCATCTCCATAATGATCAGCTGTCCACTAGCTGTACGAGCAAAGTCGATCGTACAGAAATTAGACGGAATTTGTTTTTGGGCTACTTGAATGAGTTTTTGATCTGCTAGAGATAAAGTGAGCTTTTCTGCTCTCCAATAGTTAATGAGCACAAGCGGAGAGCTATTTAGATAAAAAACTCGGTACTCTTCAAAAATCGGTGTGTGACTTTTTGGATGTTCTCCTAAACTTTTTAGTTCGATAAATTTACGCATTACCAAACCGCCAACTAGCTCAGTTCCTTGACGCTCGATAAAATTATGCACAACTTGCAAAGCATGGGTAGTATCACTAGTGTTTGGAATATAAAATGCCTCATCCCATTCATATTTTCGACTTTTGACAAAATCTTTGATCGTAACAGCACCACTAAATTGTTTGAGTAGTTGGCGGATGCTTGCCTCAGATAGGTCACTAGTCCACCGTGTCTGTAGTTGATTTTGCCCAGTAGCCCAGTTGGGGAGTAAGTGAGCAGCTTCATATTCAGCCAGATCGTTTAGCATTTTCCCACCCTGACTTTGGATAAAGTCGACCAACTTAGCATATAACCCAGGTTTTAACATCCAGCCCCGATAGATATAGACCGCATCTTGAGTGACCTGGCAGTTCAAAGCAACTGTGTTCTTCTCAAATAATTTCTGTTGATCGATCAAGCCAACTGGAAAATATTTTTTCGCAGCTTGATATTCTTTGGTATATTCAAAATCAGGTGCTTTATGATCAAGCAGGTCAGTTAGGAATAAAACTACATATTTCATCTCATTACCTTCTCAGTGTTTTTTCTTAAGTATAGCTAAGAAAAGAAGATCCGTAAACGCTCGCAACGGGCGTGAAGCTATGCTATATAGAAATAGGACTGATAGTTATTCTGTAATGTCCATTGAAAGGTGTGCACTGATTGTTTCTTCGCTGAAAAAAATCAGTGAATGGACTGTATCGGTCTCATCAGTGCTAGTACAGGGAGATCCGCTGATCGTCATGGCTCGAGCGCGTGTCTACGTAAAGCGTCAATTTATTGAAACTAAGACTTGCTATATCAGGTCTGATGTTTGTTTTTTAAAAAAATATACGAATAAATAACTTATTGATTGATTTATACGTACAAATATATTATTATGTATTTGTAAATTGAAAGCGCTTCAAAAATCAAAATCAAGGAGAAAGCAAATGACACAGACTGAGAAAAAGATTTCGAGTAAGTTCATATATTTTTTTGGTTCATTTGGTGGGATCTTATTTGGGTATGATATCGGTGTAATGACCGGTGCCTTACCATTTTTGCAACAAGACTGGGCGCTACAAAATGACGCTGGGATCGTTGGGTGGATCACTTCGGCTGTAATGTTTGGGGCGATCTTTGGTGGAGCCTTGGCGGGACAATTATCTGACCGTTACGGGCGACGTAAGATGATTTTGATGTCAGCTATTATTTTTGTGGTCTTTTCATTACTTTCAGGTTTTTCACCTAATAATGGTACGATCTACTTAGTTATCGTCCGTATCTTCTTAGGGTTAGCTGTTGGGGCTGCTTCGGCGTTAGTTCCTGCTTATATGTCAGAAATGGCACCAGCTAATGCTCGGGGACGCTTATCTGGTTTGAATCAAACGATGATCGTTTCAGGGATGCTGCTATCCTATATTGTTGACTTTGCATTAAAGGATCTACCGGATGCGATCGCTTGGCGTTTCATGCTCGGGCTCGCTGCAGTACCAGCATTGATCTTATATCTAGGTGTCTTACGTTTGCCAGAATCACCACGTTTCCTATTACATCATGGTGAAGCTAAGCAAGCATATGCAGTTTTAGAATGTATCCGCAAAGATCGAGCTGAGGTTGAGGCTGAATTTGAAAATATCAAAGAAACGATCGCGGCTGAAGATAAGGCGACGCAGACGTCATGGTTGAGTTTATTTAGCAAGAAATATCGCTATTTAGTGATCGCTGGGGTCGGAGTCGCAGCCTTCCAACAATTCCAAGGGGCAAATGCGATCTTCTACTATATTCCCTTGATCGTTGAAAAAGCAACTGGACAAGCAGCCTCGTCTAATTTATTATGGCCGATCATTCAAGGTGTCATTTTAGTTATCGGTTCGTTGGTCTACATGGCGATCGCTGAGAAATTCAACCGGCGCACATTACTCATGCTAGGTGGGGCCGTGATGGGCTTATCGTTTATCTTGCCAAGTATCTTGAATATGATGTTACCAAATATGGATCCGATCATGATCGTTATCTTCTTATGTGTCTATGTTGCTTTTTATTCTGCAACTTGGGCGCCATTGACTTGGGTATTAGTTGGTGAGATCTTCCCATTGAGTATCCGGGGTAAAGCAGCTGGCTTAGCTTCATCAATGAATTGGATCGGCTCATGGCTAGTGGGACTTTTATTCCCGATCATGACGATGAACATGTCCCAAGAAGCTGTTTTTGCGATCTTTGGTGCTATCTGTTTCTTAGGCGTTCTCTTCGTTAAGACGCGCGTACCAGAAACAAGAGGTCATACATTAGAAGAGATCGAAGCTCAAGGTACACAACAAAATGAAAGCGTTACCCAAAGATTGAATGGAGGGATCAAGCATGAACTTAGCCACGACCGCAAGTAAATTAAAGCAAGGACAAACCGCATTAGGGATCGAATTAGGTTCGACCCGGATCAAATGTGTCTTGATCGATGATAGAGCTGAAACGATCGCGACCGGAAGCTATACCTGGGAAAATAAATTTGAAGATGGGATCTGGACTTATTCGCTAGATGAGGTCTGGGAAGGCATTCAACAAGCTTATCGGGAACTTTCGACCAAGATCTGGGGGATCTATCATGTGCCGCTAGAAAATATCGGTTCGATCGGGATCAGTGCGATGATGCATGGTTATCTGGCATTTGACAAAGATGAACAGCTATTAGTGCCCTTTAGAACTTGGCGCAATAATATCACACAACAAGCAGCCGATGAGTTGACTGAAGCTTTCAATTTTAATATTCCGCAACGTTGGAGCATTGCGCACTTGTATCAAGCGATCTTAAATCAAGAAGAACATGTACCAAAGATCGACTTTTTGACGACGCTGGCAGGCTATGTTCACTGGCGGTTGACTGGTGAAAAAGTCCTTGGGATCGGGGATGCTTCTGGCATGTTTCCGATCGATGTGTCGACTAAAGACTACGATCAAAATAAGCTTTCGATCTTTAATGACCTGGTCGCTACTAAACATTATCCGTGGGATCTAGTTGATATTTTGCCTAAACCGTTGCTTGCGGGGACAAATGCCGGTACTTTGACTAAAGCAGGGGCTAAATTGCTTGATCCAACGCAGACTTTGCAAGCAGGCAGTTTATTAGCTCCACCTGAGGGCGATGCAGGGACTGGCATGGTCAGCACCAATAGTGTTCGGATCCACACTGGCAACATTTCAGTCGGAACGTCAGCTTTTTCGATGAATGTTTTGGAACACCCGTTAAAACAAGTCTATCGTGATATCGACATCGTGACGACACCAGCTGGTTTACCAGTGGCGATGGTCCATACCAACAACTGTTCATCAGATATCAATGCTTGGGCAAATATCTTTGCTGAATTTGCTAAATGTTTAGGCGTAAATATCAGTCCAGATAAGCTTTATGAAACATTATTTACGCAAAGTGCTAAGGCTAGACCCGATGCTGGTGGGTTGATCAATTACAGTTATCTTTCGGGGGAAAATATCACCCAGATCCAAAAAGGACGTCCGCTATTTGTGCGGACAGAATCCAGTGATTTTGATCTACCAGACTTTTTCTTGAGCCAACTTTATGGCGCTTTTGCACCGTTGAAGTTAGGGATGGATACATTATTTAACGAGGAAAAAATTAAAACCCGGGTTATGATCGCTCAGGGGGGGCTCTTCAAGACCCCTGTTATTGGACAACAGATCTTAGCCAATGCCCTTGATCTGCCGATAATGGTGATGAAGACGGCTGACACGGGTGGTCCATGGGGCATGGCGCTTTTGGCATTATATGCTAAGAGTGGGACAGAGTTATCTTTAGAAGAATATTTAGATAAAAAAGTGTTCAAACAAGTTGAGAGTATGACCTTATTACCTGAAAAAGCCGGGGTCAAAGGTTATGCAAAATATATTAAGCGCTATCAAGGTGGTCTAGCAGTTGAAGCTTTAGCAGGTGAAAAATTTGAATAGGAGATCTTTTAAATGTTAGAAAAACTAAAAAATGAAGTTTACGATGCCAATATGCAGTTACCTAAGTTAGATCTAGTGACTTTTACTTGGGGTAACGTATCGGGGATCGATCGGGATAAGGGCTTGTTTGTCATCAAACCGTCTGGGGTCAATTATAACGAGCTTAAACCTTCTGACATGGTCGTTGTCGATCTAAAGGGAAATGTGGTCGAAGGTAACTTGAATCCATCCTCAGATACTCCGACGCATACCGTTTTATACAATGCATTTCCTAAGATCGGTGGGATCGTGCATACGCACTCACCGTGGGCCGTGGCTTTTGCGGCTGCGCGGATGGATATTCCAGCGTTGAATACGACACACGCCGATACATTTTATGGTGATATCCCTGCAGCGCCGGCTTTGACTAAAGAGCAGATAAAAACAGCCTATGAAGAAAATACGGGTAAAGTGATCGTTGAGACGTTTGAAGAGCGTGGCCTTGATTATGAAGCGATCCCAGCTGTATTGGTCATGCAACATGGACCATTTACGTGGGGCAAGACCCCAGCTCAGGCAGTCTATAATGCGAAAGTTTTGGAGGTGGTCGCTGGTGAAGATTATCATGCGATGATGTTGAATCAAACGTTTGAGCAACAAAATATTGCATTGCCACAGTTTTTGTTAGACAAGCATTATTACCGCAAACACGGTAAAGACGCATATTACGGACAAAATAATTAAAGGAGATAAATGTCATGTTAAAAGTTAGAGATTATGAATTCTGGTTTGTTGCAGGTAGTCAATTTTTATATGGTGAAGAACAGCTCGATTCTGTTGCCAAAGATGCGCAAAAGATCGTGGATCAATTGAATGCTACGCAAAAATTACCGTATAAGCTTGTATTTAAGGGTGTTATGACGACTGCAGATCAGATCACCCAATTTATGAAAGATGTCAACTATAATGATGATGTTGCAGGTGTCATCACATGGATGCATACCTTCTCACCAGCTAAAAATTGGATCCGTGGGACTAAGTTGTTGCAAAAGCCATTATTGCATTTAGCAACACAATACTTAAATGAGATCCCGTATGACACGATCGACTTTGATTATATGAACCTCAATCAATCAGCACATGGAGACCGTGAATATGCTTATATCAATGCGCGTCTAGGTTTGAACAACAAGATCGTCTTTGGATACTGGGACGATGAAAAGGTGCAAGAACAGCTCGCTTTATGGCAAGATACAGCCGTTGGTTATAACGAGAGCTTTAAGATCAAGGTCTGCCGTTTTGGTGACACGATGCGTAATGTTGCCGTAACAGAAGGTGATAAGGTCGAAGCTCAGATCAAATTAGGTTGGACGGTCGATTACTGGCCTGTAGGTGATCTGGTCAAAGAAGTAAACCAAGTCACTAAAGAACAGCTCGATGCAGAATATGCTAAATTGGCACAAGAGTATGAACTGGTCCAAGGTGATAATTCCAAAGAAAAATATGAACATGCTGTTCGCTATCAATTGCGTGAATATATTGCGATCAAAAACTTCTTGGAACGTGGCGGCTATACAGCTTTCACAACTAACTTTGAAGATCTTTGGGGCTTAGAACAGTTACCAGGTCTGGCATCGCAATTGTTGATGCGTGATGGGTATGGCTTTGGGGCTGAAGGTGATTGGAAGACGGCTGCCTTGGGACGGTTATTGAAGATCATGGCACATAACAAGATGACAGTCTTCATGGAAGATTACACCTTAGATCTGCGTAAAGGCCATGAAGCTATCTTAGGCTCACATATGTTAGAAGTTGATCCAACAATTGCTGCCGATAAACCACGAGTCGAAGTCCATCCATTGGATATTGGTGGCAAAGCTGATCCGGCACGTTTGGTATTCACTGGTTCTAAGGGGGATGCGATCGATGTGACAGTAGCTGATTTTAGAGATGGATTCAAGTTTATCAGTTATGAGGTCGAAGCTACTAAACCCGAAAAGACGACCCCTCATTTGCCAGTTGCTAAACAATTATGGACACCAAAAGTTGGCTTGACAACAGGCGCTACTCGCTGGATGCAAGCTGGTGGTGGCCACCACACGATGCTTAGTTTCACTTTGAAACAAGAGCAGATAGCAGACCTTTGTGAAATGCTAGGGGTAAATGCTGAAATTATTGCTTAAAAATGAATGTTGATAACATATGAATAACGAGGGAAACATCATGCTTGATACGCAGCATGATGTTTCCCTCGTTTAGCTATGTTTTAAGGGCAAAAGAAAGCCTTATTTTGTTGCAGTCGAAGCCCGAGAAATAAACTCGGCTTCATAGATCTTAGTTTCAAATTTAGCCTTTTTTAAGATCATTTGAGTGATCATTTCAGCAGCACAGGCCCCCATTTTTTCTTTTGCATGATTCATCGTGGTCAAGCTAGGATCTAGGTATTTAGTGATCTCATAATTATCAAAGCCTACAACTGATATGTCATTTGGGATCTGATAGTTATTGCGCTTTAAGAGATCCATCAGCCTGATCGCCAATTCATCGTTGTAGCAAGCTAAGGCCGTCGGTGGGGTCGGACTGTTTAGATGATCTAATACCTTTTTTTCAAGAAGTTCTAAGGGATCACTCGCATGATACATGATGATCTGGCTATCTAAAGCATATTTGCTGTTATTTTGATAAGCTTCTAAGTAGCCGTTCATACGAGCGACTCCTTGTTGATCATCAACTTGGAAAATACCCAAGATGTTGTGATGTCCTTGAATAAAGAGATGTTCGATCAGTTGTTTTTCAGCTGGCTTATCGTTGACGACTAAAGCAGGAAAGTCGAGATCAGGGTAAGTCGCATTGAGAAAGATCGTTGGGATCTGACGCTTTTTGATCTCTTGATAAAGATCAAGGTTGGGGTTTGGTAAAGCGCTTTTAGTTGGTTCGATGATCAGACCAGCAACTTTCATATCAAGCATATTGATCAAGCTACTGCGCTCACGTTGATGATCATTATGCGTGTTAGCCAAGATCAAGGTATAGCCATTTTGAGCAAGGACTTTATCGATTCCAGAGATGATCTTAGGAAAGATATAGTCGGCGATATGGGTACAGATCACACCGATCGTTTTATTTTTTGTTTCGGCTTGCCAATCTTTTTGCCAATCCGCGACAAACATCCCTCCGCCCTGAACTTTATAGATAAAATGCTCGTTTTCCAGATCACTGACAGCACGCCGGACCGTGTGGCGGGAAACTTCGAATTGCTGCATGAGTTTTGCTTCAGTTGGAAGTTTGGCATCGATCGGAAATTTTCCAGCTAGGATATCTTTTTTAAGAGCATTTTTGACGGCTTCGTATTTGCTAGGCATAGACTTTTCCTTTCTTTATCGTGTTACAAGTATTATACAACTTTTCGGCTAAAATTTGCGCAAAGCACCAATTATAAAAAAAGTTTTGGTGCTTTTTGCGTATTTTATAAATAGAGCAAGCAAATTATTGACAAGTTAAAAACTTATGCATACTATACGGAGGAAGATGATAAAAAAACGTAACTTCACATTAGTTTAGCGAAGTTACGTCAAAAGGAGGTTATTGTAAAATATAGCCGTCAGCAAGTTGGCAAAACTCGTTGACTTGTTCTTCTTCCCAAGCTTGATCTTTGCCGAGTTCAGTTGCCATGATGTGAGCTACTTTAGGCGCCATTTCCTTTGCGACCCGGGCATCAAGATAAAGTGCGCGGATCCGTCGTGCTAGCACATCGTCTAGCGTTTGCGCCATTTCTTCGCGCACTGCCCAGACTACTTGGGCGCCAGTGAATTCGTATTTAGGATGAAGTGGTAAGGCAAGTTCAGGATCTTCTTCTTGTAAGTGTAAGATGGCTGCTTGGTCACTTCCGTAAACATAGCGCCAATCTTTGCGTTCTGCTTCGGTCGTCTGTTTAGCACCGTGGATCTTTAACTCACGGGTCACACATTCTTTTGGTGGAAGTTTTGCTACCTTGATCGCTAAATCAACTGTTTCTTCTGCCATCTGACGGTAAGTCGTCCATTTACCACCTGTGATCGTGATCAGCCCAGACTCATTGGAAAAGAGCTTGTGGCTACGTGAGATCTCCTTAGTCTTATCACCGTCTCCATCTTTGGGAGCAGCCAACGGACGTAAGCCAGCATATGCAGCCAAAACATCGGCCCGAGTCGGTTTGCGTTCGAGGTATTCACCAGCTGTCTCGAGGATAAAGTCGATCTCTTCATCCAGTGGGCGTGGCTCTAAGGTGAATTCTTTTAGGGGCGTGTCTGTTGTGCCTAAGATGACTTTATTATGCCATGGTACACAGAACAAGACCCGCCCATCAGAAGTTTTAGGGACCATGATCGCATCATTGCCACCTAAAAATGATCCATCGACGATCAAGTGAACACCTTGTGAAGGGCGTACGGTAGCTTGATGATCTTTGGTATCCATCTCAAGGATCTGGTCAACGAAGATCCCAGTTGCATTGATGATAGCTTTTCCACGCAGACTGAATTCTTCACTGGTAAATTCATCTTTTACGGTGACACCAGCTACTTTAGCGAATTTCTTTTGGACCGAAGTCACTTTGACGTAATTGACTAAAGTTGCACCGTATTCGGTTGCTGTCTGCATGAGGTTGACAGCTAAACGTGAGTCATCGAATTGACCGTCATAATACATCACACCACCGACTAATTTGTTATGCTTGATCTGTGGGATCGCATCGATGACTTTTGATTTGGAATATATCTTAGAGTGTCCGATATTTAACTTACCAGCCAAGGCATCGTAGACTTTCATTCCAATACTGTAAAATGGCTGTTCCCATAATTTATAGTTGGCGATGATGAATTTTTGATTTTTGACCAAATGAGGTGCATTTCGTGCTAGGCGTCCCCGTTCATGTAGGGCTTCGCGCACTAGCCGGACATCACCCTGGGCTAAATAACGAACCCCACCGTGAACTAGTTTAGTTGAACGACTTGAAGTTGATTTAGCAAAGTCACTTTGTTCTAATAAGACGGTCTTGTAACCACGTGAGGCTGCATCAACGGCGACACCTAAACCAGTCGCGCCCCCACCGATAACGATCACGTCCCAGCCATCAGGCTCGTTTTTTAGATATTCAATATTTTTTTGTCGTGAAATAGGCATCAAATCACTCCGATCTAATTGGATTATTCAAAATAACGTGTTGCAGCGACTGCTTTTTGCCAACCGCCATACAATTTATTGCGTCGTTTGTCATCCATTTGGACTTCAAACCGTTTTCCATCTTTGATAACTGCTTTGATCTCATCAAAGTCTTGCCAGTACCCTACGGCTAAACCAGCCAGAAAAGCTGCACCAAGGGCAGTCGTTTCCAAGTCACCTGCGCGCTGAACAGGAGTGTTTAAGATATCTGCTTGGAATTGCATCAAGTAATCGTTGTTAGCGGCACCACCATCGACTTTGAGTACCGGAATATCGATCCCAGTATCTTCTTGCATCGCACCGAGAATATCGCGGACTTGGTAAGCAATGCCTTGTAACGTCGCTTTGATAAAATCTTTTTCAGTTGTCCCACGTGTCAAGCCAAAGACCGCACCACGGGCATCTTGATCCCAGTAAGGCGCACCTAGACCAACGAAAGCGGGTACCACATAAACTTCATCTTCATTTTTAGAAGCAAGTGCGGCCACTTCTGATTGGCTGGCTTTGTCGATGAGTTTTAGACCATCACGTAGCCATTGGATCGCTGAACCTGCAACAAAGACAGATCCTTCAAGCGCATAGTTGATCTCACCATTGATCCCATAACCGATCGTGGTCAAAAGGTTATTTTTGGATAATTGTGGTTTGTTACCAGTGTTCATCACGATAAATGAGCCAGTACCATAGGTGTTTTTGACCATGCCGGGTTCAAAGGCCATTTGACCAAAGAGTGCGGCTTGCTGGTCGCCGGCCATTCCTGCGATCGGAACTTTGGAACCAAAGAAATGATAAGTTTTAGTCAGACCGTAGATCTCTGAGTTAGAAACGACTTTAGGCAACATTTCCCGGGGAATATTTAAAATATCCAAGATCTCTTGGTCCCATTCCAAGGTGTTGATGTTAAAGAGCATCGTTCGACTGGCATTGGAGTAGTCGGTCACATGAACTTTACCGTCAGTTAATTTATAGACTAACCAGCTATCGATCGTCCCAAAGAGCAATTCGCCTTTTTCAGCGCGCTCTTGAGCACCGGGAACATGATCGAGGATCCAGCGTATCTTGGTCGCTGAGAAGTAAGAATCGATGATCAAGCCAGTCTTTTCATGGAAGCTATCAGCGTAGCCTTGTTCTTTTAGCTCATCAGCAATCTGAGCTGATTGGCGCGATTGCCAAACGATCGCATGATAGATCGGTAGGCCAGTTTCTTTGTCCCAAACGACCGTAGTCTCACGTTGGTTAGTGATCCCGATCCCTGCGATCTGGTCTGGTTTGACCCCTGATTCGATAAAGGCACCTGCGATCACAGATTGGACTGAATTCCAAATCTCATGTGCGTCGTGTTCGACCCAACCAGCTTCAGGGAAATACTGGGTGAATTCTTTTTGACTTGTGCCAATGTGGTTACCTGCTTTATCGAAGATGATCGCTCGTGAGCTGGTAGTTCCTTGATCGATCGCCATAATATATTTTTCCATGTGGTTCTCCTTATTTGTAAACGTTTTCTAAAATAAGTGTATCGTGCACAATTAATAAAAGTCAATTACTTAGCTTAACCGTTGATCCATACATGGACAAAGCTTGCCAAGATCCCACCGCAAAGTGGTCCGACGAGCGGTACCCAAGCATAGCCCCAATTAGCATTAGCCTTATGGGGAACGGGTAGAATGCTGTAAGCGAGGCGTGGCATCAAGTCACGGGCCGGGTTCAAGGCAAAGCCAGTCGTTCCACCTAAACTTTGACCAACGACCATGATCAAAAGACCAACGATCAGTGGTTTGAGTCCAGTGGTGAAATTTCCTAAGTTAAGCAAGATCAAAATAAAGAAGAAGGTTGCGATACATTCGTTCAAGACGTTAAAGAATGGCCGCTTAAGCGCAGGACCGGTGGCAAAAATACCGACTGAGTTACCATCTTTGTTTGGGGTAGTTTGGAATTGAGGATAATAGTATAAAATAACAAGTGCTGCACCAGCAAAGGCACCGAGTCCTTGCCCTAAAAGATAAGGTAAGGCTTCACTCCAAGAAAAGAGACCAGCACTAGCAAAACCTAGTGTTACAGCGGGATTCAAGTGTCCTTGCGAGCCCATTTGACCAGCGATATAGACGCCAAAGGTCACCGCCATGCCCCAAGCAAGCGTAATGAACATCCAATTTTGGCCACGAGCATAATTATCTTTTAAATTAACACCGGCACCACAACCGACCCCTAAGAGGATCAAGATCATGGTTCCAAAAAATTCACCTAAAAAGCCTGGCATGTTATAAATCTCCTTTGATTTGTAATAGTTCGAGCTGTTTTTCGATCTCAGGTAAGTCGACGCCAGCTTGGAGCAATGATGCAGAAACGTAAGCACCTTCGACCAAAGCTGTATCGTACAAGTGGACTGGTTTTGTACTAAATTCGCCTGCCATTTCGAGATTCATCTTGGCACTCCCAAGATCATAAAAGGCTAAGATCTCGGTAGCTGAATTTTCCTCTAAAGCTGCCGTGATCTTCTCAAGACTAGTACCGATCTCATGATCATCAGTACCACCAGCAAAAGTGATCGCAATGTTGGGTGCGACTTGCTTGAGTAATTTAGGTACACCCTGAGCGATCTGTTCAACATGTGAAACGATCAATATTCCGTAACTCATTTATAATCAGCCTCCGTTTCTAATAGTGCTTCAAAAAGATAACCACTTGAAACTGCTCCTGGGTCGAGGTGCCCAACTGAGCGTTCTCCCAAGTAAGAAGCCCGCCCCCGTTTAGCAACTAGTTCTTTAGTTGCTGCGACTGCTTGGGTGATCTTTTCAAGTGATAGCTGTCCTACTGTGTATTCGGGAACAACGACTTCCCAAACATCGACCATCGTTTTGTCACCAAGGGCGGCCCCACCCCGTTGCTTGATACCTAAGACTGCAGCATGCAAAAGTTCACTGAGCTCAGTAGTCGTATTGCTCTTTTTGGCCATTTCTAAAAAAGCAGTTCCATACAAAGGCCCAGCAGCGCCCCCGACTTTACTGATCAAAGACATCGCGACTAATTTGAGTCCTGTGGTCAGATCAGCTGGCTTTTTGGTAGCGAGCGCCTCAGTCACAGCAAGCATGCCTCGAGCCATATTATTGCCGTGGTCGCCATCGCCGATCGGGGTATCCAGTTCACTGAGATAAGCTTTCTTAGCGTTGATCTTAGTTTCAAAAGTGTTCATCCAGGTAGTCAAAGTTTCAACTGTTAGTTCCATATCAAATTCCTCCTCACCAAGCAATCGTGTCGACTTGATAGTTTAAATATTCTAGCCATTTTTCATCAGCCAATTCGAGGACGGTCAATGAGATCCCTGCCATTTCGAGCGAAGTCATGTAATTGCCAACTTTGCTAAAAGCAGGGGTGATATCTTTTGCTTTGAGCCAGTTAAAGACATCATTACTGAAAATGTATTGTTCCATTAAAGGGGTTGCGCCCATGCCGTTGATGAGCACGGAGTATTTTTTAGTTGCGTCAAACTGTAAGTCTTCGTCTAGCTTGGTGAGCATTTCGGCGACTAGTTCTTTAGAAGGTTGGAGTTTTTCACGGCGATAACCAGGTTCGCTGTGGATACCGACCCCATATTCGATCTCGTCATCGGCTAATTCAAAGCCTGGTCTGCCGACTTCAGGAACAGTGGCGGCACTTAAAGCCACACCTAAGGTCTTGAGATGTGGCATGACTTCTTTGGCTAAGGCTTCGATCTCAGCTAGGTTTGCTTTTTGATCAGCTGCAGCCCCTAAGATCTTGTGCATCAGGACTGTGCCAGCGACCCCGCGTTTACCTTGGGTGTAAAGGCTATTTTCAACTGCAATATCATCGTCGACAATGATCGAGCTGACTTTAATGCCGTCTAGTTCGGCCATATCTTTAGCCATCTCAAAATTCATTACATCACCCGAGTAGTTTTTGATGATCAAAAAGACACCAGCACCAGTATCACTAGCTTTGATCGCTTCGTAGATCTGATCAGGTGTCGGTGAAGTAAAGACTTGCCCACAGACAGCAGCACTCAACATCCCAGAACCAACAAAGCCAGCATGTGCCGGTTCATGCCCACTACCGCCTCCGCTGACGAGCCCAACTTTTCCCTGCATGGAAGTACGATCAGTGCGCACAACAGCAGTCGTTTCTGGTAGCTGCGTTAGGTAGGTCGGATAAGCTGAGACTAGACCGGCGACCATCTCAGGGACGACATTGCTTGGATCATTCATGATTTTTTTCATGTTGACATCCATCCTTTCTTTTAGTTACAACTCCATTATATAATGTAAGCGTAAACATCGTAATGGACAGATCTTACATTGTGTCCGTCAAAGTTTTTGGGGGTAAGCTAAAATTAAGAGGCGAGGTGATGAGATGGAATTATTAAATTCAAAGGGTCAACTCTTAGATGATCTTAGGCGAGGGATCCAACTCGTTGCGCCTGATCTAAAACTTGTTTCCAAAACGACAGGTTTTATTGCAAAAAGCTTTGCCGATAAGACGATCCCTGTGATCGCTTTAGGTGGAGCTGGGCATGAGCCAGCTGATTGGGGCTATGTGGGTGAGGGCATGCTATGTGCCTCGATCACGGGGATGCTGTTTAAACCACCAAGTGTAGCGGAGATCATCCGTGTAACTAAACAGGTGACTAAGCAAAAACAAGCCTTCTTTATTGTCAAAAATTTCCCAGCTGATGTCAAAAATTTCACTCAGGCTAGTGTGTGCTTGCAAAAAGAGGGCTGGCAAGTTGCTAGTTGTGTTGTTAATGATGATATTTCAGTTGATAGTGAGTTATTAGTAAAAGAACGCCGGGGGCTAGCTGGAACTGTTTTAGTTGCTAAGATCTTAGGCTATTTGGCGCACCAAGGAGCGAGTTTATCCCAGTTAAAACAAGTTTCAGGACAGCTCGTGGCTAATTTGACGACGCTTGGAGTTGCTTTTTATGGTTCCGAATTTCAGGTGAGCTTGAAAAAGGAATTTACTCTAAAAAAAGATGAGCTCTATTATGGAGTCGGAGTCCATGGTGAACCCGGTTATCGTAAAGAACACCTGCGCACCTCAGAATTGATCGCGCGTGAGTTGGTCAATAAGTTGCGGGTCAATCAATGCTGGTATCCGCAAGAACGTTATGCCATCTTGATCAATGGACTAGGAAAATTGACTGAACTTGAAAAATTGATCTTTACCGCTGATGTAGTCGAATTGTTGCAAGTAGAAGGGATAGACTTGCCTTTTATCAAAGTAGGCGATCTTTTTACTGCCAATGGGCTCGCAGGAATTTCAGTTACATTATTGAAATTACACGAACCTTGGCTAGAAGCGCTTAACGCCCCCGCCAAAACTTATGCGTGGCATCAATAGTTACCAAAAGCAAACTCGATCGCATTACAAACTTTTTGAGCGAGTTCGTCGTATTCTCTTGGTTCAGGCAAAAAGAGATTATTGGTCATCGTGTAAGTCAGACCTAAGCAATAAGTCTCCACAAAATCATAGGCTTGGCAATTTTTGATCAGGCCTTTTTTGCGTAGGATGTGTAACAAGAGGATTTGGATATGCCAAGCGATCTCTCGGACGACATCGACTTCGATTTGGTTTTTAAGGACGCTTTTATAAAATTTGGCGTTTTCTTGAAGCTCAAAAAAGACTAAAGAAATGATCTCTTGCCACGGGAGATAATCGAGATTGCTGTCGATGATATCTTCCATTGTTGCCTGGATCGTCCAAGCTAGTAGGTCGTATTTATCATCAAAGTTATCGTAAAATGATTGGCGCCGGATCTGGGCTTGGTGCATGATCTGTGCCACACTGACATGTTTGAACCCCTTCTGCATGACATCTTGTCTAAATATTTGCGAGATCTTTTTTTGAGTGATATATGACATGATAAGCCCTTTCATTTTGAATATCTAAACTAATTGTAGCGTTTGCTGCTAAAGTTGTCACACGATAGCTCTGCACGCTCAAAAGTTAATTTTTCCCTATATATTTGAGCAAATAAAATTTTAACTGTAAAATGAGTTTTACAAAAAAGAGCAAGCTAGTAATTGCTATGAATAATTATGTGGCATCCAGTTGAGACTCAGTTGGATGTATTTTTATTTCTATAAGTATAGTGATAAAAATCACAAGTGTAAGCGCTAACATAAAAGGGCGGATCGTGTTAAACTAAAGGTGTTAAAACGTTATAATAGTAAGGGGGACTCAACATGTTATCGTTTTTACGTCCGGCACCAGATGCCACAAAAAAAGTTCCACCTGAAAAGATCGCTCGCAGTTATCGCTGGCATCAGACAGGAGTCATTGCAGCACTATGTATCGGTTATATCGGCTATTATATTATTCGTCTGATCTTTACGACCGAGCAAAATGATATCATGCGTCAATATGGCTTTACCACAGCCGAGGTCGGATTAGTCTTATCTTGTTTTGGGATCGGCTATGGGATCTCAAAGCTTTTTATGGGGGCTTTGAGTGATAAGAGCAATACGATCCGTTATTTGGCAACCGGGCTGATCATTTCAGCTATATTAAATATTGGCCTTGGGGCAACGCGTAATTTATATGTGATGATGATTTTGATGTTAGTGATGTCGATCGCTCAAGGCATGGGAGCAGCAGCTTGTCAACGAACTATTCAACTATGGTGGGGGAAGAAATGGCGAGGTACCATCTATTCGATTTGGTCTTCTGCTCATAATGCTGGGGCTTTCGCCTGTGTTGCGGTGGTCCAACTAGCTAGTTTCTTGTTTACTGGCTCGATCGCAGCTGTTTTTTACACTGCTTCAGTCATCTCATTTGCGATCGCAGCCTTTGTCTTGTGGGCCGGCGCAGAACGACCGGCAGCTGTCGGCTTGCCGAGCATTGCTGAATATACGGGAGATGAAGTCAAACTGGATAATGGTGAAAGTTCCGTAGCTGATCTGACTGATCTTAGTTTACAACAAGTGTTTATCACTTATATCTTGAAAAATCCGCTCGTTTGGGCGATCACATTGACGTCAATGGCTTTATACTTAGTTCGTTATGGGATCATGAGCTGGATCCCAAGCTATTTGGTCCAGTCCAAAGGCTTTTCCGAAGCTTTTGCTAAATGGCTCGTCGGTATTTTTGAGCTAGCAGCCGTCCCAGGTGTGATCTTGATGGGGGCGGTATCTGATTTCTTAAAAGATCGACGTGCGTTGGTCTGCCTCGGGTGTGTGCTAGGTCTAGTTGTTTGTTTGACCACATATTTTTTTAGTAGCGCTAAAACGGTGATCGTGATCGATCTTTTGCTCATGGGGACTTTGATCTATGCGCCCTTAACGCTAGTCGGGTTGATGGTCAATGAAGTTGTACCGAAGTTTGCGGTGGGTTCTTCGACTGGGTTTATGGGCTTTTTCCAATATATCTTTGGTGAGACGCTTGCCACGGCTTTGATCGGGATCTTGGTTGCAAAATACGGTTGGATCGCTAGCAACACGGTATTATATGTTGCTGCTGGACTGGCTATGTTATTATTGGTATATATCATGATCCATGAACAAAAACTGGAAAAGGGCGAAGCATAATGAAACTATTTAGAACGATCATTGTCGTTAGCATTTGTATCTGGGGCTTACTTAGTTTTAGTGAACTGGTCCAAGCTAGTGGATCTAAGACTGAGACGGTGACCTATAAGATCCGCTATCAAGGAAAAACTTATTCTAAAAAAGCTTTAGTTTATGTTCCAGCTAATTATGATAAGCAAAAGAAATACGATGTGTTGTATTTCTTGCATGGTTCGGGTGATTCAGCGCTCGGTTTTTATGAAAACAGTCACTATCAGCAAGTGTTAGATAAATTAGCCAAGCAAGGTAAGTTGAAAGATACATTGGTCGTCTTTCCGACATTTTATCCGAGTCAAGCTTTTGTCACAGGTGATTATCAAAAAGATGATAAATTGAGTCGTTTTTTTGCCCGGACTGAGCTTATGGGAGCTTTAGTACCTAAAGTTGAAGCTAAATATAGCACATATGCTAAAAGTACTGCCAAAAAGGAACTTCAGCAAACACGAGCACATAGGGCGATCGGAGGCTTTTCGATGGGGGCGATCACAAGTTGGTATGTATTTGAAGAACAATTACCATACTTCAAGACATTTGTTACTCTGGGTGGGGATAGTTGGGTCATCCAAGAAGATGGTGGTGGTACGGCAACAAAACAGACCGCTAAAAAATTAGCCCAAACACCCAAGAAATATCCTGATCTAGGGTTTAAGATCTTAGCCGGAGCGGGCAGTCGTGATCCAGCAGCTGAGCTTTTACAAAAGCAGATCAAGGAGATGAAAAAGTATCGTGGGTTTAATGATGCAGACCTTAAATACTATGAATTACCGGGAGCGCATCATACGTTAGAAGCGACTGTCACCTTGTTTGAGCATTATGCAAAACAGATATTTTAGTATTGGTCAATGAATATATAGTCTGAAAGCCATAATGCAGTATTTGGCTGACCTCTTTTTGAGATTTTGGGTCCAATGTTCAAAGAAATTTCTTTTGTATAAAATGAGAATATGAATTAAAAGTAAATGTCATTTTTTGGATTTTATAGTATATATTGTAATGATATATATATCATGTTATAATACTTCGTGATAATCATCCGAATGGTTGACAAGGAGGGGGAAAAGTGGCTTATTTGAATGAACGAGATTCGTTTGAGTGTGTCCTTTTTTCTAGTGATAGAGATACGATCTACATGCTATAGTTTTAGACTATAGCGTGCGGATCGTGTCTCTATTTTTGGTGTTTTTGTTTAATATTTCTAAAACCAGGGGCTGTAAAACAAAAAAGTCAGTTTAAAGGAGATATATGCGATGGGATCACGAGAGGATCTAGAAGGGTATATTAAAAAGTACGGTGAGAAGAAACAAAAATATACTATCAAAAGGATAGGTCTAGTCACCACCTTAGTCTTAGTAGGAACGATGTTTATCAAAAAAATAGACGTTATCCCCATAGTAGTAATGAGATTAAACTATGAAGATAACTGAGATCAAGGATAGGTAATATGAACAGAGCAATAATAAAAAGTATTTTAGTGTTAGTAAGTTTGATCATCTGTGTCTCCCTTTACGGTTGCACTAAAAAAGTTGAGCGAGAAAACACATCGCGTAGTACTCAAAAACAAGCTGTTAACAAAAAATTTCAAAAGCAACTATTGGAGGACATCAAACAAGTTAGTCCCGAGCAAGATCCTGGACTTTGGGAGGAGCATTCAAAAGAAGAGACACTACTTACGTCATCAAATGGAGTGAGCAAATTACTTGGTGATGGAACAAATAAGATTGTTGGATATAAGACATATAAAGTGCCAGATACTTGGATGATAGATGACTCGCACACTAAAGATAAAGAGCAAGATGCTGTTTGGAAGCTCAGTGGTAAAAAAGGTTGGCGATCTTATGTTGAATGTTATATGTTGCCGACCTATGTTGGAGATATTGCTGATCTAACTGGAAGACGTGCAGACAAGACCGAAATAGCTGATATTTTGGAAAAAGATGGGCTAAAGTTCTCCGAAAAGGACATGGTAACGATCGGTGAGACTAAGTGGCATGTGGGACTAAATGTGAGTTCGTCCAATAATATCGTAAGGGTGACTTTTTATTACGTGGAACCAGATAAAGGCAGTTTCAACGAGTCGATCCAGGTAGTTCATTTACTCGCACCATTGAATAAGCTCAAGGCAAACAAAGAAAATAGAGAGCAATTTTTAAAAGATATTTCACAAACTAAAACGATGATCACAACTTTTAGTGAAACAAAAGAAAAAGAAGTACCAGCTTTTACGGATAGTGACCGCAATTGAAGTAATAGCTAGTTGAATGTGGCAGGGTTTATTACTGAAAGCTCCTTGCAATGAAATTGTTATAAAATGACCGATTTGTCCTATATGATCTACTGAAAGTATGATAAAATTTTTCTCAAAAAAGTCTAAAAGTTCAAAGGATTAGGAGGAAGAAGATGGTAGAAAAATTAGAAGTTACGCCGGCCAGTGCTGAAAATGATAATTTGAATTCTTTAAAAAAACAACTTTCAACAGCAGAATTACAAAAAGCCAAAGACTATGCACTAACACTGAGAGATAACAGACAAAATACGATAACAAATTATGGTAAAGACGTCCAAAATGAGATGACTAAATTTACTGATGAAGTTTTGTTGAATGTAAAAAACAAAGATACCGGTGAGATCGGGGAAAGTTTAAGAAACTTAGTCGTTAGTTTGGATAGTGCTGATCCAGAAAAAATGGTAAATTCCAATCGTGGAATCAGACGCTTTTTCAATAAGCTTCGTTTATCTGTCTTTGAAATGACAGCTAAATATCAAGAAGTTAGTGTGCAGATAGATCAAGTCACCGAGCGGTTAAAAGCGCAAGAAGCATCATTGTTAGAAGATAATGCTATTTTGGATCAGATGTATCAGGTCAATTTGGATTACTATAAATCATTAAATGTATTGATCGTTGGCGGTCAATTAAGATCGGCAGAAATGCAAAATGAAATCGAAGAAAAACAAGCTGTCCTAGATGAACAAGCAGCCGATCAGATGCAGTACCAAGTGCTCAGAGATCTAAAAGATCAAAAAGATCGTCTAGAGCAAAGAGTAAATGATCTACTATTGACG
>ERZ808040.701-NODE-701-length-27053-cov-8.529767_pt1 | contig 27053 bp, 22 predicted proteins | sample MGYA00380191_ERZ808040 | MGnify/ENA primary metagenome ERZ808040 (study PRJEB31490, sample SAMN06133395) | mouse gut metagenome | isolation source: J6 | host: mice | place: China: Chengdu | collected 2015-05 ...
AAGGGATACCGCAGGGCTGTTGATCACCTGCACCGCTACCCGAATCTGCTGGATCGGGACTTTCATGCAGAACGGCCCAACCAGAAGTGGGTAACAGACATCTCCTACATCCAGACCGGCGAGGGTGTGCTGTACCTGTCTATGATCCGTGATCTTTATGATAAAAGCATCGTGGCATATAAAACGGGTACGCGGCAGACAGTGAAGCTGGTTACAGATACAATCCGTATGGCAAAGCGAAAAGGGAAGGCCACTGCGGAGTTGTAGCTCCACAGTGACCAGGGGTTCCAATATACGTCCTCAACATATTTTGGAATAACTCAAGCATACGGCATTTTACCGTCCATGTCAAGACGGGGAAATCCTTATGATAATGCCATGGCGGAGAATTTCTTCTCTATTCTGAAATGTGAGTGTATCTACAGAAGAAAACCTCAAACCAGGAAACAGGCCAAGAAGATGATCGATGCTTTCATCTGGTTTTACAACCATACCCGGCTTCAAACCGCCACTGGTATGTCCCCTCTGGAAATGCGGGCGCTTGCCGTTTCCTGACCTTTCCTTGACCCTTTAACCATGTTCACTATTTTTGGGGCTGTTCAGACCGGAACCCCCATGATTGTCCGCCCCTGTTTTTTGGGGGACAAATCCAGAAAGCGCTCCGGCTCCAGCCCCCGGCGGCGGAGCAGCTCCAAAAACATCAGCCCGCCGTACCCGGCGCCATAGAGTACGATGCGGCTTTGCCTGTCAAGCCGGATGGGCGGCTCGTGGCTTCGGCATTCCTTTAGGGGAAAACAGACCTGCTCCCACATCTCTTTTGACAACATGATATCCCTCAGTCTCATAAGAACGGATAGAGATCATCGAACTCCGCCGCCTTCAGCGACCCGTCCGGCATCACCCGGGAGGCAATTTTGGGCGCGATCTCCCCGAACTCCTGCACCCGGAGCTGGCACACAAACGGCCCGTCCTTTGCCAAGATTTCCTGAAACGATGCCTCCAGATCATCCTCCACGGTGAGCTCGCAGCTGTCCAGACCATAGGCCGCCGCCACCTTGCAGAAATCCGGCGTCTCCAGGCCGCTGTCCGGGCCGACCCCCAGGAAGCGGTCGTTCATATAGTTGTGCTGGTTGTGCCGGATAAGCAGATAGCCGCTGTTGTGGAACACAAAGAGCTTAACAGGCAGCCGGTTATAGTGCAGGGTGGCGAACTCCTGTACATTCATCTGCATGCTGCCGTCCCCGGACAGGGCGACCACCTGCCGTCCCTCCCGTACCGCGCCGATGGCCCCCGCCCAGAATCCCATGGCGGACAGCCCGCCGGAGATCAGGTAGCGCTGGCCCTCCTTCAGCTCCCAGCTCTGGGAGACGATATTGCAGACGCTCCCCGTGTCCACTACAATGTCGCAGTTCGCCGGTGCGCACCGGGAGAGCAGCCTTGAAACGTGGTAGCTGTTCAGGGGCCGCTCCTGGGCATAGCTGGGCAAGACGTTGGGGTACTGCCGCCGCATTTCCTGACAGTGGGACAGCCACGGGGAATGATCCATAGGCTCCAGGCCCGTACAGCAGCTGAGGAGCCCTTCCAAAAACGTCCTGATATCCATGAGAATCTTCTGATTCACCGGCACATCCGGCTTGTCCAGCTCTTTTTGGTCGATGTCCACCATCACTTTATAGGCGTTCTGTCCAAACCGCTGAGGATAGTACCCGGTGGTGGAGACGGACAGGCGGCTGCCCAGAATCAGCAGGTAGTCGCACTGCTGGATGGCAAAATGGGAGGCGCGGTCCCCGTAGCTCCCGGGCCTACCCACAAAATACGGGGAGCCGGAGGCGATCACGTCGATGCCGCCCCGGGACGTGGCCACCGGAATTTGGAGCGTTTGGCACAGCCGGTTCAGCAGCCCCGCCGCCCCGGTGCTCCGCACCCCGCCCCCGGCCAGAATCAGTGGCTTTTCCGCCTTGGCCAACCCCTGGGCGATTGCGGACAAATCCACATCCGCGGCTGTTTGGCCGGGGGCCTGGAAGCCCTCCATGCGCTCCGGGACCTGCCTGTTCTGCACATCCACCGGTACGTCGATCCACACCGGCCCCTTCCGGCCGGCCATAGCCTCGTGCCAGGCCCGCTCCATCACCCGGCGGATCTCCGCCGGGTCCAGTACACAGGCAAAATATTTGACCATGGGAGACACCATAGGCTCCAGGTTCAGGCTCTGGGTGCCATGCTGGCGGATGCCGGTGTCCGCCTCGTACCGGATCAGCCGGGAATTGGCCTGCCCGGTGAGGACAAACATGGGGGAGGAGTCCACAAAGGCCCCCGCCACACCGGTGATGGCGTTGGTGGCCCCGGGGCCGATGGTGGCAAGACACACGCCGGGGACGCCCCGGGTGCGGCCATAGCAGTCCGCCGCCATGGCCGCCGCCTGCTCGTGGTGGCAGCAGACCGCGTTCAGCGCCTCATTGCGCTGGAGCGCGTCGGTGAGCCACATGGCGGAGCTGCCGGACACCATGTAGACGGTATCGCAGCCCTTTTTTTGCAGGAAATCGAAGATGTATTCGGAAACTGTCATAAGCAATCCTCAAATCAGCACAGGGTCATGTGCAAATAATATTTTTCAGCCTCAAACTGAGCGCCCCGGTGCGGTGTCCATCTGGTCTCTCCCTGATACTCTTTTTTCGTCAAGGGAATAAGTCCGTCCCGTTGAAACCCGCACCGCTCATAAAACGAAATGGCGTGCGTATTATCCCACAGCACGTCCAGGCTGATGTGCTCCAGGCCCAGTTCCCGCATGCCCCAGCGCACCAGGGCTCGGACGGCATGCTCCATCATTCCATGCGCCGTGTCTTTTTTTCCCCGCACAACCAGATCAACCTCTGCCGCCCTGACCGCGTAGTTAAAACCGGCAAAGCCCATATGCCCGATATAGGTGCCGGCTATATCCTGCACCAGGAATAAAATACGCTGATCATTATTGACCACCAGGTTTGTAATCCATCGCTCTGTCCCCTCAAGCGTGATATGAAATCTCGTTGGAGAAAGGGTTGGATTTTCCCCTCTCCAGGCGCTCAACAGCTCTACGCACCCGGCGATGGTCGTCTTAAAATCCGCCGTAATTGGATACAGAAAGCCAATGGTTTGCTCATTCGTATCTAAAACCGGAATCAGCACCAGCTTATCAGAGGCTCGCTTTCTTTTGTAATGATTTAACGTCTCTGTAACCTGCTCTTCATACCTCATGATGCGCGCCGCTCCTCAGCATGATATCAATCGTCTGATTCAGTTCCGTACAGACCCGGACAATGTCCTCTTCCGTCAGCGAGTGGGCCGTGGGCAGCACCAGTCCCCGCCGGTCATACCGGTCTGAATTGGGCACCGAATGGGTCTGCTCATAGGGCGGCATCCTGTGCATGGACGGGTAGCCCGGGCGGAAATGAATGTTCATATCCAGCATTTTCCGAACCAGCTCATCCCGGTCAATCTCCACACCGTCCCGCAAGCGGCCCAATACATAGCCGTAGTTTGGACTGCAATACGCCGGGGGCAGCAGCATTTCAAAATAAGGGTTGTCCTGGAGCTTCTCCCGGTAGCTCTCAAAAATGCGCTTTTTGTTTGCCACAAGCTCGTCAATCCGCTCGACCTGCGCCAAAATCAGCGCCGCCGTCACGTTGGAAATCCGATAATTGTAGCCCACATCATCCGACCACAGATACTGAATCCCATCGTTTCTGCAAAACGTCCCATAGTGCCTGGCCCGCTGGTAAAGGGCCTCATCATTGGTGACAAACATACCGCCCTCGCCGCCTACAGCGATCTTTGCCCCCTGGAAGCTGAACGTGCCAATGTCCCCAATCGTTCCCGTGTGAACGCCATGGTAAAATGTTCCCACAGATTGGCAGGCATCCTCAATCACGGCAAGGCGGTGCCTTCTGGCAATCTCCATGACGGCATCCATGTCGCAGGCAAACCCGCCGAAGTGGACTACCATGATCGCCTTTGTTTTCGGCGTGATGAGCGATTCGATCTGGCTGGGGTCAATGCACAGCGTATCCGGAAGGACGTCGGCAAAAACGCATTTTGCTCCCGCATAGGAAAGAGCGTAGGCCGTGGCAATATAGCTCTGATCCGCTACGATAACCTCATCCTCTGGCCCCAATTGCAGCGCCAGCGCCGCCAGATGCAGCGCGTGAGTCCCGCAGTATGTGGCGATGGCATATTTGGCGCCCACATATTCCGCAAATGTTTTTTCAAGCCTTCTGATATGCATATCATAGGTCTCATACCAGCCGTTTACCACTGCGTCGTGGACATAGTCAATTTCCTTTTCTGTAATGAATGGCCCTGCAAGAGGAATTTTTTTGTTATACTGTTCCATGTGGTTGCACCCCTAATTTTTCGCATAGCCTTTCTTTGGCCGCGTCTATTGAATCTTCATACCGCATGGTATATGCATACGCTTTGCAGCCGCCGCACACGGGAATATTACACGCCTCATCATTGAGCATATTCTTTAAAAATGTATGGTATTGTTCGCTTTCCCAAACCTCATGGACGCTCCTTTGGCATACATTTCCCAATATAGCGGCATGATCGTAATAGCAACAGGTAGCAATGCTGCCATCCGTCATGATGTGCAGACTGTAAAATGGCAATGGACATATCCGCATCTGCGCTACAGAACCAGTATTAATGCCTTTTTGGAACCGATCAATATCTTCCTCAGTCGCATTTGCCAGAACCGGTGCCAATGACTCAAACGCAATTTCATCGCAGCAATCCTCGAACATTTTTAAAAAGGTTGCCCGCTGCTCATCACTTTTTAACTGCTCATTCATGATCTTTACATATACACGCTGCCCGGCTTTCTTGTGTGAGTAACAGTATTGAATCGATCTGACCAGCTTTTCTATGTCAACCTGCCTGCCGCTCTGCTCCAAGTACTCCCTTGCGGTAGTCCCCTGTATGGAAATACGTATTAAGTCCAATCCCGCATCAATCAATTTATCCGAAAGTTCAGAAGTCAGTGCAACAGCGTTTGTAACAATTACAACCTCTTCACACACCTGACGCTGCTTTGTGTATGCAACAATATCAGAAATCTCCGGATTGAGCGGGGGTTCTCCATATCCAGCATATGTGATTCGAGACAACTTCGGAGCGCCGTTGTCACAAGCCTCCTTTAAGCCATCAATCAGCTTCTTTGCCGTCACGAATTCAAAAAAGGGCCTATTCCTCTGCATCTTCTCAAGCCATGGCGCACCGGTACCATGCACACAGTATTTACATTGAAGATTGCAGATACTGGATGCCAGCACAGTCAGGGAAATTGGAGCGGAAAGAGGGACAATATCCGCCAAAATTCTCCGGCTGTGCGAATGGTCTTGAACAAGCTGAGCCTTCATACCTTACCTCCTGGAAACAATATCATGTCTGAATACCAATCGCCGTTAGAATATGGGGACATCTACGCCGGAGACAACGCTCGTGCCTGCGAGATCCGCGATACAGGTGTACCGAACCAGTTCCAGCACTCTGCTTGTAATCAGCGTCCCGCAGGTCGAGATTAATGCCGGAATTTCTCCCGGCTCTGTACACCGGACATAGAGCCCGCAATCCGCGTCTATCCCTTCCGCAAATTCATAGACTTGCCGCGTTTTTCTTTCTTCAGTGCCATCTTTCGGCACTGAGACAACCAGGCAATCTTCCTCTGAATGCGTGTGCGCAAACGCTTCAATAATTTTTCTTAAAATACTATGCGGACTGTCCAGATCTTCAAAGACCAGGTACAGACCGCTTTGGGATATTCCTTCAATCTGCGTGTCGTGCACCTGTTCTTGTAACGCAGCCGGCGGAACATCAAAATGTTCCGCAAACTCCTCCGGCGAACGTTTGAACCATTCGCTCCGCTCCTTTATGGTTTTCTCATCCCAATACCACCACTGGATTCTTTGAAGCCGCTCAATCGTATCCGGGTCAAATCGATATTTGATGACACGTGCCGGATTCCCAGCAACAATGGCATATGGGGGCACATCCTTTGTAACGGTGGAATTTGCCGCGACCACCGCGCCGTTATGGATCGTCACACCGCCCATAACCGTGACCCCATACCCAATCCAGACGTCGTTCTGGATGATAATGGACCCTTTCCGCCGTTTTTTACTGCAAGCTGGGATTAAATCGGGCACCTGGCCGGACATGGACACAGAACGGTAATCGTGATCCATATCAGGCAGAAACATGACCTGATTGGAAATGGGGCAAAAGGCCCCAATATATACGCAGTAGCATCCCCCTGCTATGCCGACTTCCTCGCCAAGCCTTGACCAGACCGTCAGCCCGGTAATCCCACTATACCGGTCTAACACCAAGGCGGGAAACTCTTTCAGCCCGGAATCATTTGGCTGTGAATAGGTACATGTAGATAGTCGCCTCACCTGTTCCGCCGCGATTCCATTGATATTGACAAGCATATACTTCCCCTTTCCCGAGAAAAGTCTCAATAGCCCTCCAGCCCATAAAATACAAACGACAAGTGGTGCATATAGGACCGCAGGTATATCTCATATCCCGCCTCCAGCATCCGCTCCGGCACCTCCCAGAAGTCCCAGGTCTTATGGTAGCCCGCAGCCATCAGCTTCGGCTTCCAGCGGCGGATGGTCTCCTCCGCGCCCTTCAGCGCGGCCAGCTCCGAGCCCTCAATGTTCATCTTGATGGCCGTGGCCCGCCGCCCGCCCAGCAGCCCGTCGATGGTGGTGGCCGCCGCCTGCGTCCCGCCGTAGGGCGCGGCAAAGCTCCCCGGCCCATGGAGGGCATACAGCGGGATCTCCCCCGCCCCGCTCCACGCCGCGCAGGGGGACAATTCCATCTTTGCCCGCAGCTTCTCCGGCAGTCCGGCGGCGAACTGTTCCAGACGCTCAAAATTGGCCGGGTCCGGCTCCAGGGCATAGTAGGCCCCGATCCGGTTTCCAGTCAGCGCCAGCAGGTCCCGCAGGGTCTGCCCGTCAAAGGCCCCGCAGTCCACAAAATGCTCCCCGGCGGACGGCGTGAACAGCTCCCTGGGAAAATACTTCTCCTCCTGGGCCAGGGTGGGGATCTCCGGCCCCTCCCCGAACAGGCGGAAGGTGAGGACGTTGGCATAGATCTCTTTGGACCGCCCGTCCGCCAGCCGCTCATAAACCCGCGCAATCTGGTCCCGGTGCTCCGCCAGGCAGTCCACGTCCGGGCAGGAGGGCAGGTTGCCCGTATTGTCCCCCCGGAACAGGGCGAAGCACCGCCGCAGAGCGATGTAGTCCACCACATTGGCGCACCCGCAGTCGTGGAGCCGTTGGTGGACGCCGCTGTGGCCGCCCTCCCGCAGCGCCTCGTCGAAGCTGCGGCAGTAGGTCTGGCCGTCCGTGTTGATGCAGACCAGCACCAGAATATTGGCGCCGAACCGCCCCACCAGCTCTTGGGGCGGGACCACCTCCAGCCCCATGCATACCGTGCCCCACTTTTCCGGCGCACCGTCGGCAAAGCACAGGGGCTCAATCCCCGCCCGCCGCAGGGCCAGCAGCAGGGCGATTCCGCTGCTCCCCGCGCCGTAGAGCACAATCCCATCATAGCGGCCCAGGGCCGCCTTCAGCCCGTCCACCGTCTGCTCCAGCCGGGGGCGCTCCCGCTCAAACCGGGCGAAGATTTCTCCAATCACGCCGCTCATTTCCCGTCACTCCACCGCTTCCACATGTCCGCCGCTGCCTTTTGGGGGGACAGGCCGAAGTAGTCCAGCTGGTAGTCCCGGCTGCCCGTCAGCATGGCGAAGGAGTCGGGCACGCCGTACCGGTGGAACACCGCCGGATACTGCCCCCGCTCTATCAGCAGCTCCGCCACAGCGCTGCCCAGCCCGCCGGTGATCCCGTGCTCCTCCATGGTGAACACCGCCCGGTGCCCGCGGGCGCAGGCCAGAACCGCCTCCTCGTCCAGCGGCTGCACCCGGGGCACGCTGTACAGCGTCACCGAGCACCCCCGCTCCTCCAGCAGCTTTTGTACCTGCACCGCCTCCCGCAGGATGGTCCCGCAGGCCAGAATCGCGATATCCTCTCCCCGTGACAGGGGCAGGGCCTTCTCCACCGGCGCGGCCACCGGCCCCTGGTGGATGGGCGCGTCCACGCTGCGGCCGATGCGGATGTAGGCCGGACGCTGCTTCCGGTAGGCCGTCAGCATCACCGCCTCCATCTCCGCCGGGTCGGCGGGGCAGTACACGTCGATGTTGGGGAACGCCCGCATCATGGCAATGTCCTGAAGGGCGTGATGGGTGGGCCCCGCCGTGCCGTAGGCGAACCCGCCCCCCACCCCCACCAGGATCACCGGGTTCTCCTGATAGCACACGTCCAGCATGATCTGTTCCGCGCCGCGCAGCGTCATAAAAGACACCACGTTATAGGCGAAGGGCTTCATCCCCGCCGCGGCCAGCCCCGCGGCGAAGGACACAAAGCTCTGCTCCGCGATGCCCACGTTCACAAAGCGCGGGCCGAACTCCGCCTCAAAGGGCTCCATGACGGAAAACCCGGTGTCCCCGATCACCAGCATCACCTTGGGGTCCTCCCGGGCCAGCCGGGCCATGGTTTGAACAAATGTGCTTCTCATCGGCTCAACTCCTCCAGCGCCTGGGCAAGCTGTTCCTCATTGGGGGACTTGAAATGCCACTCCAGGCGGTTTTCCATGAAGGACACGCCCTTGCCCTTCACCGTGTGGGCGATCACCGCCGTGGGCCGGGGATCGCCGTCCAGCCCCGCCCGGGAGAACAGCGCCTCCAGCGCGTCATAGTCGTGGCCGTCCACGTCCACGGCGTTGCAGCCGAAGGCCCGGAACTTTTCCGCCATATCCCCCATGTTCAGCACCTGCTCGTCGCTGCCATAGGATTGCAGGCGGTTGCGGTCTACAATCAGCACCAGGTTGTTCAGCGCAAACCGGGCGGCGAACATGGCCGCTTCCCAGACGCTGCCCTCGTTGCACTCCCCGTCCCCCATCAGCACAAACACCCGGCCGCCCCGGCCCTGGAGCTTTTTGGCATAGGCAATCCCGGTGCCCAGATTGGCCCCGTGGCCCAGGGAACCGGCGGACATCTCCACGCCGGGCACCACAAATTTTCGGGTGTGGCCCGCGTAGTTCTCCCCGTCCGCCGTGTGGAGCTCCAGATCCTCCATGGGAATCAGTCCCGCGTAGGCCAGGGTGGTGTAAAAGGTGGCGGCGATGTGCCCTTTGCTCAGCAGAAACACGTTTCGATCCGGGTCGTCCAGGTTGTCTGGAGTCAGGCCCAGAACCCGGGTGTACAGCACCGCCAGAATGTCCGCCGACGAGTAGCCGCCCCCGATGTGGGAATCCCGGGTTCGCATAAGCGTCCTGGCCACATGCATCCGCACCGCCCGGGCGAATTCCTTGGGATCGCTGATCATTGTGGTTCCCTCCCCTCTCCGCGGTGAATCTCCTCCGCCGCGTCCAGCCCGCGGCCCACCGCTTCATCCATATTGTAGTATCGGAAGTCCGCCAGCCGCCCCGCCCCATAGAGGTGGGGAACCCGCTCCAGCAGCTCCCGGTATGCCCGGTGCTGTGCCTTGGATCGTTCCGTCAGCACCACATAGTACGGCTCGTCCCCGGGGGCCTCCATGGGGCCGGGGCGCTCGCCCACCAGCAGGGTTTTGCCCAGTTCCGGCGGGTTGCCCGGCAGATGGCGGTAGTCCGCCCGCCGGGTCCACGGAATGTCCGGCCCCGGATAATACATGGCCAGACAGGGCAGCCCCTCCGCGGGAGCGCGGTACTCCAAATCAAAGCGCAGCGTGCGGTAGGGAAGAATCCCCTCCCGGTGGGCAAACAGCTCGTCCAGCCGCCCGGTATAGAGGACGGCGTCCCACGTCCGCCCGGTTTTCCAGACGATCTGCCCGCCTGAGACCTCCATCAGCGCAGAGGCGTCCAAGCCGGTCAGCATCTCGATGGCGGGGTGATCCAAAAGGGACTGAAACAGGGCGGCGAAGCCCTCCTCCGGCATGAACTGAAAGCGCTCCGGGCGGAATTCCGTCCGATTCTTCAAGTAGACCGGGGCCCGGGCGATCACCTCCGGGGACAGCTCCTCCGGCCGCAGCCCCCACTGCTTCTGGTTGTAGGGGGCGCAGTCGCACTCGTACAGCCGCCGCCCCGCCCGCCGCAGCAGGGGGTCGGCGGCGTTCAGCAGCTCCAGCACGGTAATTCGGTCCCGGTCTGCAAACTCCCGGCTCAAAGCGGCCAGCACCGCCCCGCCCTCCTCCGGCATCAGCCGCCGCAGGGTCTCCGGCTGGAAGGGCATGGGGTGGCTGTCTCCCTCAATCCACACCCGCAGGGCGCACCGGTAGGGCGTCCACCGGGCGAAGGGAGCCAGAAAGCTCCACACCCGCTCCTGGTCGGTGAAAAAGACGTGGGGGCCGTATACGTGGTACAGAATGCCGTTTTCGTCCCGCCGGTCATAGGCGTTGCCGCCGATGTGGCCCCGGCGGTCGAGCACCGTCACCTGCCAGCCGTACTGCGCCAAACGGCGGGCGGCGGAGGCCCCGCAGCAGCCGGCGCCGACAATCAGAGCCCTCATTTCGGTGTCTCCTGAATCCGTTTGATGTACCGCCCCACCTGCTCCCGGCACAGCCGGGCCGCGGGGATGCGGGCCAGCCCCGTCTGGAAGGCGGCGGTCTGGGCCAGCGCCTCCTCCAGGGTGTACAGGGGCCGCCAGCCCAGCAGCTCCCGGGCCCTGCCGCTGTCCAGCCGGAGCAGCTTTGTCTCACCGGAGTGTCCGCCGGTGCCCAGCTCATACTCCGCGCCGGGGAACTGGGACGCCAGCAGTTCCGCCACCCGCCCCACGGTCTGGAACCCGTCCGGGGCGGGGCCGAAGTTGAAGGACGCATCGCCCGCTATCGTGTCCTCCGCCAGCGCCCGCCCCAGCGTCAGATAGCCCCAGAGCACGTCCAGCACATACTGCCAGGGCCGGACAAAATTGGGGTTGCGAAGCTTTGCGGGTTCGCCTTTTGAAAAGCAGTCCAGCAGGTGGGGGATGAGCCGGGTTTTGTTGAAATCCCCCCCGCCGATGGTATTGCTGGCCCGGGCCGTGGCGATGGGCAGCTCCGGGAAGGAAATGCGGTAGCACTGGGCCGCCAGGTCCTGGCACGCCTTGCTGGTGGAGTAGGCCTCCGCCGCGCCGAAGGGGTCGTCCTCCCGGCAGGGCCTGCCCTCCAGCCCCTGGGCATAGCACTTGTCGCTGGTGACCACCACCGTGGGGATTCGCCGCCCGCTGCGTCGGACCGCCTCCAGCAGCCCCACCGTCCCCATGACGTTGATCTCAAAAATGTCCGCCGGATACTCGTAGGAGCCGTCCAGATAGGCGTGGGCCGCCAGATGCACGATGAGCTCCGGCCGGAACTGGGCCAGCGCCCGCTCCACCGCCCCGCGGTCCCGGATATCCGCCAGCATCTCGTCCGCCGCAGGGGGGCGGGCCGTCTCATACAGGCATCCGGGCCGGGGCGGGAGGGCGTAGCCGTATACCTCCGCGCCCAGGGCGGACAGCAGCCAGCACAGCCAGGTCCCCTTGAAGCCGGTGTGGCCGGTCACCAGCACCCGCCGGCTTCGGTAGAACGCCTCCTGTCCCAATGTCCGCACCTCCGTTTTTCAGGACGTTTTCCTCCACACATTGAATTTGCCTAAAGACAGCAGAGTATTCTCTGCCTCGCCCCTCTGTTGGATGCCCAGAAGAGAGATGAGCTTCTCGGCGGCGGGCCTCCACGCGTCGTTGGTCAGGGAGACTGATTTCTCCAGCGCCAGTCCCTCTTCCCGGAGCGCCCGGTCCAACGCCTTGCCGGTAATGATATGCAGTCCCAGATTCTCCTCCGGGTCATGGAGAAAAACGCCGTCCTCGGGCAGTCTGCCCAGCAGGGCCAGGTTCAGGTTGGAGAGATTGAAAAAGTTCTCGTGCTGGGTGATCAGCAGCCCGTCTGGCTTCAACCGGCTGGCCGCTGTATGGAGTACACCCCGCAGATCGGCGCACCGCCCCAGATTGCACCCCACGATGGCGATGTCATAGGTCCCTTCCAGCACCTGAGCTTCCTCTTTGAGCAGCCCGCTGCGGCGGAACAGCCCTTCCATGTCCTCCAAGTATCGCCCGTCCTCAGTCAGGGCATCCACCGTGATCTCGCCGCACCCGCATGCCCGGAGGCGGTTGGCCAGGGCGAGGACGCTCTCGCCGAACATGGGATTCAGCGCCAGAATCCGCACCGGGCCGGAGATGGACAGGGAAAACGAGTTGAGCGCCGCGCAGAGGTCCATGCCCAGAGAGGCCCAGGCGTCCACACCGTTTTTCTGCCGGAACTGAGCCCGCCCCAGATCCATCACCTGGAACTGGCCCTCTCCAATGGTGGCGGAGCCGTAGTGGTGGACAAATACGTCCCTGCACAGCACCTGGCGGTAGCCCATGCGGCGCAATACGCAGTTGAAATCGTCATCGGCAAACATATCGTAGCAAAAGAGGGGGTCTATTGTGAGATTCATCCGATTCAGCACGTCCGGGCGCATACAGGCCAGGATGGAGAACAGGCGGGATCGGTCCTCCCACTTTCTGGGGTCGCGTCGATTGTAGCCTTCGGCGAAGGTGAGCATCCCTTTCATATCATTTTTTGCGTAGGGGACGGAAATGGCCTGCAGATTGCTTGCCGAGTTGCACACGGGAACCGCCATGGCAATGCGGGAGTCGCTCTCCATGCACTGCCAGAGGATCTCGTCGTAGCGCGGCGTGACAATCACATCGTTGCTGACATACAGGAGATATTTCCCCTCCATGTAGGAAGGGGCCATGGTGAAGATCAGGTTTCCGGCGGCGGAGGACCCCATGTTGTGGGGATAGTAGATCTTTTTTTCGTGGGGCAGGCTTTCGCACCAGGCGGTGGTCTCCGGGTCGCTCCCGTTGTCGAAGGTGATGAGCTCGTAGCTGCGGCCCTTGGTATGGGTTTCGATGGCTTCCAGGCATTCCTTGGTCATCCTCTGATTTCCATAGAACAGCACGACAACGGAGAAGTCATAGCGGTATTCTCTTGGCTCATCCCGCTTTGGTGTCTCTCGAATTTGGCGGATATGCTCCCGCTCCCGGGCATACCACTCCTTTAAGGTCTCATCGGACGCCGCGTGGACCAGAAAAAATTCCGCATACCGTTTCCAGAACCGGAACAGCGGCGCAAAGGAACAGGTAAACTGCACCAGCGCTTGCTCCGCGCGTCCCTCGTCCAGAAGCTTTAAAATCCGTTTAACGGTCAGCGGCGCGTTCAGTCCGATCTCTTTCAGCTTATTTTTCAGCGTGATCTGGGGGGAGAGCTGCTCAACGGCGGAGGCAATCGCGGTGCAAAGCGTCTCTAAATTCCCCAGCAAATACCTGTTTTCCGCCAACTCGCAGTTTTTTAAGTAGGCAGCCGCCTCCTCGCCGGTATCAAACAGCGCGAGGATCTGCGAAATCAGCGTTATTTTTCCATCCTGCTTCATTGACATTCTCCTGGTCTTACATATGTTACAGTTCTCAGCACAGAGCCGTTATTGAAGGTTTTCAGGGAACAGGGGCCAATCTGTCCCATACAGCACCTTTGTCCCATACCGTTCAGCCAAGCAGGTTCGGGAAACCGTCCCCTCGCTGCGCGTGGTAATGTAGTAATCCGCCCCCTGCATCAGGATACGTTCATCCAGCGTCATTCCCACCTGCAGGGTGACACAGCTGTCCCGCGCCTCATATTTTTCCAAAATTTTCTCCACTCTTTGAATGTTTTCCTCTGTAGAAAGTTTCTTCGGAACATATATGAGGAGCTCCGCGTCCGGCCGGTCTTTGGAAAAATACTCCTCCAATATTTTGGGATAAAGCGGGAACGGCTCTCCCACGTCAATGGGAAAAAACACCGTTTTGGGGCCGCTCCTCTCCGTTTGCGGAGCCCCAATATTCTCCGCGAGCGGAAGATATTTTTCAACAAACGCCTCCACCGGCAGGGCAAAATCCTCTTTACGCCGCCGCTGAGTTTCCGCATCCCAGTCCCACCAGGCGATTTTTTGCAGCGATTCAACGATGCCTTTATCAAAACGGTAGCGCAGGACCCGCGCAGGGTTTCCGCCCACAATGGCGTAAGGGGGCACGTCCTTGGTAACAACTGCTTTTGCGGCGACAATACACCCATTGTGAAGGGTTACACCGGGCATAATAGCGGCGTCCGTGGCCACCCAGACATCGTTTTGCATGATGATTGAGCCCCTTTTTCGGGTCCTTCTCTCACCCACCCGATGCAGCGATTTTAAATCTCCCTGCACAACGGAGTTAAAATCATGATCCAAATCAATCATCAGCAAGACGCCGTCCGCCACAGAGGTCCCCTTTCCGATTGCGATGCAGTGGCACCCCGCTTCCAATTTCATATTGATCCCGGAGTGAATTTCAGCCTGCACAATATAGCTGTCCCGATCTATGGACAACAGGGGAAATCCATCCATCGCGTTTCCGCCGGCGGAAACCGTCACCTGCGTATATGTCCTGATCCCCTCAGGCGGATTGACCGATATGCTTTGAATCATATGCCTGCCCCCTCACCGGCCTGCAGCTCCCGCCATTCCGGGGAAAACTGCTTCCCGATCTGCAAGAACGACTCCCGCTTGTTCCAGTTGGCGTAGGACGACTGGTAGCAGTTCCGGCAGGACATCGCCATCCGTTCGCCGTTGACCCGCCCACGGTGCTGTTGATACTCCGCCGAATTCCACATCTCCCCAAAGCTCCCGTACCGCTGGAAGGGAAACAGCTTTTCCGCCGTGGACATGCACGGCCGCACAAAGCCGTCCGAGCCCAGGAAAAAGTCCCGCCACGCGGTGTAGCAGGTCTTGTGGCACTGCTCCCCTGCGGGGTCCTCCCCCACCAGATGGGGCAGCTTCAGCGACACGCCGCATTTCCGCCCCATCTCCACCGCCGCCTGGAACACCTCCCGGGTCCGGGCCATTTTGTCGTAGAGCACCTCCGGAGCCATTCTCCGGTCAAAGGCCGTGAGGTACACCGCCTTCACCTCGTCCAGCCCCACCTCCCCGGCCAGCCGCACCAGGTCCGGCAGCTCGCCCAAGTTCTGATCCATGGCGGTAAAGACGAAGTTCATATAGGGGAATTCCAGCCCGTGGGCGGCCTTGTACTCCGTGATGGCGGAGATGTTTTTCAAAATTTTATGGAAATCCGCACCCCGGCGGATCTCCTCGTTGGTTTCGGCGCAGGCCCCGTCCATGCTCACGGCGATGATGTCGGCCTCCGTGCGGAAAATGTCGTCAAACAGCCTGTCCAGCCGCATTCCGTTGGTACAGAAGTACTTCCGCAGCCCCAGCCGGTGGGCCCAGTCCAGAAACTCCGCGAAGTGGGGGTGGACCGTGGGCTCCCCCCAGCCCATCAGGGTGACCTCCTCCACCAGGTGGGCCACGGGCTCAAAGTATTTCAGCCATTCCATCTGGAACCAGGTGGGCTGGAAGTCGGCGGAGTTGCGGCCGCACATCTTACAGTTCAGATTGCAGGCGTTGGTCAGCTCAAAGACGAACCGCCGGGGCATGGATTCCAGGATCAGGCTCCCCGCCAGCGCCTCCTCCTCGTTCTGCTTGCTGTTGGCCTGCCGCTCCGCCGTCAGCGGCCGGGTGAGGCGCAGATCCAGCGTTTTCGCCCGCAAAAGCTTTGACTCCTTCATAGTTCCTCTCTCCTCAACCACGGCGCCCAAGGCGCGTTCCCTTTGCTCCAGATTGCCTCCAGCTGGCTGCGGTCCCGCTGGGTGTCCATACATTGCCAGAAGCCGTTGTGCTTGTAGATGCCCAGCCGGCCGTCCCGCGCCAGGGAACCCATGGGCTTCTGCTCCATCACGCAGCTCTCCTCTGTGCTGAGATACTCAAACACCCCGGGCTCCATCACCATAAAGCCGCCGTTGATCCAGCCGCCGTCCTCCTTGGCCTTCTCCCGGAAGCCGGTGACGGTCTGGCCCTCCAGGTCCAGCACACCGAACCGCCCGCCGGGCTGGATGCCGGTGAGGGTGACGGTCTTGCCCGACGCTTTGTGCTGCTTCAGCAGGGCGTTCAGGTCCACGTCGCTGACGCCGTCGCCGTAGGTGAGCATAAAGGGCTCGTCCCCGATGTACTTCTGCACCCGCTTCACCCGGGCGCCGGTCTGGGTGTTCAACCCGGTGTCCACCAGGGTTACCCGCCAGGGCTCGGCGATGTTGGCGTGGACGGTCATGCGGTTTTCCGCTGAAAAATCGAAGGTGACGTCGGAACGGTATAAGTAATAGTCCGCAAAATATTCCTTGATGATGTGGCCCTTGTAGCCGCAGCAGATGATGAAGTCATAGAAGCCAAAGCTGGAGTAATACTTCATGATGTGCCACAGGATGGGCTGGTCGCCGATGGTGATCATGGGCTTGGGCTTCAGGTGGCTCTCCTCGCTGATGCGGGTGCCCAGGCCGCCGGCTAAAATTACGGTTTTCATTGCGGCTGTCCTCCTATGACCGGCGGCTCCATCCCCTCGATCAGATACGCCACCTTTTGATACGCCTCGCTCTGCTTCAGCACCGCCACCGCCGGGTCGTCCGGCGGGTAGGCCGCTAAAATTGTGCGGACCTGATCCGCAAGGGCCTGCAGTTCAGCGGGAGGAGCCTGTGTCTGGATCTGCGGGGTGTGGTCAATCAAAAATTCCACCATATCCTTCACGCCCCCGCACACGGCCAGCCCCTCCCCCAGCAGCCGCACATAGCCCGCCGCGTTCCCCGCGTCCAGCGCGTCAAACGCCTGGGCGCAGTAGAAGCCGAAACGGTGCAGCGGCGGAAGGATATTCAGGCTTTTTTCATTTAACACGCCTGGCGCATAACAAACCGACAGGAAGGCCCGCTCGGCCTTGGCATATGCCCGGGCCACATCAACCCCACCCGTTCCAGCCTTCCAATCAAAGGAATGAACCGCAGACAGGGCAAGGCCTCGTACCCATGCGATCCGTTGTGCACTTGCCCCAGCCAGGTTTTCCGCCTCCTTTTGGGACAGCGCAAAGAGCCGCGCCGTGTCCTGTGCCATTCGGCCCGCCAGCATATCCATCCGTTCCAACTCCAGCGGGTTGACCTCCGAGGGAAAAGACGCGCCGCATTCCAACGCATGATACAGCGCATGAACCGGCAGCCGTTCCAGGTCCTCCACACAGCTCAGCTTTTTCGTCAACGCAGAAGAATCGGTTTCCGCCAAAATAGCGGCGGCATCGCCCAGCACACATTTGCCCTCCAAGGGCAGGAACAAGGTATAGGCATGGCGGCAGAAGTCTTCCCGGCCGAGCTCATCCTCCTGATAGGCGGGCAGAAACACCTCGGAGGCCATACGAATAAATTCGGTCCTTCGCTGGACGGCGCGCTCCTCACTGGGTGTGGGTCGGCCGATCTCCTCCCACAGCTTTATGATCAGCGGCGCGGTATCCTCATGTGAGCGGGAATGGAGGTGGGTGCATGTCCGGATCACGTCGCCAACATGCTTCAACGTCATGTGCCCACCCTCAAGTTGAGAGACGATGGACAAGCATTTTCCCGGCTGCTTTTCATATAAAAGCGCGGCACCCAGAAAGATCATAACCTGTATCTTAAAAGATGTAGATGAGGTTGAAAGTGTGCTGCACAGGATATCTGTAGGATTATAGTTTCCGGTTTGATAGTCTTCCCAAGCCTTCAGATACCGCTCGCCCCGCCGGATACAATCCGTATAGTCATTCTTTGCCCAACTACGCCCAAACGCTACGAATTCTACATCCAGGCGTGTGTACATGGAATGCGGAAACATGCGCTCAGCGCGTGCGATATCTTCCTCTACCGTCTCGTACTGTCCACTTTTAAATGCAGCTATCACGGAATATCGCAAAAGAGGCGGGCCCATCATTTTCCAACCATCCCAATGCTCTTCAACTCCACGAATGCCATGCTTAATATAATCTTTATATTCCGGCTGTTCTTCTCCCGACTCAATGCATTGCATCAATGTAACCAAATTATCAGGGTCCCTTTTCAATCTCTCACGGAGCAGCGCCATATTTCGGTCATGCTTTTTCTTTGTAAGAACCGGATCAGCGTATACATACCCATCATGGTGAAATAAAGCTGTTTGAATTTGCAAAATGTGCTGTTGGCCGTTTGTGGTCGGCCAGTGCTCATGGATTTCCCCCACGAATCTGAGTCCGCTGGACATTCGCAGAAGGCGGCAGCCGATAAAGTCTGCATAGTCATCGCTCTTGTCCAGATCCGTCGAATGATAGTTTCGAATTGTGACTGCCCCATAGGTATAACACTCATCCTGTGTCACAAATCGAACTAGCCCGGACAAATCCTTTCCAAGCCACTCATCGCAGTCAATGAACATGAACCACTTTCCAGTACAACGGTCCATCACCGCATTGCGGGCAGCAGCAAAGTCGTTGATCCAAGGAAAGTCAAATAAAATATCTGCGTATCGCTCAGCCACGGCTCGGCTCCCATCTGTGGCTCCGGTATCCGCCATTACTACTTCGCAGGAAATAGCGTCTCGCAAGGGGCGGAGTGATTTCAGACACCGCTCCAGACAGCGGATCTCGTTTTTAAAAATGATGCCGATGGACAGCAGCGGGAGTATCACTGCGTATCACTCCTTTTTGTTCTGAGGTGCATGGGGGAGGCGTTGAAGCTCAACTGCTTCCCCATACGTCCCATAAAGAAACGGGGGCAGGCAAAAGCCCGCCCCCGTTTCGCGCGTTGGGCTGATGGGCGCTCGGGATTGCCCGGCAACTCCTTACTGGAGGAGCTGGAGGACGCCCTGAGGCACCTGGTTGGCCTGAGCCAGCATGGCCTGAGCGGACTGGATCAGGATGTTGTTCTTGGTATAGGCCATCATCTCCTCGGCCACGTCCACGTCGCGGATGGTGGACTCGGCGTCCTGGATGTTCTCGGTCATAACGCCCAGGTTGTTGATGGTGTGATCCAGACGGTTCTGGGTGGCGCCCAGGGTACCACGGACATCGGACACCTGGTTGATAGCGTTCTTGATGGACTCAATGGCCTTGGCGGCACTGTCCTGGTCCTCAATGCTCAGCGCGCTGATGCCCAGAGAGGTCGCATGCATATCGCCCACGTTGACCTTCAACTGGTTATAATCATCTGCGGTGTCGCCGATCTGGAGTGTCAGAGGCTTGCCCTTCACCGTGACACTGGCCTTGGTCTCATTGATCACGGCGTTCTGGTAAACTTTGAACTGGGCGTTGAGCCCGGACATCTTGGTCAGATCAGCCTTGCCGTCCTTACCATTGCCACCGTACTCAGCCCGCTCGCGGAAGGTCAGCCTGCCGTCCGTCGTGGAAGCGCCCACAATGAACATCTCGTTGTCCTTAGCCGCCTCAGTCAGCCTGGTTGTGGCCATGCTCAAAACATGGGCCCCGATATTGGTTGTATCCAGCGCGGTCCCTGTCTCGTTTGCCAGATCACGCACATCCACGATTTTAAAGGAGTTGTCAGTGCTGGCCACGCTGCTGGCCTTGCCGAACATATCGTCGCTCAGAGTAAAGATATAGTTCTCATTGCCGATCTTGACAACCATGCCGTCCTTAATATCCGTAGCCGCCCATGGTGTCGCCTGAGAAGCGCTGGCATAGATGTCGGAGCCGCCCGGCGTGGCCTCCTTAACATTGCTGGTGGCCAGGGAGATGTTGCCGTCAGCACTCACTGGGCCGCCGGTCATAACGCCAACAGTGGTGGCGCCAGTCTTAATGGTGACATTAAAGTTGCCGGTAAAGCTGGCAGCGTTGGTCAGGGACTTGGCGACAGTTTCATCCATGGTAAACTTCAGCTTGTCACCGTCAACCTCAACAGTATAGGTGACGCCGCCAATGGAGATACCGCTTCCAACCTGCTGCTTGAACAAATCCGCCAGCTGAGAAGAGCTCAGATCCGTCTTTGTGCTTGCCGCATTAATCGCAATTGTGGTGCCACCCACCAGCATAGTGATCGCAGAGCCGGTGTTTGCAGTCAGGGAATCGTAGGTCAAACCATTCAGACTGACCTCGAAAGTGGTCTGAGAAAGACCTGTGCCGTCCTTGTGCAGAAGAGCGCCAGTGCCCAAATTCGAGGGAGCGCCAACGGTAACCTGAGTTGTTCCGATAAAGGAAGCGGCGTCCGCAACGCCAAGCTCAATCTTGGCGCTACCCGCCTGTACAGTATCCACAGAGGACAGAGAGCCATCCAGCAGCTTGATACCGTTGAAGTTGGCGCTGTCGGCAATGCGGTTGATCTCGCTCTTCAGCTGCTCCACTTCTTTCTGCAGCTGCTTGCGGTCGGTGGTGTTGTCATAGGTACCGTTGGCGGACTGGGTGGCCAGCTCCACCATACGGTTGAGCATATCGTGGACCTCGGTCAGGGCGCCCTCGGCGGTCTGCACCAGGCTGATGCCGTCCTTGGCGTTCTTCTGGGCGGTCTCCAGGCCGGTGATCTGGGCCCGCATCTTCTCGGAGATCGCCAGACCGGCGGCGTCGTCACCGGCGCGGTTGATCTTGTAGCCGCTGGAGAGCTTCTCCAGGCTGGACTTCATGGCGTTGACATTGTTGGTATAGTTGCGGTAGGCATTCATAGCCATGATATTATGTTGGATCCTCATTTTATAATCCTCCTATCAATAAAATGATTGCTGTGGCAGTCCGGCGCGCCGGGACGTCCGTGTCCCAACGCTGGGTGGAGTATCTTCCGAACCGCCGCTGTGCGCACGGCGGCCGGTTCTTTCGATACGGAACTGTATTTCAACCGGCTCGTCAGCCGGAAGAAACCGATGGATTTGTAACCGTGGGGCCCACCAGCCCCTCGGGGCGCTTGGCCCCGCCGCGCTCCCGCACCTCGCCGCGCAGGATCGTCAAGTCCCTCGGGGCCTTTACGGCCACCCGGACGTTGTTGGCGGAATCAGGGAAAACCTGAATGGCGATGTCCTCGCCGATGGTGAGGTATTCCCCGCTTTTCAACTGCAAAAACAGCATGGTGCGCTCCTTTCGCCCGCTGGCCCCATCCGTTGGGCCGCGCTTTATCATGATTTCACCGTCATAATATTTTGGACGGCCTCGTCGCAAGCTCCGGATCTCTCGCCCCGCCGCAAGCGGCAGGGCTCGTTCCCTTCGCTGCTCCTCGTTTCCCCACACGACCCGCTCCGCTGGGCTCGTGCGGGGACCCCATAAAGGCCTTCGGATGTGCGTACACATCCTCTCGTTTCCCACTTAAACGGCCTGGAAAACGCTGAACAGAACGGAAAACCGCCGTTTTCGCTCTGCTCAACGCTCCCGGCCGGAACCATGGGCTTTCACCGCTGTCCCGGGCGGCATGTCGTCGCAAAGTCCGCTCAACTTCGTTTCCGCCTTGCGGCGAAAACTGCGTTCGCTTCCTTGCTCCTCCTCTCCAAAACGAACCCGCTTCGCTGGGCTTCGTTTTGGGGGCGGCCTGCGGCCGCCTCAAGCGCGCTACGCGCTCTTATCTAAAATTTGTCCGTTGAAATATTGGGCCAGGCCCTGGGCCTTGATATTCTTCGCGGCGTTGACCTCTCTGTTGTGCGCCGCGCCGCACTTGGGGCAGGTCCAGGTTTTTGTCCTGAGTGAGACCTCGTCCCGCACGAACCCGCAGGCAGAGCAGGTGCGGGTGGTGGGTTGGAAGCGGTTCACCAGGAGCAGCGGCTTGCCCTGCCGCTCCAGCTTGTATCGCAGACACTCCCGGAACCTCCCAAACCCGGCCTCCGGCACACTGCCCAGCTTGAGCTCCCGGGCCATCTCCCGCAGGCCGTCATCCCTCACGCACACGGCGTCCCAGCCGTTGGCTATCCGGCTGGACTGCTTGTGGATGAAGTCGCGCCGCTGGTTGGCGATGTGCTCGTGGAGCAGACGGTACTTCTGGACGGCCTGCTGATAGTTCTTGGAGCCGGGGACCATCCGGCTGAGCCGCCTTTGCAGCTTTGCCAGCTTCTCCTGGGATCGCCTCAGCCAGTGGGGGGCGTCGGCCATCTCGCCGCTGTCGGCCACATAAAAGTGAGACATGGAGTATTTCAAGCCCAGGGTGGTTTCCGGGGTGGGGGTGACGGCGTCGGGTTTCCTCACAGTGCCCTCATACAAAATACAGGCGAAGTATTTGCCGGTCCTGGTTTTCTCCACCGTGACCCGCCGCAGACTCCACCAGGCCTGGGGCCGTCGGGAGAACCTCGCCTTGACAATCCCCGCCTTGGTCATGCGGATACCGTCTTTGGTAGTGTAAATGGTAGGGCCGGACTCAAACACATGGTTGCAGGCGGTGAAGGAATCCCGGTCGTCCTTTTTGCGCTTAAACTTGGGCCGGCCGAAAGTCTCAGGGTCCTTAAAGAACACCCGGAACGCCTGGGAGAGCTTGTTGTGCTCCTGAATCAGCGCCTGATTGTCCACCTCGGTTAGAAACGGCGCTTTCTTTTTATATTTGGCCGGGGTGGGGATGAAATGCCGCCCGGTTTCCAGGTAAAACCGCTGCTGGTCGGCCAGCATTTGGTTCCAGATATAGCGGCAGCAGCCGAAGGTCTTTTCGAACAAGACGGTCTGGGCCTCGTTGGGGTAAAGGCGAACTTTAAGGGTGGTGTATTGAGCCGCCATGCCATCCGCACAGGCAGTTTTTGGCTTTCGCGGCATACCGGCTCGCCCCCTCCAAATTCAGACTCCCAAAAATTTGGACGAGGTTGTATACAACCCCGTCCAAAAAAATTTTTTTGGAAAAGTCTTAATTCTCCCAGAAGAGTGCCGACAAATAGAACAGAACAAGGAACTTAAAAATTCAAAAAAGCTTGGACGAATTAGTATACTTTTTCGTCCAGCTTTTATTTTGCCCCCGCAAGGCCTGCGGCCGTCTCCGCCCGGAGGGCGGCGTCCCGGAATGTGCTCTTTGGAATGCCGCAGGCCTCCGCCGCCGCCCGCAGCGTCATCTGCCGGCTCCGCCACGCCTGCCGCAGCCCTTCAAAATTATCCGGCAGGGTCCGGGGGAGAGCGCCGAAGCGCACCCCTCTGGCCTTTGCCGCCGCGATGCCCTCCGCCTGCCGCGCCCGGATGTTTTCCCGCTCCGTCTGGGCCACGTAGCTTAAAAGCTGGAGCACGATGTCCGCGATCCGGTAAGGTCGCGCCCCTGGTGGGTGTCCAGCAGGGGCATATCCAGCACCACGATGGCGGCCTCATGCTCCTTTGTAATGACAGCCCACTGCTCCAGAATTTCGGTATAGTTCCGGCCCAGCCGGTCAATGCTTTTGATCACCAGCACGTCTTTTTGCCGCAGTCCCTTTACCAGCCGCTGGTAGCGGGGGCGGCGGAAATCCTTCCCCGACAGCTTTTCTACAACGATCCGCTTGTCCTCCACGCCAAACTCCCGCATGGCGGCCAGCTGGCGGGCCGCGTTCTGTTCACGGGTGGATACCCGCACATATCCGTAAGTTGTTCCTTCCATAAAATTGCCTCCTTTTCCGTCATGGTTCGCGACTCTATTTTACAAGAACGGACGGGGCCGCTCCAGAGAGCGGCCCCGTCCTAATCAAACGGCGCGAACGAACACAAAAGCGGCTATTTTATTTTCATCCGAAGCTTTGCGCGCGAGAGGCCGCGGCCGGATGGACGGGCGGGGCCCGGCGGACCGGGAGGTTTGAAACAGCCGCTCCTTGCGGCGTACCAGAGGGCTGTGCTATACTTGCCTTGGCGCTCCCGCCAACAGCCAACACACAAAAGGGTGACCGCTACATGACAAATTTGACTTTTCTCATCAAGCCGGCGTCCAGCGCGTGCAATCTGCGCTGCCGGTACTGCTTCTATGCGGACGAGGCCGCGAACCGCGCCCAGGGCAATCTGGGGCGGATGTCCTTTGAGACGGTGGACCTGCTTTTGACCCAGGCGTTTCAGGCCCTGGCCCCCCGGGGCCGCGCCGTGTTCGCCTTTCAGGGGGGAGAGCCCACCCTGGCGGGGCTGGACTTTTTCCGCCGCTTTGTCCGGCAGGCCCGGACGCTGTGTCCCCCCGGGGTGGAGATGTCCTTTTCCATCCAAACCAACGGCATCCTGCTGGACGAGGAGTGGGCGGAATTTTTCCGGCGGGAGGATTTTTTGGTGGGCATCTCCATCGACGGCTTCAAGGAATTGCACAACGCCCACCGGGTGGACGGGGCGGGGGGGACCTGGAATCTGGCGCGGAAAAACGCGCAGCTCCTCCTGCGCCGGGGCGTCAAAACCAACGCTCTGTGCGTGGTGACCGCCCAATGCGCGCGTAGCCCCCAAAAGGTGTATACCCAGCTGAAAAAGCTGGGCTTTGGGTATATGCAGTTCATCGCCTGCCTGGACCCTATGGGGGCGCCGCGGGGGCAAGCCCCCTTCTCCCTGACGCCGGAGGCCTATGGGGAGTTCTTGTGCGCGCTGTTCGATCTTTGGTATCAGGATTGGGAGCGGGGGGAGTACCACAGCGTCCGGCTGTTTGAGGACTACATCCACATTCTCCTGCGGGACGGCAGCAGCACTTGCTCCACCTGCGGCCAGTGCGGGGCCTATTTCGTGGTGGAGGGGGACGGCAGCGTGTACCCCTGCGACTTCTTCGCCCTGGACCAGTGGCGGCTGGGACGGCTGGGAGAGCGGTCCCTGGCGGAGATGGCCCAGGGGGAGACGCTGCGCCGGTTTCTGGCCTGGGGGACGGAAAAGCCGCCCCAATGCGCCGCCTGCCAGTGGCGGCCCCTGTGCGGCGGGGGGTGCAAGAACGACTGGACCCAGGGCCCCGAGGGCCTGGCCAACTACTACTGCCCGGCCTTCCGGAGGCTTTTTACCCACAGCTTCCAGCGGATGGCGGCCATTGCCCGGGCCGAGCGGGCCCAGAGGGCCCGGATGTCCGGCGGGTGAGCCGGGGGCTCAGGCGCGCCTTTTCTTCGCGCTCTCCCGGCAGCTGTTCCGGTACTGCATGGGGTTGACCCCCTCCACCCGCCGGAAGCACTGGGAGAAGTAGCTCAGGGAGGAAAAGCCCAGCATCTGGGAGATCAGGGACAGGGTGTGGTCCGTCTCCCGCAGCAGAAAGCGGCTCTCCTCGACGCGCCGAGAGATCAGGTAGTTGATGGGCGACGTGCCGAACTCCCGGCGGAAGGTGTGGGCCAGATAATACTTGTTCAAATGGGCCAGCTCGGCCAGCTGCTCCAGGGTGAGGCTCTCCTTGAAGTGGTTGTCGATGTACCGCCGCACCAGGTCGCACTCCCGGCTGGTCCGGGGGCCGGCCGCCTTCCCGGACAGGGCCACCTCCTCCTGCCGCCCCAGGCGGACCAGTACCACCGACAGCAGCGCGCCGCACACCTGCTCATAGCCCTCCAGGGCGGCGCCGGCCTCCTGAAGCATCAGATTGAGGCAGCTCATCAGCTCATCCCAGCCCCGGTGCAGGTGGAGCATAGTGTAGCCGTCCGTCCCCGCCATGGCCTCCAGGCCCTCCACCCCCAGCACGATGTACTCCAGGGGGCTGTCCGTCTGGCTCAGCTCGGTGTGGGGCACGTTGTCGTTGATGATAATCAAGTCCCGGATGGATACCGGGAACTCCTCCAGCCGGGTGCGGAAGCGCCCGTGGCCGTCGGTAATGAAGAACAGCTCGGCGCAGCCGTGGGTGTGGAGGTTCGAGTTCCAGTCCTGGGAGTACTGATCCTGTGTGATGTAGAGCATCCGCGGGCCCGCGCCGGGGGACAGGGCGGCCCCCTCCTGTGAAAAGCTGTATGTCGCCATTCAAACTCACCCCTTCTGCGCAATTTCATCACAAAGCCTTCCTGCGGCGGTGGTACGAATATTATAGTACATTTTTGATAATTGTGCAACTTTTAAAAAAGAAGTCCCGCCTTCCCGTAAAATTTCGGTGTATTCCACGGGACGGAAAAGTGGAATGGTGTACTTTGCCAGTTCTTCCTCCTAAAGCGAGGCCCAGGTCTGGACAATCCCACAAATGATAAAAGTGGGCAATTTCTATAAATAGTACAGCAAGAAACCGACTGTTTCCCCACGGCGGAAACCGCTATACTGAATAGCGAGAGGCCGGGAATGGCCAAACATACATTTATCATTATCAGGAGGTAGAACATGAAAATGAAGAAGCTCATGGCCCTGCTGCTTTCCGCCGTCATGGTGCTGGCCATGCTGGCCGGATGCAGCAACCAGTCCGGCGAGGGCAGCAAGGCCCCCGAGGGCAGCACCGCCCCCAGCACTGAGTCCAAGGCCCCCGAGGACGGCGACAAGACTTCCGACGGCAAGTCCATCACCATGTGGTCCATGTGGTCCTCCGGCGAGCCCCAGGCCAACGTCATCGAGGAGGCCGCCGCGGCCTTTGAGGCCAAGACCGGCGTCAAGGTCAACATCGAGTTCAAGGGCCGCGACGTGAACAAGGTGCTGTCCGCCTCCCTGGAGGCCAAGGAGGCCATCGACATCATCGAGGACGACTACAAGCGCATCGGCACCGTGTACAACAAGTTCACCTATGACCTGACAGACATGGCCAAGGCCGCGAACTACGACAGCTTCAGCTACAAGTGCCTCAATGACCAGTCCATCGAGTGGGCCGGCTACCTGAACGCCATCGCCGAGCAGCCCCAGGTGGGCGGCATCTTCTACGACAAGGACGCCTTTGAGCAGGCCGGCATCACCGCCGAGCCCAAGACCTGGGCCGAGTTCCTGGACGTGTGCCAGAAGCTGAAGGACGCGGGCATCGCCCCCATCGCCCAGGATTCCGCCTACTGCGACTTCGCCTTCTATCACCAGCTGGTCCGCCACCTGGGTGAGGAGAAGATCGAGGAGCTGGACATGAACGGCGGCTGGTCCGGCACCGCCGCTGAGAAGGCCGCCGACGAGATCATCGACCTGATCAACAAGGGCTTCTTCGTGGACGGCGCCCCCGACGAGTTCCCCTCCAGCGAGAATAAGATCGGCTTCGGCCAGGCCGCCATGATCGTGTGCGCCAACTACGTCACCGCCGAGGTGAACAACAACACCGGCACCGAGGTCAACTGGGGCCTGTTCA
>ERZ808040.702-NODE-702-length-26961-cov-5.294339_pt1 | contig 26961 bp, 28 predicted proteins | sample MGYA00380191_ERZ808040 | MGnify/ENA primary metagenome ERZ808040 (study PRJEB31490, sample SAMN06133395) | mouse gut metagenome | isolation source: J6 | host: mice | place: China: Chengdu | collected 2015-05 ...
ATTTCTGTAAATCTGATACGGACACTGGAGCATTTTTCAAACACGCTCTAATTGCCCCATCTTAACAATTATAGTCATGGGGTAAGGTCTCAATACATAATTTAAGATAAGGGAAAGCGCAGACATGAATATATTTAAAGAAAATGCATCCGTTGGTTTGGAAACGCAGCACGCCGTGCGGACGGATAAAAAACCAGCACAAAATTTCTTTATGAAAGCGTGGAAATTTCTGCTGTTTCTGACAGTGTTTATTTGTTATATAGGAAGTATGGCGGTTGCAAAAGGAAATGAAAGTACGGAGGAATACCTTGAAAATACCGGAATGCCCACCCAGGAGATTGAAGCGTTGGATTATGATGTGAGGCAGTTTATTGTGGATGACCTGCGGGGTTCGGGTAAAAATGACTGGAAAATCAATACGGATATCCTGGCTTTGACGAAAACCGATGCCGAACAGAACAGGGTGGTATTTTACATAAATGTATATGCGTTTCAGAAGGATTCTGAACACAGAATATATGCGGTCTATGAATCTTCCACGGGAATAATGCCTACAGGAAACGACAAGCTTTTTCTGTGCCTGGGGGACAGCTTTGTCCCCTATGAATATGGGGGGCAAATATGGTATAAAAAAGCCGGTGACGGAGGTTGGACAGAAGGTGGGGGACTTACTGCCAACGGCCAGCTGTCGGGAGGGGGAACCTTTGTGGGCCGGCAATTGGGTGATTTTCGACGAAAAATGCTGGTGAAAGGCTGTGCTTATTGTTATGCCCATGAAGGGGATGGTGACGATAGCAGAGTGACGGTGGACTATACCTATCATCCGCCGAGAGAGAGAAGTGAAGCCGGCGTGTATATTTTGATCGTAGCCGTTACCGCATTTATAGTAATGGTTTTGCGCAGAAAGGAATAGAGCTGCAAGTTCCGGTTAAGAAATCAGGAATTGTATCCGAAATAAATGGTGAGTGTGTGATTGCGCGCTTGCCATTTTATAATATATTTAAAAGAAAGAGATTGGGAAAGAGGTACTGGTTTGAGGATTTCATTTCAACAGCAGACAACGGTGGAAACCGAAAAGCATTACGGGGAAAAAGCGGACCCCCGCAGCAGGGTAAGCGGAAATGCCGGTTATCAGGCAGCTTTTTCCAGCAGGAAAGAGGAGTTGTGGGGCAGTGTGCCGGGATTTGGCAGGGAGAAGAATAAGAGCCTGATCGAGCTGCAGCAGGAAGCGGAGAGCTTGGATGTGGCGGTGCAGCAGGACTATATGACTGTAATGTCCCATACTATGTCCGAAGAGGATTATGCGAAGCTGCAGGAAGAGGGATTTCACTTTCAGAGTATGGATCCCCATGAGGCAGTGACCATCGTAGACAAGATTAAGGCGGAGCTGGTACGGGCAGGTAAACATGTTGCAGGCTATACGGATGACATCGACATGGATACGCTGGCGGCAGCCGTGGGAAGTGAGGCGCTGGCGGCAGCTGTAGCGCAGAGCTTCCGGCAGGCAGATATTCCCCTCACAGAGGAAAACCTGAATGATGTGGTGCAGGCATGGAATATGGCGGCGGAGCTGAAACCTCTGGAAGAGGGAACCAGGGGATACTTGATCGACAATCAGATGGCAGCGGAAGTGTGGAACCTCTATGTGGCCCAGAACAGCGGAGCAGGAAGCGGAACTACCGGCACCCCTAAATATTATGCGGAAGACGTCCAGGGGTATTATGCCCAGAACGCGCAGATGCAGGAAGAAGCCGACCTTACTGCGCAGATCGATAAGGTGCTGCGGCAGTCCGGCAGGGAGGCCAATGAGGAAAACCGCAGGTCTGCCCAGTGGCTTTTGGAGAAGGGGTATCCTTTGACGGAAGAGAATCTGGACCGTCTGGAGGAATTAGAAGAATTAGAGCTTCCCGTGTCGGAAGGGAATTTTGCGGATGCAGCTGCCGCTGCCATTGCGGCGGGCAGGAAACCCATACATGGGAATCTGGGAGGCGAGGGCCGGAACCTCTATGAGAAAGCTGCGGATGTGGCGGCATATTATCAGGGCAGTGAGGTTTTGGAAAAATATGCAGGGGATATTACCGCACGCAGGCAGTTGGAGGAGATCCGGCTGCGCATGACCGCCGAGATAAATGTGAAGCTGTTAAAGAGCGGTTTTTCTATCGATACCGCCCCTATGGAAGAACTGGTAGAGGCTTTGAAGCAGGCGGAAGCGGAGCTTGCGAAGCAGTATTTCCCGGGGGATGCCGAAGCGGTGGAGAAATACCGCGACTTTACCCGGATGAATGACGTCATGGCAGAAATTCCCGGACTGCCGGCACAGGTTCTGGGAGCTTTTGCGGAAGGGCAGGGTTCTGCTACCTTGGAGGAATTCCATGGGGAAGGCAGAGTATTACAGGACACTTATCAAAAGGCCCAGGAAGAATACGAGGCATTGATGACAGCTCCCAGGAAAGACCTGGGCGACAGCATAAAGAAGGCGTTTGCCAATGTGGACGATATCCTGCGTGACCTTGGGTATGAATTGACGGAGGAGAACCGCCGGGCGGCGCGGATCCTCGGTTATAACCGCATGGAGATGACCGTGGATAATATTGAGGCTGTGAGGGCAGCCGACGACCAGGTGCGGAATGTGGTGGAGAAAATGACCCCTGCCGCAGTCCTGAAAATGATACGGGACGGCGTCAATCCCCTTGAGAAGAGTTTTGGTGAACTGGAGCGTTATTTTCAGGAACTTCCCGAGGACTACAGGGAGACATCCGAGAATTATGCACGCTTTTTGTATGGCTTGGAGAGGAACCACCAGGTGACGGAGGAAGAGAGGGCCGGTTATATCGGCATCTACCGTTTGCTGCGCCAGATTGAGAAATCCGACGGTGCGGCCGTAGGCGCGCTGGTAAATACCCAGGCGGAACTTCATTTCACGAACCTGTTGACGGCGGTCCGCTCCGGCAAGGTGAAATTCTTGGACCGTAAGGTTACGGATGACCTGGGAGCTGTGGCGGACCGGATACAGAAGGGTGAGAGTATCTCCGACCAGATTGCCAGAGGATTTACCGGCAGGGTGAAGGAAGCGCTGACAGAAGTGTCATATAGTGAGGAAAGGGAGTCCGAATACAACCGCGTCATATTAGGCGAAATACGACAGGCGGCACAGGCTCATGGGGATAGTGTGGCTATGCTGGAACGTGGCCAGCTGGCTGCCAATGCGGAAAATCTGTTGGCAGCACAAGCGCTGGTACAGGGTACGGAAAACATATATGCTTCGGCAGGCAAAAAAGGGAGTTTGCAGCCGGGTGCAGCGAAAGCGTCAACCACGGGAATATCAGGGCAGGCAACCCCGGCGGATGGGCCGGAGGCTGCACACCATGCGGCGCCGGAAGCCGCTGCGGAGGCTGCCGACGGCGATGTGCCCCACAGCTTGGAGCTGTGGCAGAAGCTGGAGGAGAAGGACGCGTTCCAAAAGGCTTATACGGAGACTGTGGAGGAGGCAGCGGCAATGGTGGAAGAAGCTTCCTTTACTGAGGCGGAAAACAGCCTTGACGTGCGCAGGATGCAATTGGTCCACAAACAGCTGACAATTGTGTCACATTTGGCCCGGCAGGAAGAATACATTATTCCCATGTATATTGGAGACAATCTTTCCAGAGTACATTTGACTTTTAACAGAGGCGGTGAGCAGAGGAATGCCGTGCAGGTCAGCATACGCACGGAAAACGGCGGAGACCTGAACGCTTCCCTTTCCCTGGAAAACGGAACGATTCACGGAATTTTCACAGGAAAGACAGAGGAAGAGGTAATGAAATGGCAGCGGATTGCCGATACCTTTAGGGAAGAAGCGGAACAGAGCTGGACGGTGGGTGAGTTGAACATTCTTACCTCAGACCGGACAGCGGCGGGAATAAATACCGGGACAGAGCTCGACATTGAAAAAGTGGATAATGCGGAACTTTACCGGTTGGCAAAAGTATTACTCCGTGCCGTACCGTCAGGGACGGCGTAACGGGAGGCTGAAAAGGGCATTCCGCCGGAGCGACAGGAAGAGGCACAGCCGAAAGGCTGAATGAAAGGAGCACGACTAACTATATGAGAATCAATTACAATGTATCTGCAATGCTTTCCAATAATGCGCTGTCGAACAATGACAGCCTGCTGGCCCAATCTCTGGAGAGGCTGTCTTCGGGGTTGAAAATCAACCACGCCAAAGACAATCCTGCAGGACTTGCCATGGCAAAGAGGATGAATGCCCAGATCGAAGGATTGAATGTGGCGAACCAGAACGCCAGCAACGGTGTTTCTGTGATCTCTGTTGCGGACGGCGCGCTTTCGGAAGTCAGTGGTATGCTGCAGCGCATGAACGAGCTGGCGGTCAAAGCGTCTAACGGAACCATGACGGAGGAGGACAATTCCGTGATCCAGTCTGAGATCACACAGTTGAAAGAGGAGATTACCCGGGTGGCCGAGACTACTGAATTCAACGGGCAGAAGCTGCTGGATGGCACGTTTTCCTGGAAGGGGTATATAAAGGAATCCGCCGCGCTCGATATTAAAGTAAGTTCTTATTCCTCGGAAGTCCCTCCCAAGGAATATACGATCAATAAACTGAATGTAGGCCCCAAGGATGACAAAGGAAATTATGTGGTAAACGTGGATAAGACTAATCCGGCGAACTCGGACATTGAACTTGGGGACGGATTCCCTCCTAATGCGTCTGTTTCCGTGGAGAAGGATATCCTTACCATCAAGGCCGACAACGGGTTTGAAATGAAGCTGGATCTTTCCCAGGTGGACGAAACGGCCGGGGGATCCTATACGGACTTTACCATCGACGCTACAGGAATCGGGGCAATGCGGCTGCAGATCGGAGCCAATGAAGGCCAGGTCCTGGCGGTGGATATCCCCGCCCTGACGTTGAAGAATATGGGAATCGAAGACACAAAGGTGGATACGGCGGACGACGCCCAGGATGCCATTGAAAGCATTAAGGGGGCAATACAGTATGTTTCCGCCCTGAGAGGAAAGCTGGGAGCTTACCAGAACCGGCTTGAGTCCACTATTAACAGCCTGGATATCACCGTGGAGAACATGACGGGGGCATACTCCCGCCTGATGGATGTGGATATGGCAGAGGAGATGACCAATTACACCACGTATCAGGTTTTGACACAGGCGGGCACTTCCATGCTGGCCCAGGCAAATGAGCGGCCCTCCCAAGTATTGCAGCTGCTCCAATAAAAAAGTGGGATAAAATTTTTGTGCCGCTCAAAGAGGTAGGCAACGCCTCTTTTGGCGGCATAATCATAAATGTGAAAAGAATAAAATTTGCTTGGAGTATGTAGAAATTATGACGAAGGAAATGAAGCAGCAGTTTACACTGCGCATTACACAGGCGAATCCCACCGAGATGGTGGTGATTCTATATGAAATGCTGTTATGCTATCTCGGTGAGGCAAGGACTTCACTGGAGAATAAGGATATAACAGGGTTTAAGGAGGCTGTCCGTAAATCCAGAGGCTGCCTGAATGAATTGCTGCAGTCTCTGGATGTAAAATATGAGCCGGCGCCTGCATTACAGCAGCTTTATCTGTTCTGCATCCGCCGCCTGGCGTTGGCTGAGGCAAAGCAAAGCGCGGAGCTGCTTTCGGAGATTGAAAAAGTGATCAGGCCTCTCTGCGAAGCTTATAGCCAGATTGCGGGGCAGAATCAATCGGGACCGGTCATGAATAATTCCCAGACAGTTTATGCCGGTTTAACTTATGGCAGAAACAGCCTAACCGAAAACATGGCTGACCAGGGCACGAATCGGGGAATGCTGGCCTGACTCCTGCTTGTCTGAAACGGTTTCCAGGGCGGCGAGCTCGGTCAGATGCTTGTATCTTTTTTGCAAAGAATTAATTTCATAAATGTAGCTGTCGATGAGATCGTCATCTAAAGCATTGTCAAAACCCGAATAGGCGACAGCCAGCGCCTGTCGGGTTTTTTTGATGGAATCCTGGAGGTTTACGGGAGTAAAATCCTCTTCGCATATACAGGATGTGTCCGGGCTTTGACTGAAATACATTTTCATGATTCTAAGCTCCTTTCCATAAGCTGTTACAAGTATAGGAGCAAAACTAGAAAAATATACCAACATAATTTCCAAAATTTACACATAAATATTAACAAAGAAAACAGGCAGGCTGAAAATGGATCAACTGAGCACGGGAACAATTGTCATTATTGCAGCGTGTGCGCTGGTGCTGATAGTGGGGGCGGTAAAGAGAAGGACTGAGTGGATGCTGAATGTCCTTATGAGAGGAATTTTGGGCACTATTGCAATCTATTTTATCAATAATGCATTGCGGGGATTTGGGATTCCGGTGGAAGTCGGGATAAATCCGGTTACTGTTTTGACATCTGGAATCCTTGGATTTCCGGGACTTGTAGCACTTTATGGAATAGGGTTTTATAAACTTTTGTAGATAATTTACAAAAATGATATTTATGCGCTTTTGTACTTGCAAAACAATATATTATTGATTATAATGCATCTTACAATAAACCGAAAAGGAGAGGAAAATTTGGCAGCTTTATGTATCTTGCTGGCGGCTGCCTGTGGCTATGATTACCGGCGGAAGAGGATTCCCAACATACTCATAGTATCCATGGCGGTTCTCGGCGTAGGATGGCGGTTTTGGGAAGGCGGTGCCAGGGGGGCGCTTTTCTATTTAGGGGAGGCAGTATTGGCCATGTGCCTGCTGTACCCGTTCTTTAAGATCGGCTCTATCGGGGCCGGAGATGTAAAACTTCTTGGAGTGACGGCAGGTTATCTTCCGGTATCCAGGATCTTGATGTTCTTATTTGTTTCTTTGCTGATTTCGGCAATGATTTCTCTTTTTAAAATGTGGAAGGAAAGTAATATACGTGAGCGCATGCACTATCTGTTTGCATATCTGGCGGATGTGGCAAGAACAGGGAGATGGCGTCTCTATTTGGAAAATGAGAGGGAAAAGCAGGCGGTGGGAATCTGCCTGTCGGGACCGGTCCTGCTGAGTATATTACTGTATTTGGGAGGTGTTTATTAAAAGTGAAAAAATCGGACGGAAAAGTCATGGTGTTATGCGACACGGAAGAAGAGTATGCACGGCTGATGACGGAATTCCTGGGGCGGCACAAGGATTTGCCATGGCAGCTGCACACTTACACCAATGTGGAAGAGATGCTGGAGTCGGAGCGTTATTGCCCTGTGGCTATGCTGGTGGTGGCAGAATCGGCGTACACGGAAGCGCTGCAGAAGCTGCAGCCGGGCAGGACGGTAGTGCTGAGTGAAAGCGGGGTACTGCGCTGGAAGGAACTGCCCTGTGTGGACAAATACCAGCAGGCGGAGGAGGTGCTCAGGTATCTGCTGGCAGTTTATATGGAGATTGCGGAAGTGCAGCTGCCCAGGCTTCGGAAGAAGGGCAATCTTGTGTTTATCGGCAACTACTCCCCGGTCAGGCGTTGTATGCAGACTTCATTCGCATTGACAATGAGCCAGCTGCTGGCACAGGAACACAGGACGCTGTATCTGAATTTCGAGCATTATGCGGGAATAGCGGAACTGCTTCCCGATGCCCAGACCTTTGACCTGGCGGATCTGCTGTATTTTCTGAATGCGGAGCAGGACAAGTTCCGCCTTCGTATGCAGACCATGCTCCGCAGCAAAGGGAACCTGGATTATATCCCGCCTATGAAGTCCGGGCAAAACCTACTGACGGTGACAGCGGCTGAGTGGCTGGGTTTGCTGCAGAAGATTGAGGATATGGGGGAATATGAGTATGTGATCCTGGATCTGTCGGAGAGTATGCAGGGACTATTTGATATCCTGCGGCTTTGCAGCCATATCTTCACTCTGGTCAGAGAGGACCGGATCGCACGGAGCAAGCTGCTGCAGTATGAACAGGTATTATCCCTGTATGAATATGGGGATCTGATGGAAAAGACAAAGCGTGTCAGCCTTTCCCATATCCGCAGGCTGCCGGAGGAACTGGAACAGTATACAAAGGGGGATTTGGCGGATATGGTAAAGGAATTGCTGAAATCACTGTAACTGATGTTTCGACAGAAAAGCAGTATGCCCGGGGAGGTGAAATTTTGGAATATACGGAATTAAAAAAATTGCTGAGGCAAAAGGTGCGGGAGCGAATGGATTATGTCAAGGATTATTCCGACGAAGAAGTGGAAGAGACCATAGACGAAATTCTGCTGGGACAGGAAAATATGGCAGTCTATCCGGTGGAGCTGCGTAGACGGTTAAAAAAGGAATTGTTCGACTCCCTGAGAAGGCTGGACATTCTGCAAATATTTGTGGAGGACAGCTCGGTGACAGAGATCATGATCAATGGGAAAGACCATATTTTTATTGAAAAAGAAGGCAGGCTGAGGGAGCTGGATATCGGTTTTGAGTCGGTAGAAAAGCTGCAGGATGTGATCCAACAGATTGTGGCAGGATGCAACAGGGTAGTCAATGAGGCATCTCCTATTGTAGATGCGAGGCTGCCCAATGGTTCAAGGGTAAATATAGTGATGCATCCCATAGCCCTGAACGGGCCGGTGGTGACTATTCGGAGATTTCCGGATAAACCCATCACTATGGACCGCCTGCTGCAGACAGACTCCATTTCATTGGAGGCGGCGGAATTTCTGGAACGCCTGGTAAGGGCAAAGTACAATATCTTTATCAGTGGAGGAACCGGAAGCGGTAAGACCACATTCTTAAATGTTTTATCTCATTATATCCCACCTGAAGAAAGAGTGATAACCATAGAGGATAGCGCGGAGCTACAGCTGCAGGGACTTCCTAACCTGGTACGCCTGGAGACCCGGAACAGCAATGTGGAGGGGTGCCGCGAGATCTCCATACGTGAGCTGATCCGGTCGTCGCTCCGTATGCGGCCCGACCGAATCGTCGTTGGTGAAGTGCGGGGGGCGGAGGCCATCGATATGCTCCAATGCCTGAACACGGGGCATGACGGGAGCATGTCTACCGGGCATGCCAACAGCGGCAAGGATATGCTGGCGCGTCTGGAAAATATGGTGCTGATGGGGATGGATATTCCGTTGGCGGCAATACGGCAGCAGATTGCCTCCGGCGTGGATATTATCGTGCACCTGGGCCGGCTGCGGGATAAGTCCAGGCGTGTGTTGGAGATCACAGAGGTGGCAGGGTGTGAAAACGGCAATATTAAATTAAACCCTCTGTTCTCTTTTGAGGAGGCGGGGGAGGACAGCCGTGGAAATATTGTGGGAAGACTGGGGAAGAGAGGAGGACTGCTTCATGAAAACAAGCTTAAAGCAGCGGGATTATAACAAATATGTCTGGGGAAAGGGTGAATTGGCAGCGTCGATCCTGCTTTCTGCAGCGGTGACTTTATTTTTCGCTGCCTTCTTTTACCGAAGTGCGATTGCCGCGCTGCCGTTGTCTGCCATAGGTATTGCCTGCTTTGCCTCCCTCCGCAGAAAGAAAGTGGAAAAAGCAAAAGAGGCGTTGACGGTGCAATTCCGGGAATGCATTTTGGCCGTATCCGCTTCCCTGCAGGCCGGGTATTCGGTTGAAAATGCTTTTCGGGAATGCAGGCAAGACATGGCGTTGCTGTACGGGGAGAAATCTTTGATCTGCGGGGAGCTGGATTACATACGCAGAGGCCTGGATATCAATATAGTGCTGGAAGAACTGTTGACAGATTTGGCAGACCGCAGCGGCAGTCCGGAGATCCGGGAGTTTGTGCAAATATTTGTGCTGGCGAAGAGAAACGGCGGCAGTATGCCGGAAATCATCAGAGGATCTGCCTTTATAATAGGCCGGAAGATTGAACTGCAGCAGGAAATTGCCACTATGCTCAGCGGAAGGCAGATGGAGCAGAATATTATGAAACTAATACCGTTTGGAATTCTTTTGTATATCGGCATTGCCAACCGCGGATACTTTGACGTTCTGTACCACAATTGGAGGGGTGTGGCATTGATGACAGGATGCCTTGGGGTTTACCTTCTGGCGTATGGCATGGGGGAGCGTATTATGAGTACGATCCGTTTGGAAATGGGGTAGGAGGTACGGTTATGTATATAATTGGCGGTATTGTTTTCATTTGTGGTTTGTCGCTTGGTGTCTTATCCCGCAGGGAATCCGTGGAGCGGGACGGAAACCGCCTGCTTCTCCCTTTTCGCAAAATGGCGTTATATATTTATAAAAAATTGTGCATCCGCAGCAAACAGTTTTTTTCTTCCGCACAGGTGGAAAGGGATCTTCACTGCCTTTACCCGGAGGAAGGAAAGGAGCGCCTGGCAGCAAAATACTATGTGAATAAGCTGAGTATTTCCCTTGCCGTTTTATTCCTGGGAACCTTGTTTGGAATGCTTGTCAGATACAATAGCCAAAAGGAGCTTCTTTTGGACGAGGAAGGCGCCATATCCAGAGGCAATTACAGGGAAGGCAGCGTAAAGGTGGGGTTGAAAACGGATTATGGGGAGGGGGAAAGCGGCAGCTTTCAGATAGAAGTGGCTCCCCGGCGGCTCACAGAGGAGGAAGCGCTGGTATTATCCGAGGAATTATGGAATCGGCTGCCGGAGTATATTCTGGGCCAAAATGAGTCTCCGGATAGAGTTTTTTGCGATCTGGCGTTGGAGGAAAGCTACGGCGATTACCCTTTCCTGCTGGAATGGACCAGCCGCAATCCTGCCGTTGTGGGCAGTACAGGAAGGGTGTATCCCGTAGAAGAGGCAGTTCCTGTGGAGATGGCAGTTCGAATGACATACGGGGAACTGGTGAGGGAAGAAAAACTGATGCTCACAGTAATGCCCGCGCCTCTCAGCGCTGCGGAACAGGAGTATGCGGAGCTGGAAAACCTGTTGCTGCAATCGGAATATGAAAGCCGTGGAGAGGAGGTGTGGCGCTTGCCGGGCCAATGGCATGGGAAAACGGTGAGCTGGCAGCAGGAAACAGAGGACTATAGTGTGGTGCTATGGGGTGTGGCTGTTGTGGCGGCAGTGTCGGTATACGCAATGTCCGACCAGGATCTGCACAGGCAGCAGGAACAGAGAAAGAAGCGGATGCAAAGCGACTATCCCGAAATTATCCATAAGCTTTCGCTTTATATAAGCGCCGGTATGACGATACGGGGCGCGTTTCAGAAAATAGCCGGGGACTGCGGGCAAAAAAGGGGGAAGGAGGATCTTCACCCTGCCTATACGGAAATGCGCTATGCCTGCCGGGAACTGCATTCCGGCGTTTCGGAAGCATCCGTTTACGAACATTTTGGGAAAAGAACCGGTCTGCAGGAGTATATACGGTTAAGCACTCTGCTTGCCCAGAACCTGAAAAAGGGTAACGGCACTTTGGCAGAGCGGCTGAGAGAGGAAACAGGCAGGGTGTGGGAAGAGCGGCTGCAAAGCTGTAAAAGATTGGGGGAGGAAGCGGGAACAAAGCTTTTGGTTCCTATGGTGCTTATGCTTCTGGTAGTGATGGTGATGATTATGATCCCCGCTTTTACAGCCATGTAAAAATGATTCAATACGGTAACTGTAAAACAAACACAAGACTGATAGTAGGAGGATAATTATGGGAAACTTAAAAAATTTAAGAGATCTGTTACGGGAAGAAGACGGAATGGGGACAGTGGAAATTATCTTGATCATTGTGGTACTGGTGGGTCTGGTAATAGTTTTCAAAGACCGGATAACGGATCTGGTGAACAATATTTTTAACAAGATTACCAAGGAGACCAATAAAATTTGAAAACAAAAGAGAATGCATATCTCACAGTCTATTTGGCGCTCTGCCTTACGCTCGTTTTGTCCCTGTGCCTGACATTGATTGAAGGGGCGCGCAGAAATGGCGCGCGGCTGGAGGCTGAGATTGCGGCGGAGGTGAGCCTGCAAAGCGTTCTTGCAGAATATCACAGGGAATTGCTTTGCCAGTATAACATTTTTGCGGTGGACTCCTCTTATGGCACAAACCTGCCCGGAAAAGCCAATACGGAAAGACGATTAAAATATTATTTGGAAAAGAATCTGGACTTTCGGGATGTGTTTCTGGGATCGCTGTTTTACCGCGACTTTTTTGCCCTTTCACCGGGCGATGTATCCCTGGTTAAGACATCGGTCTTGACGGATGGGGGCGGCGCAGTGTTCCGAAGCTGTGCCGCAGATGCCATCAGGGATGATGTGGGATTCAATCTTTTGCCAAAACTTCAGGACTGGATTCGGGTCATTGAGGTCAACGGACTGGAGGAAAGGGACCTGGAAGCGGAAAAGAGCAGCCTGGACAGTGAGATACAGGAATATGACGGCATGGAGATTGACACCGGGGATGAGGAACCCTATATCCTCCGCGTCATAAATCCTACCGCCAGCCTGGAGGCGCAGAGACGTAAGGGTATTTTGAAGCTGGTCTTGGGGGAGGACGGCGCATTGTCAGGGAATTCGATTCAGACGGCAGGGCTGGTACATGACAGGATGCGCCGGGGGAGGGTCAACCGTGGGAATATGGATATACCACAGCTGTCGGAGGGGGAACTGTTGTGGGAGGGATTTCTCTTTCGGGAGTATCTGCTGCGGTATATGGGACATTACGGTAAGGAAAGTGACGAGGATGCGCTGCGCTACCAGGTAGAATATCTGGCAGCAGGAGAAGAGAGCGACGCGGAGAATCTGCGCTCTGTCCTGAAGAGGATCTGTGTGATCCGCGAGGCGGCAAATACCATGTACTTGTATTCGGACCCGGATAAACGCGGCGTGGCGGAATTGGCAGCTTCACTGGTCTGCGACCTGGCAATGGTTCCCGAGCTGGCGCCTGTACTGGAAGCGGCAATCTTGCTGGGGTGGGCATATGCGGAGAGCATATATGATATAAAAACTCTCTTGTCAGGAGGGAAAGTCCCCTTGGTAAAAGATTCCCAAACATGGCATTATGGGTTGAACGCGGCACTGTCGGGAGAATTGCGCGGACAGGAAGATGCAGGGGAAGGCCTCTCTTATGAAGATTATCTGAGATTATTTATGATGTGTACGGATACAGACCTTCTGACAGCCAGGGCCATGAACATGGTGGAGGCGGATATCCGCCTGACGCCCGGGAACGGCGCATTCTGCCTGGACGGCTGTTTTGCAGGGATGGAAGCATATATGGAGGTAGAGAGCGGTTACGGATTTGGTTTTGAGGTCACCAGGCGGAGGGCATATATAAATGGAAAGGGCAGTAGATAACAGGAAACGTCGCAGAAGAACGGTAAAACAAAAATGCAATCACCTGAAAATGGATAGAAGGGAGGTGGACAGCGATGCCTTTTCTATGGAGGAGAAATAAAAGTAACCCGTTGACAAACTATGGAAATCCTTCTCCGACTGATCAGGACATAGGCGCAGGTTTCGCCCAAAACCTGCATAATTCAGGAAACAGATTATCGATGCTGAAAAGGTCGATACCTATCTCCATAGAAGGGACATTGCTGTCTGCCTTCCTTTCCCGTAGGCTACGTGCAGGGATGACAGTGGAAGCGGCGGTAGTGCTGCCGGTAGTATTGCTTTTCCTGTTAAATCTGAGCTGTGCCATAGAGATGATCCGGCTTCACGGTAATTTACAGATGGCGCTCTGGGAGACAGGGCATATGTTAGCAATCTATGGGCATGCACTGGGGGAGGAAGAGGTGTTGGGTTCGGTGGAAGCAGAGGACGGAGATCCCTGGTGGAAAGAGATGGCAGGTATTGCTTTCTCTTACACGTATATTAAGAACCGGATCGTAGACTACCTGGGAGAAGACTATCTGGAGTCATCGCCCCTGACCCATGGTACGGCGGGACTGCAGTTTTGGGAAAGCGAGGTGCTTCGTTATAACGACGAGATGGAGATAACTGTAACATACGGTGTTTCACCTTGGTGCAGCCTGGTGGGATTTTTGCCTTTCCGGATGGCAAACCGTTACTATGCCCATATCTGGAACGGATATGATATTATGGCAGGATTCGAGGGCAAAGACGAGGCGCTGGCTACCGTATATGTGACAGAGACGGGGAGTGTATACCACAGGGATAGAGATTGTTCCCACCTACGCCTTTCCATACGGGAAATCATTGCAGGGACAGAGGGAATGTACCGCAATGAAAACGGCGGAAAATATTCGGAATGTGTAAAATGCCGGAAAGAGGAAAATACAGGTATCCTGTATATTGCACGGGAAGGAAACAGCTTTCATTACAGCAAAGTCTGTTCAGGACTGAAAAGAACCGTTTTTTCTCTATTGCTGAAAGACGCCGATGCGTACCGCCCCTGTAGCAGATGCTGCAATGTTTCACGGCCCGGATTTTAGTGCCCGCCAAAGCGGGCGGATTGGAGTAAGGAAAATGCTATTGTTTTGTTGGTTATTATGCTTAAGTTTATTTGATATTCGGTACAGAAGGATACCGGTGTGGCTGCTTCTGCTGGGAGGTGTGGTGATCCTGGGTAGCGGAGCCTATGGGTGTATCAGGGGAGAGAATAATGGCACGGAACTTTTCCTGGGAATGATACCCGGAGTGCTCCTTCTGCTTTTGGCGGCAGCCACAAAAAAAGCCGGGTGGGCGGACGGGGTTGTGCTGATGCTTTTAGGAAGTATGCTGGGATTTCGGCAATGTGTCATGGGGACAATGGTTAGCCTGGCTATCATCTCGGTCTTTTCGGCGGTGCTTTTGGCGCTGCGAAGGGTCGGTAAAGGAACCAATATTCCTTATGTGCCGTTTTTGGCAATGGGGGTTATGTTGTGCAAACTTACAGGATATTGAAGTGTGGACTGGAAACTTTAGTCTGTGGATTTGAGTATAGTTCAGTGTGGATAGACTCATACGAGAAAGGAAAGGTATAGGGATGCATAAGAAAATAAGAATGAATCAATTGCAAGGTCAGGGGAGGGATAATAAAAATGCATTTTTCTCCGTGGAGGCGGCAATGATCATACCGTTGGCGGTATTTGCCGTGCTGCTGGCAGTGAGCCTGTTTGTCTATCAATATGACAGATGCCTTATGGAGCAGGATATGGGGGCACAGGCGCTGAAGGCGGCATCTGCCGAAGCCGGGACATCAGAGGAATTGGGGGAAAAAATAGAAATGCAGGCAGCTGGATTATACAGGGATAAATATGTGGCATGGGATATGATAAGGCTGGAAGTCCGTATAAAAAGGGGAATTGTTGAAGCTATAGGCGAAGGGATGTTTCGGTTTCCGGTACCGGCATGGAATCTATGGAATAAAGAAAACGTCTGGACCGCACGGGCCGAGTATAAGACACATCGGACAGACCCGGTGGCCTTTATCAGAAATTGCCGCAAGATAATATCCAGATAAATTTTGACAGGAGGTACTTATATGTTACAGACAGAATATGTGAGAAATCTTCATTGCAATTATGAACGGCTTCTTTTGGACCAGAAGCCGGAAGACACCAGGTATCAATATTGCATTTTGGGCAGGGGCGGCATTAAAGGACTGTTGTCCTGCAGCCTGCGCTATATTAACGGACTTGCATATTTGTATTATGATATTTCGTCAAAGCAGAGTATGGTGCAGTTGTTTGAAGGCAGAACCATCACCAGGGAGTGGATCCGGGATTTCATATGGAGTTATCGGCAGATTCAGCAGGAGCTGGATCGTTTCCTGTTGGACGAGCATAATGTGGTATGGTATCCGGAGCAGATTTTTATGGATTTGGATAACCGGACGTTTTTCTTTATGTATATTCCCTATTATAACCAAGAGAACGGGTTCCCCAAGCTGGTGGATTTCTGGGTGGAGCATATAGATTACGGAGACGAAGCGTTGGTGGAATTTGTATACCGCGTTTATGACCAGCTGGAAAAAAGCGGAGAAACATATCTTCAGGGGCAGATATTTGAAGATGCCGGAATGCTGGAGCAAAAGGCGGAGGAATCCCCCGAGCCGGAAAACATTCCTGACGAAACAATGCCGGGACAGGATATTCCGCAGCCTGATGCCGGACACAGCCAGAAAAAACTTTTTGGTATCTTCGAGGGGAAAAAGAGAAAAAATAAAGAAATCCGCGAGCATTACCGTCTGGCCATGGAAGAAGCGATGAAAGGCTGTGCCGTTGCGGAAGAAGAGGTATATCGGTGCTCGGCGGGGGAAAGTGAGAGCATGGAGACGGATTACGGAAAAACTGTCTATGTAGAAGAAAGGACGAACCCTGCGGCGTTGGTTCACAGGCTTTATTCCCCGGAGGGCAAACTGTTGGCAAGCCTTGACCGGGAAGTCCTTTCCATCGGAAAAAAGAAAGAGGAGGTCAATCTGGTTATAGATGATATGTCAGTCAGCAGGATGCATGCCAGAATCATAAAACAGGGAACGGAAATCTATCTGGAAGATTTAAATTCCACTAACGGCACTTTTAAAAACGGACTTTGCCTGGAACCATATGAAAAGCGGAAACTGGAAACGGAAGATGAGATAAAATGCGGCAATGTGACCATGATATTCCGGTGAAGGCGCCAAAAGGAAAAACTTCCATTTGGGGAAAAGATATGATATACTGACTTTATTCGTGGCAGGGGACGGCCCGGGAATTATCTGTTATATTTTGTGCAGTTTTCATTGCGCGGGAGAAGAAGGAGGGGACGTTTTCTGTGATTTTGAGTAAGATACCAGTCAGCGCAATTTTTTTCCTCAGACTGATTCTGGCCTGCATGTGCGGCGGAGCCATTGGCATTGAGCGCCAGCAGCGGATCAAAGTGGCTGGGACAAGAACTCATATGGTGGTGGCATTGGCGGCGGCGCTGATGATGATTATCTCCAAGTATGGTTTCCTGGATGTGATGGATGTATACGGTGTGTCCTGGGATGTATCCCGTGTGGCGGCAGGCATTATTACCGGTATCGGGATTTTGGGCGGCGGCATTATCTTCATAGGCAGGCAGGGCCATGTCAGCGGTATCACTACGGCGGTAGGCATATGGGCAACCATAGGGATCGGTATGGCCCTGGGTGCGGGAATGTACGTTATGGGAATCGGCACCACGGCGATTATGCTGTTTATCCAATGGGTACTTCACAAAAATCTCTGGGTAGTGAAGCAGCCTGCCAGAGTACAGATTTGCTTTCGTCTGCCCAGGGGGATGAAAGATTATGAAAAGCTTATGGAGAAAATAGACGGTTATCATATGGCCTTGTACCAGATCAAATGGGATAAAAAGGGCAATACGGGGCCTTCGATGAAGTGCTTTGCCATAGTGCCTGCAAATTACGGCAGGGACGACATTATGAGGATATTTACGACTATGGATGAAGTGGAAAGCTTTGAGCTGATATAGAGATTTAAAAGTCGTTTCAGATGGAATGGTATCCGAAAGGAAGGGGTGCGTTGAAAAAGTATAAGCAAATCCCTCTTGTCAGCAGCCTGCTTGTGATAATAAATATAATAGTGTTTTTGACAAGCATATTTGCCAGGGATGCTCTGTTTGATGCCGGTGTGCTGAATGTGCAGGGGGTGTTGGGCCAAAGGCAGTACGGCAGGGTTCTCTGGGCGATGTTCCTGCACGTCAGCATGAGCCACATTTTCAGCAATATGTTGATTCTCTTTTTCCTTGGCTCAATGATAGAAAAAGAAATCGGGCATATCCGGTTTTTTCTCTTTTATTTTTTGTCGGGAGTTTCAGGAAACATTCTGTCTCTGTGCGTGAGAGTCCTGAATGATGACATGTCGGGAACGATAGGTGCCAGTGGCGCCATATTCGGACTGGACGGAGTGCTGTTATCCATGGCTCTTTTTCGGGGCAAAAAAGTGGAGAATGTCACTCCGACAAGGGTTTTGCTCATGATATTTTTATCCTTGTACAGCGGGTACACAAGCGAAAATGTAGATAATGCGGTACATTTGGGAGGATTGCTTGCAGGTTTTACCGCCGGCAGCATTATGTGTATTGTCCAGCGAAAAAAGAACATAGATCAGGAGGCATCAGGTGAATATTAATATTTATTATGGCGGACGGGGTATTATTGACGATCCTACATCATATGTCATTAATAAAATGCAGGAAATACTGGAAGAACTCAGAGTGAATGTGACTCGTTATAATCTCTATGAAAATAAAAATACCATTATTACCCTGCCTCAAACCTTGAAGGACGCAGACGGCATCATTTTGGCAACCACGGTGGAATGGTACGGGATTGGCGGCTTTATGCAGCAGTTTTTGGATGCATGCTGGCTTTATGGGGATAAAGAAAAGATTGCCAAAATATATATGTGCCCGGTGGTAATGTCAACAACGTACGGAGAACAGGAGGCGAAGCTGAGCCTTTCCACCTCCTGGGAAATTTTGGGCGGCCTCCCTTGCAGCGGCCTGTGCGGCTATATTGAAAATACGGTAGTGTTGGAGATGAATGAGGAATATCTCAGGATCATTGAAAAGAAAGCAGAAAACATGTACCGGACCATCAACCAGCGTATGGCCAGTTTCCCTGCAAGCAATCAAGTGGTAAAGCAGAAAATTAATGTCCCGCAGACGCTTGACCTGACCCCACAGGAGACGGAACAGCTGTCCCAGTATGTCTCGGACGATACTTATGTGCAACGTCAGAAAGAGGATATTCAGGAGTTGGCCAGCCTGTTCAGAGGCATGATGAGTGAAAACAATAGCAGTGATGAGGAATATATCGGAATCCTGAAAAAAGCGTTTAAGCCTCAGCCGGGATTTGATGCGGAATACGCAGTAATGATAGAGAAAAAGATATTGGTGGTCTCGGTAAAAGGATTGCAGTTGGAGTGCCATTACGGCACGCCTGAACAGCCTGACGTGGAAGTACAGCTGAGCCATGACGCAATGGACGATATTGTAAGCGGCAGAATGACATTCCAGAGGGCGTTTATGTCAGGAGCCATGAAGACCAAAGGGGATTTTCGGATTCTCAGGACATTGGACCAGCTGTTTGTGTTTACTTCCCAAGCCTGATTTGAGGACTCGCCAGGGCGGGCAGATAGCAGTGAGTATTTAAAATTTTTCATATAATTTTACTGCGCAAAGACCAGCGCAGAAAGGGGGATTAATATGAGCGAATGTATTTTTTGCAAAATTGTCCAGGGGGAAATTCCTTCCAAAACATTGTACGAGGATAAAAAGTTCCGTGTGATACTTGACGTGAGGCCTGCCACCAGGGGACATGCCCTGATCCTGACAAAGCAGCATTTTTCAAATGTCTTCGAACTGCCCGATGACAGTACAGGCGAGGTTTTTATCCTGGCGAAGAGAATGGCAGGGGTTATCCAGGATAAATTGAAATGTGACGGATTCAACCTGATGCAGAACAACGGTGAAGTAGCGGGCCAGACACAAAATCACTTCCATATGCACATAATTCCCAGATATTCCAATGATGGGCAGGAAATCAGCCTGGCCACCGGGGAGCCTACACCGGAAGAACTTGAGGCGGTGAGACAGGAAATCTTATGTTGAAGATTACCTGAGACAAACAGGCCGGTTGAAGGAGTTTCATATGAAAATATTGAATGTGAATGAAGTGACAAGAAATATCAGGGAGATGTGTATCGAGGCAAATCATTTTCTTTCCAAAGATATGAAAGAGGCTTTGCAAAATGCCGCAGATGCTGAGGAGGCGCCTCTTGGACGCCAAATACTCCTTCAGCTTCATGAAAATATGCAGATTGCCGGCGAGGACATGATTCCGATCTGCCAGGACACGGGGATGGCAGTCATTTTTATGGAAATTGGCCAGGAAGTCCGCTTTGAAGGAGGTTCTCTGGAAGAGGCTGTCCATGAGGGAGTGCGCCAGGGTTACGGGGAAGGCTTTTTGAGAAAGTCGGTGGTGAAAGATCCGATCATTCGTGAAAATACAAAAGACAACACTCCGGCGGTGATTCATTACGAGATAGTGCAGGGGGACGGGGTAAAGATTACGGTGGCCCCCAAGGGATTTGGCAGTGAGAATATGAGCAGGATTTTTATGTTGAAGCCTGCGGACGGTATCGAAGGGGTAAAAGAGGCCGTTTTAACTGCGGTGAGAGATGCGGGACCCAATGCGTGTCCGCCTTTGGTAGTGGGTGTGGGCATCGGCGGCACCTTTGAAAAGTGTGCTTTCATGGCAAAGAAGGCGCTGACCCGTCCTGTAGACGTAAGGTCATCCGTCCCTTACGTGCGTGACATGGAGCTCGAACTATTGCAAAAGATCAATTCCATGGGAATCGGCCCGGGTGGACTGGGCGGGAAGACAACAGCTCTGGCAGTGAATGTTGATACATATCCCACCCACATTGCAGGCCTGCCGGTAGCGGTGAATATTTGCTGCCATGTGAACCGACATGTTGTGCGGGAATTGTGAAATCAAACCTCCGTGCAGCCAGTGGCGGCATTGTTTAAACATTAGAAGATTTTATGGCGCTGCAGCGGTGACAGAAAAATATCCCGAATGAAGTGCCGGCAATAGCTGGCAATAACATTCAGTAAAAACAGCGCAGAAATAGAGATTAGATTAAAAAGTCATGCGGATGCACCGGTTTTTTAATCGCAATTTTAATCAGAGCCGGGGATTGCCTTGATTGCAGCCGGAAATTTGAGATTTCCGACGTGTGTCATTGCAGCAGCTCTGATATGGGGGATCAGTATGGACAAATATATCAGCGTACCCTTAACTGACGAGGACGCGGCCTCTCTGACGGCAGGTGATCTGGTGTATCTATCAGGAACCATTTATACGGCAAGGGATGCGGCGCATAAAAGAATGCATGAAGCATTGGAAAGAGGAGAACAGCTGCCTTTGGAGCTGAAATCCAATGTGATTTATTACATGGGGCCGTCTCCGGCCAGGCCCGGAAGGGCCATTGGCTCCGCAGGCCCTACCACTGCAAGCCGGATGGATAAATACACGCCTTGCCTGCTGGATTTGGGGTTAAAGGGGATGATAGGGAAAGGCAAGAGGGCGCCGGAGGTACGAGATGCCGTTGTGCGCAATGGCGCAGTATATTTTGCGGCAGTGGGGGGCGCCGGGGCACTTTTGTCCCGTGCTATCATATCTTCTGAAGTGATAGCATACGATGACTTGGGAACGGAAGCCATCCGAAAGCTGGAAGTGCGCGATTTTCCAGTAATCGTTGTGATGGACCCGCGTGGGAACGACCTTTATGAAACGGCTGTAAAAAAGTATGGCGTGTAAAAAATAAAAATAGAGAGAGCTGGCGATTATGAAACGCATTATTTTGATGGTTTTGAGGCTGATCTTCAGGGTACCGTATTATATAACCGGCATATGGTGGCAGGGAAAAAGGAAAAATTACGACCTGGAGAAGTCATATGCGTTTGTTAAAAAAGTGACAATGGCCGCAAACAAAGCGGGTCGAGTGAAGATTGAATCCTATGGCCTTGAAAATATACCGGAGGAAAACGGTTTTATATTTTTCCCGAACCACCAGGGTTTATTTGACGTGCTTGTCTTTTTGGAATCCTGCCCCAGGCCTTTTGCATTTGTGATCAAAAAAGAAGCCAGTAACGTGATCTTGTTGAGGCAGGTAATAGCTGCGTTGAGATCCATTGTCATAGACAGGGAAGATATCCGGCAGTCTTTGGAAGTGATCAACCAGGTGGCTGCGGAAGTGAAGAAGGGCAGGAATTTTCTGATTTTTGCGGAAGGGACCAGAAGTAAAATGGGGAATCAGCTTCTTCCGTTTAAAGGGGGTACATTTAAAAGTGCTGTCAAGGCGAAATGCCCTATCGTTCCCTGTGCACTGATTGATTCATTTAAACCCTTTGACCGGAATACCATTGCCCCTGTGACTGTGAAACTGATTTACCTGCCTCCCATTTATTATGAGGAGTATTCTTCTATGAAGACTCCCATGATTGCGGATATGGTAAAGCAAAGGATAGAGACGGCTATTGCAGAATATGGGCAGTGAGAAATATGGCTGTCTGGTTTCTTTCTCTATGCTCGTGATTTTTCGGCTTTAGCTTTTGCCATGTGTCTAAATGTTTCTATTGCTCCTTTAAATATTTACGCCGTTTCTTCGGCGGTAATCACTCTCATTGTCTCGAAATGTGTCCCTGCCCTTAGCAATTTTTTTTGCTTCTTCATTTTTTCAGTGTTCATTTTCTCCGTCTGTTTTCAAACACACTCCAATGCTTCATCCTCCGCAATCTCCCCGATATTCTCCATAACTATATCCATGTCAATGGGGTGGGAAGAGCGGCATTTGGCGGGTTGCGCTTTACCCTTGCCGTACTCGCTGCAATGGGCCGCATAGCCTTCGCTTGCCTGTATAACATATAACATAGAATAGCGAATGGAAAACTGATGGCATGGGAGTTAAGCGGATATGCATAACCCCATTATATACTAAATAGCATAATATACCTTGACAGGCGAGGTATATTGCTGTATGCTGTATATCAAGAAGATATCTGTAATCAAAATTTGTGGGAAGGAGGGGCATCATGTCAATTACATCAGATATTCTCAGAGGTCATACGGAAGCGATTATTCTTTCACACCTTTTGGATCAGGACAGTTATGGCTATCAGATCAATAAGGATATCATGAAAAAAACCAATAACACATATGAACTGAAGGAAGCAACTCTCTACTCGGCGTTCAGGAGACTGGAACAGGCAGGTTACATCAGGACTTACTGGGGGGATGAGACTGTGGGGGCCAGACGCAGGTATTACGCCATAACGGAGGATGGCAGGAGGATGTACCACGGATATAAGAAAGAGTGGCAGGAAGCAAAGGAAATGATAGACAAGTTGTTAAAATAGCCGCGGTTTGAAGGAGGATTCCATGAAAGAAAAAATAAGGCAACATTTTAATCTGTTATTTACAGAAGCGCCCAAAACAAGAAAAGCGCTCGACCTGAAACAGGAAATGATCCAGAATGCCATGGATAAATATGACGACATGGTGGCGGAAGGGTATTCCGAGGAAGATGCATACAGAAATGTGATTGATTCCATTGGTGATGTGAGCGAATTGTTTACGGAATTGGAAGAAAAAAACTTATTTACTTTGTCGGAAAAAGACCGGAAGAAAAAGGCCATGTTGACGGCAGTGGCGGTGGGACTGTATATTTTTGCAGGGGCAGTCTTCTATTTCTTCAGCAGCGGGATGTGGTATAGTCACGGTTATCATATGGGTAATTTAGGATTGGTCATAGCTTTATTGATCTGCATTGCACCTACCATTATGCTGGTGTATGCAGCAAATATGTATCCCGATTATTCGAAAAAAGAAGGCAGTAATATGGTAGAGCGTTATAAAGAGGACAGATACAGCAGCAATAAAGAAACGGCCGTAAGAAGATCCATAAACACCATTATCTGGTCGCTTGCGGTAGTCCTTTACTTTATTATCAGTTTTGCAACTTTCCAATGGGAGGTCACATGGGTAATCTTTCCTATGGCATTGTGCGTCCAGTCAATTATAAGGTTGATTTTTAGCCTCAAGGGGGACGGTAAGCACATGTAAAGAAATTTGACTGCCGGTGTATTTGTCGTCGGCATGTTGGCGGGGCCGGGTAAATATGTGTATTCGGTTTTCCCTTCTTGCAACGGAAGTTGATCTGTTGTTTAAACGCGCGCCGCAGCGCGCAGACGGGCAATATGTAAGTATGAAACATATAAAAATAGCATTGATAGTGATATTATCTGTTATGACGCTGGGCTTGTGCGGGATACTTGTGTCTGGGATAATGGAAAGGAACCTCTTCAGGGAATCCGGCCGCCAACAATATAATGAAGTTGAACTTGTGCTTGAGAGGGAGATCCCCGTTGACGGGATCAATGATATTTCCGTATTATACAACATGAATGATAACGATATTTATCTGTTTGAAAGTGGAACGGATACAGTGATCATTAAGGAATACAGTAGTTCTGAGATGGATGCCAATGAGCTTTCTGCGATAAATGTAAGCGAAGACAGCATAGAGGTAAAGGGCGCAGGGAGAAATATCCATGAAGGTTTTCGCTTTTTCTTTTTTAATAGTTACTATTATGCCAGACATTATACGGAGGTATATATCCCGGCATCTTTTTCCGGGGAGTTGCTGCTGGAGACGGCCAGCGGAAATATTATTTCTGACTGTGATATGAATTTGGAGAAGTCCTTTACTGTTGCCAGTGCCAGCGGAGATGTGAGCTTTGGCTCCGTGACAGCGGATAACATGTCTGTTTCTACCTCCAGCGGTTATATCATAATGGAAAAAATAGATACAAATGTGAATGGTTCTATAGGGGAAATAAGCGTCGAAACTTCCAGTGGGGATGTGAATATAAAGGAACTCACAGGCGTGACGAGAATGGAAAGCAGCAGCGGATATGTGAATGCGGAAAAGATAACGGGAGATACACAGATTAAGACAACCAGCGGAGATATGGATATCAAAGAAATTGTGGGTGAGGTGAAAACCGAGAGCAGCAGCGGAAATGTGTCCATTGGAAACGTAACGGGAAATGCGAAGATCAGGACAACCAGTGGGGATATATCTATCCAGCACATTGAGGGAGGCCTGCAATCCGTAAGTAGCAGCGGCTATGTGAGGGTGCTTGAGGGGAATGGGGACAGGTCCATATCCACAAGTTCAGGGGACATAATATTAGAGGTGATTGAGGGAAATTTTCAATTTAGCACACAAAGCGGGGAAATCCAGGCGGCTATCCAAAAAGGGGAAGGCAGCATAGAAACTACCAGCGGGAATATAAGGCTGGAATTGGCAGAACTCATAGGGGTATTAGATATCAACAGTAGCAGTGGGTCCGTCAGCGTACAACTTTCATCTGATACAGAATTTGGGTTCTTAGCGGACACCGTCAGCGGCAGTATAAATACTTTTTTTGACAGCGACCCGGGTATTATCTGTATGGAGGATCAGGTACAGGGAACATACGGCGCCAATGGGCAGGGGAACCAGGTGACGATTCGGACTACCAGTGGAGACGTGAGTGTATCAAAGCAGTAGAGATATTAAAAACCAAAGTGATAGAAATATCAAAAAAGCAATTGACAAAGACATCATCCTTATGTATAATAAATTTTGCGTTATGAGTTATTGACGTACAATTAAATATTGGCAGCGACGTAATTCGGATATGGAGAAATACTCAAGAGGCCGAAGAGGCGCCCCTGCTAAGGGTGTAGGTCGGGTAACCGGCGCGAGGGTTCAAATCCCTCTTTCTCCGCTTTTAGCTCTGCCGGTAAAAAAAGGTCGGAAATGCTTGCGAACAAGTGTTTCCGGCCTTTTGTAGTGCGGCCGGGAACCAGCCGCCGATTACATGGACAAATGGAACAAGACTTTGCTTTTTGAGGCTCTCAGCTTAAAGAGTATTTTTGAATATATTCTTTGTATTTTCTGTGATAGTCCGCACTGACGGTCCGCATTTCGCGCAGGGACTTGTGAAGATTTATATTATGCTGGGCAATATCCAGGACACACCCTGCTATGTTGGAGCAATGACCGGATGTGCGTTCCAGGTTTGTAAGCAGGTCGGACCAGATAAATCCGGCGTCGATGGTACAACCGCCCTGCTGCAGCCGCAGTATGTGGTTTGTGCGAAGCTGTTCTTTCAGGTGGCTGATTACCTGGGTAAGCGGTTCCACGGTAGAGGCAATTTTCAAGTCGTTTTCGAGGAAGGACGTCAGCGTCAGGTCAAGGGCTTCGTTTACGGCGGCGGAGAGAACATGAAGCTCGGCGACGGCGGCGTCCGTAAAAGAAATTTTCTTTGTCCGCATTTCTTCTGTGGAATTGACCAGACTGACCGCATGATCGGATATGCGCTCAAAATCCCCGATTATTTTCAAGAGCTTTGCGGCTTCCGTGCTGTCTTCCTCGCTGATCTGACGGCTGCTGAGCGCCACAAGATAGGAGCCTAAAATGTCCTCATAATGATCTGCGTTTTCTTCTTTTTTCCTGACGGCCTCGCCTATTTCCGGCGAATATTTCCGCAGCGAGCTCAGCCCTTCTTTAAGCGCGCGGATAGAAATCCGCGCCATGTCTGCGGCCACCGTATTGCATCGCTGCAGAGCTATGGAAGGGGTTGCAAGCAGTCTTTCGTCCAGCTCCGTGGGAGGCTGTGACTGCACGGAATCCGGTACAAGCCGATTGACCAGACTTTCGAGCATGCCGGACAGCGGCAGCATCAACAGCGTACATAATATGTTGAACAGGGAGTGAGACACGGCAATGCCGAACAGAGAAGCCGGCTCATTTAGGAAAGAGGGATTAAAAATTGCCTTTATGACGGCAAAAACCGCCAGCCAGAACACCGACCCTATTACGTTAAAGGATAAATGGACCATTGCCGCACGCTTGGCGTTTTTGTTAGCGCCTATGGCAGAAATCATTGCCGTCACACAGGTGCCGATGTTCTGCCCCATAATAATAGGAATGGCAGCACCGTAGGATACCTGTCCGGTGACAGCCAGCGCCTGCAAAATGCCTACGGAAGCAGAGCTTGACTGGATGATGGCGGTAAGAAGCGCTCCGGCAAGGACACCGAGAAGCGGGTTTTTGAACAGGAGGAACAGATTCTGGAAGGCGGGCACGTCGCGGAGGCCGGAAACGGCGCCGGACATTTGCTCCATGCCAAACATCAATACCGCAAATCCGAGAAGGATTATGCCGGTATCCTTTTTCTTTGTATTTTTGCAGAACATATAGAATATGATTCCTGCAAATGCTAAAATCGGCGTGAAGGAGGAGGGCTTCAGTAATTTGACAAAAAGATTGCCGCTGTCGATGCCCGCAAGGCTGAGCAGCCATGCGGTAACTGTCGTGCCGATATTGGCGCCCATGATCACATTGATCGCCTGCTTCAGCGTCATGAGTCCGGAGTTTACAAAGCCCACCACCATAACGGTAGCAGCGGAGGAGCTTTGGATCACCGCCGTAATGCCCAGCCCGGTGAACAGTCCTGCAATTTTATTTGTCGTCAGCTTTCCCAGGAGTGTCTGAAGCATGCTTCCCG
>ERZ808040.703-NODE-703-length-26879-cov-6.561525_pt1 | contig 26879 bp, 22 predicted proteins | sample MGYA00380191_ERZ808040 | MGnify/ENA primary metagenome ERZ808040 (study PRJEB31490, sample SAMN06133395) | mouse gut metagenome | isolation source: J6 | host: mice | place: China: Chengdu | collected 2015-05 ...
AGTATATCCGAGCCATCCTGACTCTATGATACAGGATGGTTCGGATTTTGTATAGGTACATGCTATCCACCGTTTACGAAAAGACTTTTTGAAGTTTTATAAGGAAAACATCGACAGGCATAAAGCAAATGTGATAAAATAGCTGATAGGTGGAAAGTATACAAGGAGAAATACAGGTTATTTACCAGAAGAAACAGGAGCAAACATGAAAGTAGTAATCCTTGCCGGTGGATACGGCACCAGAATTAGTGAAGAAAGCCATTTAAAACCAAAACCTATGATAGAAATAGGAGGAAAACCAATTCTTTGGCATATTATGAAGGAATACTCATATTATGGGTTTAACGATTTTGTGATATGCTGTGGTTACAGGCAGCATATAATTAAGGAATGGTTTGCTAATTATTACTTATACAATAGTGACGTGACTTTTGACTTTACGAAAGAAAATAAAATGGAGATACACAGTAATGTGGCAGAACCATGGAAAGTGACGCTGGTGGATACAGGTTTAAATACCATGACTGGGGGACGCATAAAGCGTATTCAGCCTTACGTGGGTGATAAGCCTTTTATGCTTACTTATGGTGACGGTGTTTCAGATGTAAATATTAGGAATGTATATGAATTTCATCAGAAGCATGGTAAAATAGCTACAATCACAGCAGCTAAGATTAGTCAGCGTTTTGGGGTACTGGACATAGAAAGCAATGGCATTGTTGAACAGTTTAGAGAGAAGGACAGCGTGGATGGAACGGTAATCAATGCAGGATATATGGTATTAAATCCTGAAATATTTAAGTATCTTAAAGATGATACCACAGTATTTGAGAAAGAGCCAATAGAACAGCTTGCAGCTGAAAAGCAGTTAATGGCATTTATGCATAAAGGTTTTTTTAAATGCATGGACACACAGCGTGATATGTTAAAATTGGAAGAAAGGATTGCATCGGATAATGCTCCATGGATGGTATGGAGACGATAGAAGGAATAATATGTTTGAGAATATGACACAGGAGCAGGCAAGAAAAGAAATATTGGATATGGTGGCAGTATACTGTGACACATATCACAATCAGAAAAAAACTTTCTCTGAAGGAGACCGTATCCCTTATGCGTCACGTGTATATGGCCATGAGGAAATGTGTAATTTGGTGGATTCAGCATTAGAATTTTGGCTGACGGCTGGCAGATATACAATTGAGTTTGAAGCTAAACTTTCAAATTATCTTGGTATAAAATATTGTTCCCTTGTAAATTCTGGCTCTTCGGCTAACTTAAATGCGTTTATGGCGCTTACATCACCACTTTTAGGGGAAAGACAGGTACGCCCCGGTGATGAAATGATTACCGTGGCGGCGGGATTTCCAACAACAGTCACACCTGCAATTCAGTATGGTGTTGTACCAGTATTTATTGATGTAACGATTCCGCAGTACAATATGGATATTTCACAATTGGAGGCAGCAGTGTCAGATAAAACGAAAGTTGTAATGGCAGCACATACTTTGGGGAATCCGTTTGATCTGAAAGCTGTACGAGAATTTTGCGATAAACATAATCTGTGGCTGATAGAGGATAACTGTGATGCGCTTGGAACGACATATACATTGGACGGGAAAGAGCTGCTTACAGGAACTATTGGTGATATTGGGACATCTTCCTTTTATCCGCCGCATCATATGACGATGGGTGAGGGAGGAGCAGTTTATACAAATAATCCATTGCTTCATAAGATAATTCGTTCGCTGCGTGACTGGGGGCGTGATTGCGTATGCCCTTCTGGAAAAGATAACCTTTGCGGACACAGATTTGATAAGCAGTATGGTGAACTTCCACTTGGATATGACCATAAATATGTATATTCTCATTTTGGCTATAATCTAAAAGCAACAGATATGCAGGCCGCCATTGGATGCGCTCAGATGGACAGGTTTCCTTTCTTTGTAAAAAAAAGAAAAGAAAATTTTGACAGGCTTTTTGATAATCTTAGGGATTATGAGCATGAATTGATTTTGCCTGCTGCATGCGAAAATTCGCAACCAAGCTGGTTTGGATTTCCTATTACTTGCCCAAAAGGCATAGATAGAAACAGGGTGGTTGCATATATTGAGGAGCGTGGGGTACAAACAAGAATGCTTTTTGCAGGAAATCTGACAAAGCATCCTTGTTTTGATCAGATGAGACAGGAGGGAAGAGGATACAGAATTGTTGGAGAATTAAATAATACAGACTGTATCATGAACAGTACTTTTTGGATAGGAGTATATCCCGGGATGACAGAGGAAATGATTGATTATATGGCGAAGATTATAAAAGAGGCCGTGGGGAGGTAATTTATGCAACAGAGGCTTGCGGATTATGTGGCAGATTTTCTTGTAGGGAAAGGAATATGTGACTGCTTTACAGTGGTGGGCGGTGGTGCAATGCACTTAAATGATGCATTAGGTCACAAGCAAGGACTGCACTGTATTTATAATCATCATGAACAGGCGTGCGCAATGGCGGCAGAGGCATATGCGCGTATTGAAAACAGGATTGCGGCAGTTTGTGTGACCACAGGTCCGGGAGGCACGAATGCCATAACTGGTGTGATGGGGGGCTGGCTTGATTCGATTCCAATGCTGGTCATATCCGGTCAGGTCAGATATGATACAACAGCGCGGTATATGGAAAGATTTACCGAGGGGCAGCCTCTCAGGGCAGTCGGCGACCAGGAATTTGATATTACAAAATCAGTTGCGTGTATGTGCAAATATGCGGTAATGCTCGAAAATCCTATGGATATAAGATATGTACTTGAAAAAGCATATTATATGGCGATGACAGGAAGAAGAGGTCCATCATGGATTGATATACCTGTTAATTTTCAAGGGTGTTATGTTGAGACAGACGACCTTAGGGAATATTATCCTACGCAGGAGGATATTGCCAGAGAGCCACAGCCGATACATTTGGATACGGTTGCGGCGGTTATGGATAGGATAAGAAATTCTCAAAGACCCGTTTTATATGCGGGAAATGGAATAAGGCTTTCGGGTGGATACGCGGAATTCAAAGATGCAGTGGATAAGCTAGGTATTCCCGTTGTTACCTGCTGGGACTCCATAGATGCCATAGAGAGTAATAATCCGTTATATGTGGGCAGAGGCGGAATTATGGGAGACCGTGCAGGAAATTTTGCAGTGCAGAATGCAGATTTGATTCTTGCAGTAGGAAACAGATTATCTATAAGGCAGGTTGGATATAACTGGAAGACTTGGGCAAGAGAAGCTTATGTTATAATGGTTGATGCTGACCCGGCGGAATTGCGAAAAACTACGATTCATGTTGAAATGCCTATTTGTGCAGATGCCAAAGATTTTTTTGAAAAGTTTCTACTATTTTCTAAAGAGGAAACTTCCCCTGTTTTTAAGGGCAAGACTTGGATTGATAAGTGCAGTTTTTGGAAATGGACATATCCTGTGACACTTTCTAGACATTGGAAGGAAGATGGCATATATGCCAATGTATATGCATTTATTAATTACTTAAGTGAAAGTCTTCCCGATGGAAATACGACTGTCGTATCAAATGGAAGTGCATGTGTCGTTGGAAGTCATAATTATATTATCAAGAAGGATTCGCGGTTTATCATAAATAGTGCTGTAGCAAGCATGGGATATGGTTTACCGGCAGCGATAGGAGCTTGCATTGCTAATGATAAGAAGGTTACTATATGTATTGAAGGGGATGGGAGTATCATGATGAACCTTCAGGAGTTGCAGACAGTAATTACAAACAAACTTCCGATTAAGATATTCATTATTAATAATGAAGGGTATCATTCAATCAGACAGACCCAAAACAACCTTTTTAGCGAACATGACAATGTAGGAATCGGTCCCGAAAGTGGAGACTTATCTTTCCCAAATTTTCGTAAGATTTCCGAGGCATTTGGATTTCGGTATATCGATGCACATAATAATATAGAAATGAAAAAAGCGGTAGACACAGCTCTTGCCGATGATGCAGCATTGGTATGTGAAATATATGTGTCACCATCTCAAATTTTCGAACCGAAAAGTTCCACAAAAAGACTGGATGATGGCACATTGATCAGTCCGCCTCTTGAGGACATGGCTCCATTTTTGCCAAGAGAGGAATTATTAAATAATTTATTGATAAAACCTGTATAGGTTGACAGTTGATATGAAAAGAATAGTTTTGACAGGGCCGACTGGTGTTATCGGTATGGCGCTAATTTATTTGTGTATACAAAAAAACATAGAAGTATTTGCGATATGTCGCGAGAATTCAAGCCATATAAGCAGGATTCCAAAACATCCGCTTGTACATGTGCTGGAGTGCAGTCTTAACAGGCTAGGTGTTTACGATATATCTAAGATACCTAAATGTGATATTTTTTATCATTTAGCATGGGAAGCTACAATAGGAGCAGACAGAAATAATACATATTTACAGCTTCAGAATATATCATATACTCTTGATGCCGTAGAGTTGGCTGCCACGCTGGGATGCGATACATTTGTGGGGGCGGGTTCGCAGGCTGAATATGGTAAATATGAAGGTGATTTGAGTGGCAATACCCCTGCATTTCCTGAGACGGGATATGGGATAGCGAAACTTTGTGCGGGCCAGATGAGCCGCATAGAATGTGAAAAAAGAGGAATTAAGCATATATGGTGCAGGATTTTGAGTGTATATGGACCATATGGCAATGAAAAAACTATGATTATATCAGTAATCAGGCAGTTGCTAAAGAAAGAAAAACCATTGTTGACAAAGGGAGAGCAAGTGTGGGATTATTTATATAGTAGTGATGCAGCCAGTGCTTTGTATCTGCTTGGCTGCCATGGTATTAATAACAAGATATATTGTGTTGGGAGCGGTAATGCAAGACCATTAAAAGAGTACCTATATATGATTAAGGAAGAAACACATTCTGCGGCGCCACTGGGCATTGGGGAAGTGCCTTATTCGGATGGACAGGTCATGTATTTATGTGCAGATATTGGTGATTTACGAAGGGATACGGGATTTATGCCTAAAATTGGTTTCCGAGAGGGAATTAGGCAGACAATAGAATGGGTGCGGAAGAATGAAAATGTGGACGGATATGGAATTTTACAGAAATAAAAGGGTGTTAGTAACCGGACATACAGGTTTTAAGGGCGCATGGATGTGTCAGGTATTGTACATGGCCGGAGCGGATGTATATGGATATGCGTTGGCTTCTCCTGCATCGCCAAATTTGTATGAATTATGTCATTTGTCTAAACATATGAATTCAGTCATAGGAGACATAAGGGATTTGGATCATTTGAAAAAGACTTTTGTTGAGATTCAGCCGGAAATAGTGATACATATGGCAGCACAGCCATTGGTACGGGAATCATATCGAAATCCTGTCTATACCTATGAAACAAATGTTATGGGAACTGTAAATGTTATGGAATGTGCCCGCCTTACACCTGCTGTCCGTTCAATAGTAAATGTTACTACTGATAAAGTGTATCGGAACCGAGAGTGGGAATGGGGATATCGTGAGAGCGATGAAATGGATGGATATGACCCATATTCAAACTCTAAATCCTGTTCGGAACTGGTAACTTCAGCTTATAAGAACTCTTTTTTTGCGCAGAGGGATATAGCAGTATCTACTGCGAGGGCTGGAAATGTTATTGGCGGAGGTGACTTTGCAGCAGAAAGGATTATACCAGATTGCATAAGGGCAGCTATGTGTTCTGAGGATATTTTGGTGAGAAATCCTGGTTCTGTCCGTCCATATCAACATGTGTTGGAGCCGGTTTTAGGGTATTTGATGATAGCTAGATTCCAATATGAAAATGCAGCCTATGCAGGTAGTTATAACATAGGTCCAAATGATGCAGACTGTATAACTACTAGCAGATTGGTTACTTTGTTTTGTGATGCATGGAACAGCCGTACAGGGGATAAGCTGGATTGGATTGACAAATTCGATGGTGGTCCGCATGAGGCAGATTGTTTAAAACTTGATTGTTCTAGGATGATAAAAACATTTGGATGGCATCCGCGCTGGCATGTTGATAAAGCTGTGGACATGGTCGCAGACTGGCAGTATAGATATGCTGTTTTGGGGGAGGATGCTGGTGAGATTATGCAAAATCAAATAAATTGTTTTGGGTCTTTGTAAGTTGTAAATAAAGAAGCGTTTGATAATATTCAAAAAGAATTGACATATTATGATATAATCAAATTGGAGATTTTTATGGAATGTATTGGATACTTGGAAGAAAATAATACTCTGAGATTTGTGATAAATGATGAATGCCATGTAATACGGGGGGGGGGGGTATATTGTGCGCCTTTTATATATTTCACAATGGCACACGCATTATAACAAGGTGGTATGAGGCAGCTAAGGAAATTAGAATACATATAATAGGTGAAGGGTTGTATTACGCAGTTGGATTTATTAAAAAGAACGACAGCGAACCTGCGATAATCACAAGCTTACCTGTTCAGGTTTTACAGGACAGGCAGAAATTTGAGTTGCCCACGGTATCGGTAAGTATTTTTGGCAGTTGTGTTAGCCGTGATCTAATGGAGTGTGCAGTGGCGCAGAGTTTAACATTAGACCAATATTTTGCAAGACAATCTATGATATCATCAGTATCTGTAAAGGTACCTGTTGAGAGTGAAGATATCCATCTTGATTCAGCTTTTCAGAAAAGACAAGTTTATTATGATTTCAATAAAAGCTTTATGGACATGCTCCAGATCAAAGTGAGTGACTATTTGATCATTGATTTGGTAGATGAAAGGTTTCCATTAGTTAAATATTTGGGAAGTTATGTGACAAGATCAGGTGCGTTATTGCAAAGTGGCATTATTGGTGAAAATGTAATCGGTATAGAAAAAGAAGAATATGTGGATGCAAGTGGTAAACTTTCATATAAAATAGAAGGAATTGATGTCAGGATATATATAGATAGATTTTGTGATAAAATTTTAGGGGTATATAAGCCTGAAAAGATTATTTTGCATGTGGTCAAAGGAGCAGAGTTTTATAGGGACCTTAATATGAATATAAAAAGATTTGAACCAAATACAGCAGGTTATTTTAAAAGACTGAATAAAATGTGGAGTTTTATGTATGAGTATCTTGGCAATAAATTTAAGGGTTGCATTTATATTGATATTAGTATGGGATATCTGGCAGATGAAGGACATGTATGGGGATTATCGCCGATACATTTTCAAAAAGAATATTATGAGGAGGTTTTGCGGCAAATAGCGATCAGCATACGAGAGAAAGGTAGCTTTTGCAGAAAGGCAGATTATAAAAATGAAAACGGATAGAGATTGTAAATATGAATTTATCAGAGTATTATATTTTCATGATTGCGGGAGGGTAATCAATAGTGATGATTTTGGGCTCTGTTTGGAAACTTTGTTTTGGCTCTATTTATAGAATCAGCATTGCGAAGATTAAAGAAAAAGGGTATATGGACATATCTTTAATAGGTGTATTAGCGTGACATAAGTCTTTGAAACAAGGCGTGTTTATTATAGTAAAAAATGGTTGATTAAGGAATATTATATATTTATGTCGCATTTTGTAAAGATAAGTGTTATAATACGTTTGTGCACAAAGTGAAGAAGATAGCACTGCAATTTTTGCCAGATGTTCTTGCGCAAGCGCATTTTTTATGTAAGATCAACAAGGAGAACCAAGCAGCAGATGAAAATATTAGTGATTATTCCAGCATATAATGAGTCGGAAAATATTGAAAACCTCATAAATAGTATTCGGGAACAATGCCCATATGCAGATTATTTGGTGGTGAATGATTGTTCGAAAGACAATACTGAGCAAATACTGCAAAGGACAGATGCCAACTATATGAGTAATCCAGTTAATTTGGGAATTGGTGGTACTGTTCAGGGAGGATATGTTTATGCATTAAAAAATGGGTATGACATAGCAGTGCAGGTAGATGGAGATGGTCAACATGACATTTCGTACTTGGGAAAAATGGTTGAGCCGATTGAGAAAGGTGAGGCAGATATAGTAATCGGTTCAAGATTCATTGAAAAACAAGGATTTCAATCATCGGCAGGCAGGCGGTTTGGAATTAATTTTCTAAGCAGATTGATACGGTTTTGTACAGGTATACAAATTAAAGATGTCACCAGTGGGTTTCGGGCAGTAAATCGTAAATTTATTGAAATATATGCCCATAGCTATCCGCAGGATTATCCAGAACCGGAGGCAATTGTGGCAGGGGTTATGCAAGGGGGCAGAATAAAAGAAGTTCCTGTTATCATGCGGGAACGAGCAGGGGGCACCAGTTCAATAAATATTTGGAGGTCTGTTTATTATATGATAAAAGTAAGTCTTGCGATTATCATATGCCGTATAAGTTTCGGATTTAGGAGGTAGGCCATGTTGCCAATAACATTGAGAATAACCTTGATAATCGGGATGTTCTGCTATTTTGCATTGATTTTGATATTTATTAAAAATAAGTCATTGCTGTTAAAATATGCACTTTTATGGATTTTTGCGGGCATTGTTTTAAGTTGTATGATTATCTTTCCCGACTTGCTGTTCTGGATTAAGGATATTTTGGGAATAGAAAGTAATATGAACGGTTTGTTCGTCTTGACAATTGGTTTCGTTATTATGATTTTAATGGCTTTAACTGCGATTGTGTCAAGACAGGCGAATAGAATTCGGGTGCTGATTCAGACCAATGCGATTTTAGAGAAAAGAATACGTGATATAGAAAATACATTGAAAGAATAGGATAGGCTATAGAAGAGTTGATATTGTAATGGATGAAAGAGAGTGGAGAGATATGGTACAAAGTGAGACAGTATCATTAATTTTAACAAGTTATAATTGTAAAGATAGTATATTTCGCACATTGTGTAGTATAGAAATGCAGGATTATCCATTTATAGAAGTCATTATTGTTGATGGATTGTCTACTGATGGAACGATAGACGTAATAAAAGAATGTGAAAAAAATACAAAATATACATATAAATGGGTTTCGGAAAAGGATAGCGGGATTTATGACGCTATGAATAAAGGGTTAAGAATGGCAAAAGGTTCGGTTATTGCCTTTTTTAATGATTTATTCTTGATATCAAATGCAGTATCGCTTATGATGCAGTCTCTACAATGTGAAGGAACAGATGGTGTTCATGCAGACTTGATTTATGCGACTGATAAAAGAGTGGTGCGATATTGGAAAATGGGGCAGGGAAAAATAAGTGCCGGGTGGATGCCGGGGCATCCTACGTTATATTTGAGAAGGCAAGTATATGAAAAATATGGTAATTATAATAGCGGGTATAAATGCTCAGCGGATTATGAATTTATGATTAGGATATTAAAAGATAATACTGTAAAGTTGTCATATGTTCCGATAACAATTATAAAGATGTATTATGGAGGTACAAGTACGAAAAATGTAGGCAGTTATATGGTGTCTTTGAAGGAAGCACATATGGCTTTGAAGAGCAACAACGTGAAATTTGCATGGTTGATAGATATCAGGAGAACAATAAGGGTATTTGCGCAGTTTTTGGAAGCAAGAAAGTACAAAGGAAAGATAAGTGAAAATGTGATAGTGAAATAGGGAGATTAGTTATTTTGGCAATAGAGTAAAAAATATTACTAATAATATTTTTAGATATTGGAGATTGCAATGACAAGTCAGAAAAAAAAAGATTATATTTATAATACTATTGGAAGTATTATTTACGCACTTAATTCAGTAGTGCTGCTATTAATAGTGATTCAAATTGTCGGACCTGAACAGGGAGGTGGTTTTTCAATAGCATTTACCATCTCACAAACAGTTTGTGTAATCGGAAATTTTGAAATGAGAATTTTTCAGGTTACAGATAGTGGTACTTATTCGTTTCAGGATTATTTCTTGTCAAGAATATATACTTCTTTTATGATGATTGCAGTAACGTTGATTTGGATAGTAGTGAATGGATATAAGCACGAAAAAGCTATACTTATTTTAATACTGTGTGCATATAGGCTTTCTGACACTTTTGGAGACGTTATAGAAGGCTATTATCAACAACAGGACAAATTGTACATAAGCAGTATATTGCTTTCATTGCGTTCCAGTATACCTACAATATTATTTACAGTGGTGCTTATTTTGACACAGAACTTAATGTATGGCTCGTTCACTCTTATGATATCGGCAATTATTTTATTGGGTGTATTTGATTTTGGAACATTGGTTTTTAAAGACAATGTCAAACTTATGGGAGGGAAAAACCAAAAAGTTCTTGGAGTATTAGTTGTTTGTCTGCCTTTGTTCATTGGAAGCTTCCTTTCAACTTATATCGTAAATGCTCCTAAGTATGCAATTGACAAATATTTAAATGAGACGTTACAATCGTATTATGCAATAATATTTATGCCTTCTTTTGCTATAAATTTATTTAGTGCATTTCTTTTTAAACCACTTCTTCTTGATATTGCCTTGATTTGGAATAAAAGGGATATACATTCTATTAATAAAATTAAAGTTAAAATGTTTGGATATATTACATTTATTACATTGTTGGCAGTGTTTTTTGGTAGAATAGCAGGTATTCCTATTTTATCATATATATATGGTGTTCCAGCTATTAATCAATATGCTGTCCAGTTTATTATTATATTACTGGGAGGAGGACTTAATGCCTATTGTATGTTTTTGTATCATATTTTAATTACTATGAGAAAGCAACGGTGTATATTATTTGCATATTTAATTGTTTACATTGAGGCTGTTATATTATCTAATATTATGGTAATCAAATATGGAATCACAGGAGCATCCATTACATATTTAATAAATTGTACAACTTTAGTTATAATATTTTTAATAGAGATAAAACAAGAAACGAGGTGTGAAAAGGTGAAAATAAAAGCTAATAATTCAACGATTAAAAAAATTTTATATTTAGAAAATTTTGAGGCACCCTACAGAGTCCCGTTTTACAACTTGTTAGCGGAAAAGTATTATTTAGACATGGCTTTAACAGATACGTTAGAAGAACAGAGAGGAAGAAACCAGCAATGGAGAAATTATGACAAAAGAAAGTATAAAATAATTTATCTTAAACAAAGTATAAAACTGTTTGGATATAATGTTTGCTTTGGCATAATAAAGCTGTTGAAGGACGAATATGATTTGGTTTTCATGGATATGTATGGAACACCGACTCACGTTTTGGCAATAGTATGGTTAAAATTAATATTACACAAGCCGTTTATTTTATCCGTAGATGGAATGGTAAAACAAAATAAGGAAAGTGTATTAAGCAAAATGATAAAGAAGCTAATATTAAAATGTCCTTATTTAATATTGTCTTCAGGAGCATATGTTGATGATTGTTTGGTAAAATATGGCGTCAATAAAGAACGAATTGTAAGGTACGCGTTTACTTCAGTATATGAAGCAGATATTGTATCTTTGGATTATTTGAATATACATAAAGAAGATATAAGAAAAAAAGTTAATTATATAGAAGAAAAAATAATAATTTCAGTTGGGCGGTTTATTCAAAGTAAAGGATTTGATATTCTTTTGGAAGCAGCTAGAAGTTTTCCGCCAGAATGGGGTGTATATATTATTGGCGATGTACCAACACAGGATTATCTTGATTATTGTAGAATACATAAAATTAGAAATGTACATTTTGTTGGGTTTAAAACAAAGGAGGAATTAAAGATATATTATATGGCGGCAGATTTGTTTGTATTACCTACAAGAAGCGACGTATGGGGGCTGGTTATTAATGAAGCTATGGCAAATGGATTGCCGGTTATTACAACGGAGAAATGTGTAGCAGGTATTGAATTAATCCAAAATGCAGAGGGTGGTTATATAATTCCTGTTGACGATACAGTACAGTTGGTAGAAAAGTGTAAAGAGATTTTATTAAATGAGACTTTGCTTGAAAAAATGAGAAAAACAAATCTTTCAAAAATACGAGATTACACGATTGAGAAAATGGCTCAGAAGCATTTGGAAGTTTTTGAAGATTTTTTTTCAAAATGTGTTCCAGATAGAATGGAATAATTTCTTATCTTGAATAAGCAATAGTGGATGTCTCAATATAAAAGAGAGTGCAGAGGTTACAGTAAAATGGAAAGATTTTATAATGATGAAGATTTAAAGAAAATTCAGAATTTAGAATTGGAAATGCTAAAAGAGTTTATAGATTTTTGCGAAAAACATGATCTTACATATTTTTTGATAGCAGGATCTGCTTTGGGAGCAGTAAGACATAACGGGTTTATTCCATGGGATGATGATTTAGATATTGGAATGCCAAGAGAAGATTATGAAAAATTTTTAATGTTGGCAAAATCGAAATTATTGGATAAGTACCACATTTTAAATGCAGAACAGTATGAGGAATATCCGCTTCTTACAACACAAATGGCATTAAAGGGAACAAAATTTGTTGTTGAAAATTTTAAAACGTTAAACATACCATTTGGAATTTATTTGGATATTTTTCCTTTTGATGGTATGTGTGATGATCGTAAAAAAGCCATTAGACATGCTAGAAAAACATGGTTTTGGGGAAAAATACAGATTTTAAGTTGTATTCCCAAACCATATGTGGCATTTAAGGGTTATAAGAGAAGCTGTATTTGGGCAATGACTACATTAGCTTATTATATTTTAAAACTACTGCATATTCGTCCAGATAGCTTGTATAAGAAGACAAAGCAGCTTAGTATAAAATATAATGAATATAAAAATAAACGTATCAATTTTTTTTGTGATACGAACTGTATGAGCAATATGATTAAAATAAAGGAATTATATCCATTAAAAAAAGGCAATTTTGAAGGTGTTGAAGTAAATTTGCCCTATAAAGTTGAAGCGCATTTAACAAGGATGTATGGTAGTGACTATATGAAACTACCACCTAAGGAAAAAAGAAAAAATCATTATCCATATGTGTTGGATTTTGGAGAATATAGGTGAAACACTGACTGAGATTTTTAAATAGGTTAGTAACTTAATAACGAAATAAACGCTTTTTTAATTAGGAAGGAGATCGTATGCAAATTAAAAGAAATATCCTGTTAAATCCCGGACCAGCAACAACAACAGACACTGTAAAAATGGCGCAAATTGTGCCAGATATTTGTCCGCGTGAGAAAGAGTTTGCATCAATGATGAAAAAGATGCGTGAAGATTTAGTTCAAATTGTTCATGGAGATTTGAATAAGTATACATCCGTTTTATTCTGCGGTTCAGGTACTATAAATATAGATATATGCCTCAATTCCCTTTTGCCTGAGGGTAAAAAAATTATGATTATCAACAATGGAGCTTACAGTTCCAGGGCTGCTGAGATATGTGAGTATTATGGACTGCCGTTTATAGATTTAAAATTTCCAGTAGATGAGCTGCCAGATTTAGACAAAGTGGAGCAGACATTAAAAGATAATTCAGATATAGCGCTTGTACATACTACACATAATGAAACAGGAACAGGTATATTGAATCCAGTGAAAGAAATAGGTGCACTTGCACATAAGTATGGAGCGGTTTTTACAGTGGATACTACATCCACTTATGCAATGCGTCCGATTGATATTGAAGAAGATAACATTGATTTTTGTATGGCATCTGCACAAAAGGGACTTATGGCGATGACTGGACTTTCATTTATTGTAGGAAACACTGAAATAATAAAAAAATCTGCGGATTATCCCAAACGTTCTTACTACTGCAATTTGTATTTACAATATCACTTTTTTGAGACAACGGGGGAGATGCATTTTACTCCGCCAGTACAAACGATTTATGCAGCAAGGCAGGCGATTGATGAATATTTTGCAGAGGGGGAGCAGGCAAAATGGCAGCGGCATTTAAGTGTTTTTGAAGCGATTCATGCAGGGCTTTCCCGGCTTGGTTTTAAAGATATCATAAAAAGGGAATTACAGGCTGGGCTTGTGGTTTCTGTTAGATATCCAGATGATGAAAACTGGGATTTTGAAAAAGTACATGATTATTGTTATGAACGCGGCTATACAATATATCCGGGAAAAATTTCAACACAAAATACATTCCGCCTTTGTGCGCTTGGAGCCATAACATCAGAGGATATTGATAATTTTTTTGTTGTGCTGGAGGAGGCATTGCATGAATATCATGTACAAGTGCCGATTTGTTATGAATAAGGAGGTTTAGCTATAATATGAAAAAAGTATATACTTGTTTTTGCACAGATGTAATACATGAGGGGCATTTAAATATTCTTTCCGAGGCTAAAAAATATGGTCAGGTAATTGTTGGAGTATTAAGTGATGAAGCGATGATTCGGTTTAATCGTTTTCCGACAATTACGCTTGAAGAAAGAAAACGGATTGTAGAGGATACAGGACTTGCAGATTCGGTAATATTACAGAATGAAATTATGTATGATGATGTAATAAACCAGATTAAACCGGATTATGTGATACATGGTGATAACTGGTGTAAGGGACCGGAAAATGTTATACGCAATAATGTAATTGAAAATCTGGGAAAGTATGGCGGTGAACTGATAGAAGTTAATTATACTTATAATGAAAATGTCAGGAAAATTGATGACAATATAAAAGAAAAGCTTGCAATGCCAGAATACAGGCGGAAGCGTCTGCGTCAGCTTTTAAAACTTTGTCCGGTTGTGAAAACGATAGAGGTTCACAGTGGCTTAACAGGACTTATTGCAGAAAAGACAGTCGTAGAGCATAATGGTGAACTGAATCAGTTTGACGCAATGTGGCTGTCGAGTCTGTGTGATTCCACTGCAAAGGGGAAACCTGATATAGAACTTGTTGATATGTCGTCCAGAATGAGAACGATTGATGATGTGATGGAGGTTACAACGAAACCAATCATTCTGGATGGCGACACAGGAGGGCTTGTAGAACATTTTGTTTACAATGTGCGGAGTCTCGAGAGAATGGGTGTTTCAGCTGTTATTATTGAAGACAAGACGGGATTAAAGAAAAATTCCCTGTTTGGTACTGAGGTGGAACAGACACAGGATTCGATTGAAAATTTCTGTGATAAAATCCGCGCCGGAAAAAGCGCTCAGAGAACAGAGGAATTTATGATTATTGCGCGCATTGAAAGCCTTATTTTAGAGAAGGGGCAAGAAGATGCATTAAAACGTGCTTTTGCTTATGTTGATGCTGGAGCAGACGGGATAATGATTCATTCAAGAAAGAAATTACCGGATGAAATTTTTGCATTCTGTGATGCATTTAGAAAAGAGAACATGCATACTCCGATTGTTGTAGTTCCGACTTCGTTTAACAGTGTGACAGAAGCAGAACTTGCGCAACATGGAGTTAACATTGTAATATATGCCAACCAGCTTACCAGAAGCGCATTTCCAGCAATGCAAAGCACAGCAGTCGAAATATTAAAAAATCATAGGGCATTAGAGACAGATTCAAGATTGATGCCAATTAAGGAAATAATTACACTGATTGATGATGTTTAATAATTTTATAACAGATATGCGTATTGGATTTTAGAGTGCAAAGGAGAAAGACTATGATAAAAAATAACTGGAAAGAAATATGGAGAAAACGAACAGGTGATTTAAATGTGCTTGAAAATACCTCGGGGGGGATTGCTGGAGCTGAAAAAAATTAACGGGTTTGATGTAGTAGGAGAGGGACTGACATATGAAGTAGGGGGAGGCTCTGGGGCAACCCTTTTCTTATTTGAAAAGGATGGAATCCGATGCGGTGAGATTGATTATTCTGAAAATTTGGTTGAAATAGCAAGAGGTGTTTTACAAACTAATGATATTGAATGCGGAGAAGCAATTGATTTAAAAATATTCCCTCAATATGATGCAGTGTTGTCAAACAGTGTTTTTTCATATTTTCCAAGCGAAGAATATGCGTTACAAGTTTTGGAAAAGATGTATTTGAAAGCGAGGAGATCTATTGGTATTATTGATGTGCATGATAGAGATAAAGAAATGGAGTTCATAGAGTATCGTAAGAAAACGATTGAGAATTATGAAGAAAGATATAAAGGACTACATAAATTATTTTATTCAAGAGAATTTTTTAGAAATTTTGCAAAGAATCACAATATGAAGGTGGTGTTTAAGGAATCAAATATTTCTGGATATTGGAATAATGAATTTGTTTTTAACTGTTATTTTACAAAATATAATGAATTAAATGTATGAAAGATGGAGATATAGTGAAAGAAATAGGAATTATTATGGCAGCAGGTCTTGGAATGAGAATGCGTCCGTTAACATTAAATACACCAAAGCCGTTGGTCAAGGTGTTTGGGAAACCATTTATTGAATCGATTATTGAGGGTTTAATAAGAAGAAATGTATCAGAAATATATATTGTAACAGGGCATCTGAAAGATCAGTTTTCGTATCTGTGTGACAGGTATAAAAATATCATTTTATTAGAGAATCCTTATTATATGATAAAGAATAATATTTCATCTGTTTATGTTGCAAGAGATGTGCTTGGAACGGCTGATTGTTTTATATGCGAGGCTGATTTACTAATTTCTGATTCCTCTATATTTGATAAGGAATTGACGGATTCTTGCTATTATGGGAAAATGGTCAAGGGTTATTCTGATGATTGGGTGTTTGAAATGCAAAATGGTTATATATCCCGAGTAGGAAAAGGGGGGACAGACACTTACAATATGGTGGGAATTTCTTATTTTAAGAAAAAGGATGCTTTAATATTGCGGGATGAGATTGTAAAGGCATATGCCAAGGAGGAAAATGGCAATTTATATTGGGATGAAGTTGTTGATCAAAACCTTGATAAGTTGAAACTCAAGATAATACCAGTACAGGCAAATCAAATTGTAGAGATTGACACAGTAGATGAACTGATTGCATTAGATTCACATGCGTTAGAGGATAACAGGAGGTTACCATGAAAGCAAGTTTTTTCTTAGAGGAAATCAAAAAAACAGGGATCCATACTATCACAGGAGTGCCAGATTCTACATTAAAACAGTTTTGCGATGCTGTACAGCTTGACAAGGGAAGGCAGTTTAAACATTATGTGACAGCAAATGAGGGAGCCGCTGTAGCACTTGCCACTGGGGAATATCTTGTATCAAAACATCCCTGTCTGGTATACCTGCAAAATTCGGGTCTGGGAAATATTATTAATCCACTTGCTTCTATCGCGAATCAGGAAGTGTATGGGATACCAATGTTATTTGTAGTGGGCTGGCGTGGTGAGCCGGGAATAAAGGACGAACCACAGCATGTATATCAGGGAAAAATAACTTGTGAGATGTTAGACGTGATGGATGTTCCATATTCTATTATAGATGAAATGACGACAGAAACACAGCTCAAAGAAATTATTTCGAATGCTGTAGATATCATGAATCAGGAGAGACAATATGCAATTATTGTGAAGAAGGGCACTTTTGAAAAAGAGAATTCTTTTATTTGGAATAATGGGTATGCGCTTGTCCGAGAACAGGCCTTAAAACGGATACTTGAATTGGTATATAATGATTCCTATATTGTTTCTACCACAGGAAAAATATCAAGAGAGCTTTACGAACAGAGTGATGTATTATATGGTACACATGATAGAATTTTTATGACTGTTGGCGGCATGGGGCATGCTTCTATGATTGCATACGGAATGGCACAGGCAGATTTAGGGAGACAGATTGTTTGCGTAGATGGAGACGGGGCAGTGATGATGCACATGGGGGCGTTGGCGTTTATTGCCAAGCAGGCACCAAAGAACTTTTTACATATTGTTATTAATAATGCGGCACATGAATCTGTCGGGTCAATGCCCACAGGTTTTAGTGGACAGACTTATGCAGAAATTGCGAGGGCATGTGGATATTCCAATACAGTTACCGTGATGGATGAAAAGGAACTGGAGGAAGCAATACTTGGGGCAAGGGGAAAAAAGGAATTGACTATGATTGAAGTTATGGTTTCACTTGAATCAAGAGCTGACCTTGGGCGGCCGAAAGAGAGTGCGCGGGAGAATAAGGTTCGTTTTATGCAGTTGGAATAAATCCAAGAAATGAATATTTTCTTAGTTTTGGAGAGTCGTAATACAATTAAGAAATAATGATAATTCAAAGGGGATATTTTAGTAAATATAGTTTGAATATACAAGGGACAGAATTGACAAATACTTTGGCCAATTCTGTCCCTTGTCCATTCCCCCAAAGCGCTATATAATAAAAATGATGAACAGGGCAATGATCAATGAAGATTATGAGAAGGCTGTTGAACTGGAAAAAGATTGCCGGCATCTATCGCAGACAAGGTAACGCGTCAAAAGGCGGCAGATTTGAGCATGAAGCGTTTCTGTTTGCATAGAGAAAGATATAAAAAGATGCTGCTATTTCAAGCGATATGTTTTTTCCGAAGTTCCTTATGCCCAGAAATTAAAGGATACAATGACGGAGGTGGCAATGAAGCAGAGTGAGATTGATTATTATGTCTACTCTAAGAAAATGACTTCGAGGTTTTACAGAGCACAAGGAAAAAGAGGGAGATGCCTACAGGATCGACAGCTCCATTTCTTCTCTGTTAGAACGAGTAAGGAATATTTTGAGGAACAAAGAGATCACAGAGGCAGAGTTAGAGAAGCAGTGCCTGGATAGTCTGGCTAAGAAATGCGGTGCATATTTGTGTACAGGATGATAAAGAGAGAAGAGTGAATAAGGAAAAAGATAAATCTGATGTAATACACTGTCATTTCAGATAGGTTGCATCAGATTTTAATGTTTACAGCAGTTATTTTTGGAGAACGGGAGAGAAAAAAGTATGGAATTATTGCAGAAATTAACATTGTATGATTTGTTTGGATATACATTTCCGGGAGTAATTGCCTTGCTGTTGTTTTATGGGGATGTGTCATATTTGGCGGAGGAGCTTACTTTGGGAGGCCTGGTTCTGCTGGCCGTTTTGGGGTATGTGGCAGGGGTGATGATTACAGAGCTGGCAGAATGCCTGGAATGTCTGGTGAAAAAAATCTTAGGTGAGAGTAAGATTAAGGCATACTGGGAAAAACTCTGCGGAGATTATGGGATTACAGATGTTAAGGTAAATGATGCGCTTCTGCAGGCAAAATTAATAGAAAATGCGCAGAATGACAGTGCAGGTGTGGTGGCGAGGAAATATAGGACATACATGTACAGTGAAATACAGACAGATTCACAATACAGCCGTCTGCATAACTATGCTTCAGCAGAATTGTTGTATAAAAACATGGCAGTAACCGCTGTCTTTGCAACCGGGATTGGGGTTGTACAACAAAATACGGCAGAAATTATCATAGGCGTAGTCAGTGCAGTGCTGTTTGTGAGACGGCGGATCTGTTTCGCCGAGAGGAGCAGAGGTTACACATTATGCTGGTTTGTACAAAAGTACAGTAGATAAGGGAGATGTTTATGAATACAAACAAGATTGGTGCGAGAAGCTTGTCGGCGGCCGAGGCCCGGCTTATTCTGCCGGCATATGATCAGGTTTATGCTCAAATAGAACGCTTTCGGGCGGAAAAGGGACTTTATTCAGAAGCCTCTGGCCAAAAAACGAATAATATTGGTATTATCGGTGTGAGGGGCGCTGGCAAAACATCCATTTTAAAGACGATTAAGAAGAACCTGGAAAACAATAATGCAGAACGGGAGGAAAAAGACATTATCCTGCCGATTATTGTTCCAGAAAATATGTCCGAACCGGGGACGCTGATGGCTGCAATCCTTGGGATGCTCAATGATGTAATCAATAAAAGCGGGGCAAAAAAGGGTGGAAAAGAGGGATGTATTCATAAAGGAGCACTTCGGGAAAAATGTGAAGATGTGATCCGGCAATATACTTATATTCAGAAAGAATACCGAAGTATTCTGCTCAAGGATTACACAACAGAAAATGATTATGTGAACCGTTCGGCAAAAGTATTTAACTCGGACAATGAATTTATTGAAAAGTTTAATGACTTGGTTCATGCTTTGGTCAATCCTGAACAAAGTAAAAAAAGCGAAAGCCTGTTGTTTTTGTTTATTGACGATATTGATTTGAGCACATACCGGTGTGCAGATGTCGTAAAAACACTGCTTTCCTATGTATCAAATGAGAATATTGTCACAGTGATCTCGGGGGATCTTAATACATTTGAGGAAGCTTTGACGCTGGATTTTATCCGAAAAGAAAATGTATTGGAAGGAGATTTGCTGCAAAGCCACATTGGGGAGCAGACGCTGTTAGAAAGTAAAAAGCAGCTTGCATATGAGTATTTAAAGAAAATACTCCCGCCGGCATACAGGTACAATATAAAGCAGTGGGCACTGGAAGAAAAGAAGAATTATTATATTGCAGAGCTGCCAGAGGATCACGGAGATGGAATCAGATTTTCTGATTTACTGGGAAAGGCACTGAATGGATGGATTGATGCGTCTTATTTTGTCTATAAAGATGAGGCAGGGAATCAACAGGCTCTCCCCTATACATACCACCTTTTTGATGATACATCAAGAGGGCTGAATAATGTTTACAATGTGTTAAATGATATTATCGCGAAAAGAACATCAAACAATGAAAGTGAGCAAGCGCGTAACAAGGAGTATATCGAAGAGAAAAAGCTTCTGCTGGATACAATCATCGCCGCAAAAAAAGAATATAACCAATACCGGGAGGATATTCATAAGAAAATGTTTACGGTCGGTGATTCCTGTGAAAACAGTACAGTATTTTTTGATAATGCAGATACCATTATATATAGAGAAGATCATGGTCTTTTAGGGGGAGGATTCGATATAAAAAATCCTGTACAACGTTTTTCGTTGTTTATTTTAATCGATTTTGCAGCCAGACTTTTGTATGGGATGAGCAAATATAGAAAGATAACGGAAACAGCTGAAAATTATAAAAATTTGAAACATAAGGCTATGCAGGATTTATTTTTCAACCCGGAAATTGCAGAAAAAGTGATGGATATTCCAGCAAAGGGCTGGAAGAACACAAAGAGGCAGGACTTAAAAATTGTAAATTATGACGGGAACACGCTGTATTCTTTGAACAAGATCTTTTTGTTAAATGGCGATTTGGTATTGAATCTGGCGTATTATAAAAATCTTCCATTGGACAGAATCCTTCGTTTGGATATTGATGGTACAAACTATACTATACAGTTAGAGCGTGATGTGATCATTGCCTTTTGGCGTGCGCTTTCGGCAGTCAGTGAAAAGGATATGATGTCAAGGGCGGCAGAATTGTATGCCGGGTTTAGAACAGCATTTGCGTACATTCAAAAAAGGTTATCAAGTTCTGTTGCGCAAAATGTGATCATGGAACTATTCGATGAGGAAACGACAGATGTAGTCTGGCAGGAAAAATCAAATACTTTGGAAAGCATTGATGAAAAACAGCACATGAAGCGTATCCTGCAAAATACAATCGCGCAGTTATTAAGGGAGCAGAAGGAAGATAAAATTAGAGAAGAGTGGGAGGCGCTCACAGAGGAAAATTTACCAGATGAGGAAGACGGGAATCTTGGTCAAAAATCAGATGCGAAGGCAAGAGTTGCTGTATTGAAGGAGATTCACGCCAGAGGGCTCTGGAATACAGAAGTGGTTGAAGGAATTGTGATAGATTACATTAAAGCGGAGATTGAGAATCTGTTTATTGTAATTCGTAATGGCTTAAAAGAGTATGAATACTATTCTGAAGAGAAGGAACAATGGAAATTACACTCCAAAAATGTCGTAGACAGCTGGAAGGCTTTTAGCGAATCCTATGACGGTGTGAGCAAAACCAAGGCGAAAGAGGCAAAAGATGATATTGTTACTGCTTTATGGGATGATACCTTCGAAAACGGAATAACATTTGAGAGTTATAATGAAATTTGCCAGACGCTTCAGGAACTGGCTGGAAACAGCCGCGTCCGTTATGGCAGATATGAAGCGCAAAAGATGCTGAATGCGATGCAGGAGGTTTTTGCTTTCACAGATAACGAGGGGACGTGGACAAAACAATGCCCATACTTTATATTTTTGCTGCAATGTTTATACAAATATAAGACGGCATCTGTCACAGTCAACAATATGGTTGAGGGGGCAAAGCTGCTGGCAGAGATTAATAAAATACTGGTTGCTGCAAACGAGCGGGCAGATAAGAATGCAATCAAGAATTTTATTGCCACGTTGAATGAAAATCTTGCAGAGAAGGTTGATGCTGATTATTTTGAAACACTGTTTTCCTAAGGGGGATACGAATGATCAATGATTCGATTAATCGGTTTTTAGGGGTTTTGTGTTATCCGTTTGCCTCTATGGACATGTTTCGGCAGGAACTGGTCAGAGAATACATAGAAACCGTTAAAACGTGCGGGCACAAAGCGGCAAAACAGGTCAGGGACCAGTTAAGAAGCCGTCTGATTGTCTATATCCAGCAAAATTATAATATTTACTCTTACGATGAGATCTATCTGTATCTGGAAAAATGCTATCTTTATGATGCGGAAGATTATAAGGACGAATTGGAGCTGTATCAATATACGGTGTGCAGGATGGCAAGGGCTTTGATCTCTCACAGGGATGGCAAGATTGTTTTTAAATACTGGAAAAACGAAGAAGATGAGAAATTGTTTGGCGGATTTGCAGGAAACAATAAGGTGGCATTATTTCATAATTTAAACAGCCATATTCCCATGGATGTTGTCGCGATTGTATATATGATAATGAACCAAAAATATCCAAATATAAATTGTCTCGATGGTTTTTATGGGAATATAGAGGTAGCAGACCAGCAGCTTGCGCGTATACTGGAGACAGGCGTCGCTGAAAACCATTTGCACAAGGGAGTTTCCAGAACATTTCCCAGTATTTGGGATTCCCTGATGGAACCATTAACAGCAAAGAAGGGGAAGTATTTTGAAAATATGAAGTTTGTCAATGGCACAGAGGAACAGAATGCGCGCGTACTGTTTCGGATACTGGGATGCGGAATTGTCAGAGCTTTCTTAATTTTGACCATAGCTGGAAAGGATAACGACGATGAAGTGCTGGGAGTTGTACATGATTTTCAAGAGGGACAGCCGTTTGAAGACCGGTTTAAAGACCAGTTTTGGCATGTGCAGCATCGTGCAAAGGAGAATGAAAAGAACATCATTTCTTATTTTGTGAATTTATGGAATGTCCTGACCAAAAATCTGCCCAAGGATATTTTTGACGGAAAATTCAGTACGCTGGTGCTGGAAAATGATATTGAAATTCATACATTAGACGAAAATATATTTTTGTATCATGTGCTGCGGATTTTGCTGGATGACGAAACAGACATTCAGCGGCCAGTCAGGCAGAAAAACGGTCAGTATGAAATTGATATAAAACGCTGCATCATGCAGTATCTGCGCGTTAGAAATTATTTGTTCCATAAAAGTGTCCAGCAAAAAACAATTAAAGGGCTGGATTATTTTCAGCAGGAGCATTACCGGGTAAATTCTGCATTGAACCATGCGAATATAAACAACTTTTGGGAGACTGCGCTCAGAGAACAGCTTCAGAACGGAGATTTGTGCAAGATTGAATTTCGCACGTCCATGTCCGAGGTTTACAGCGAATTTAAAAAGGATGTCGTTCATTTTCTGAAGGCATATCATAAGATCGTCATGGAAGATTATTGTAAAAACGGAATACCATACAAACGGATTCCGCAGGCAGGACTGATCGTTCATCTCCTGAAACGGGAGGATGAGACGGCTTTGGAGAAATGCTTTCACAATGGAAAAATGGACTGTTCATACTTCCAATTTGGACAGCTTCAGCAGTCCTATTGCAGGCAGATTGACGCGTTCACACAACTGCGCAGTGAATTTACAGAGCTGAGCAAGTACTTGGTTGGAATCGATGCGGCAAGTCTGGAAAACGCTACTCCGGTATGGGTTTTTGCGCCGGTATTTGAAAAGGCGCGTGACAGCAGCATTGACTTGATTGGCAGAAGCGCTCACGACAGGAATTATATGCAGAGCCTTGGCTTTACATTTCATGCGGGGGAAGATTTCCGCCATATTCTCTCCGGGCTGCGCCGGATAGATGAGGTGGCAGAACACCTCAAATTTCATGCGGGCGACCGGATTGGCCACGGAATCGCGCTTGGGATTCAGCCGCAGAAATGGCGGGAACAGAATCCGGTAGTGATACTCCCGCAGCTTGAAGCGCTGGAAAATTATCTATGGGCATATGATACACTGAGCAGTCATTACAGTAATTTTCAGGCAGCAATACTTACATATATGGAAAAGCGGATTTATGGGCTTTCGAGAAAGATATATGGAGAAGATAAAGAAGGAATTGCTACAGAGCTGCTCATAGACGGATATCACCAGCTGTTTTCTCCGAAAACTGAGATTGCATCATGTGAAGCCTTTGAGATGGCGGAGAGGGAACTGTGCAGAAAATTAGCGGATGGAGAGACAGTTCAATGGAAACCTGAGCTTGTGGCGGCGGCAAGGCATTGTAAGGTGTTTGTAAAAAAGATGGAACAGCCCATTCACTGTGAGATTACCCAGCAGGATATACTTATCATAGAAGAATTGCAGAAAATTCTCAAGAAGAAATTAGGCAAAAAGGGGATTGTCCTAGAGGTGAATCCATCCTCCAACACGGCGATTGCGGATTTAGACATCTTGTGCGAGAGCCAGTTTTATCAAATGAACCAGCTCAACGATGATCAAAATATCATAGTTTGTATTAATTCAGATGATCCGGCAGTTTTTAATACAAATGTGTCAAATGAGCTGGCCTATATTTATTATGGAATGCTGGAAAAAGGCATCAGCAGGGAGGCGGCACTGCTCTGGATAGACAGGGTGCGCAGGAATGGCATGAACAGTTCTTTTATTCATCATGAGGAGTCCGATCTGGCGCTGGTGCGGAATTTGACGGAGCTGATTGAAAGAATATAAACAATTTATAAACAAAAATATTATAACATTTTATGGAAGAAATATGTCGTTTTTTGTAGTAAAATATATAGTATAATCTTATTGTATTACAAAAGGAGTACGACAGACCAAATGAAGGAGGATACACAAAAAGCACTGCTGGAATCAGATCCGGCGTTTGCATGTTTTTTACAGAGAGTGCGGAAAGAACGGAATATATATCTTGAACAGTTAGCGGAGGGACTGATGTCAGCGAGCCAGCTTGCAAGAATCGAAAAAGGGCAGCGCCCGGTTCACAAGAATATGAGAGACCGTCTTTTGGGGCGGCTGGGGATTGCAAGCGATTTGTATGAAAATTTGCTGGATATTGATGATTACAGAACATGGGAGTGCCAGCGGAATATCATGCTGGCAGTGGAACAGCAAGAAACAATAAAAGCGCAGCAATTCATTGCAGAGTATGGCAGACAGAAATTGTCCAAGGACAAATTAAAACAACAGTTTTGCCTTGTAATGAAAGCGGAGGTGTTAAAACAGCAGAAAGCGGATTTGCTGGAGATTGGGGCGTGCTATGAACAGGCGGTAAAGCTGACGGTACCTGATATAGAGCAATTAAATTTGGGAAAAAGCCTGTTGTCGATACAGGAAGTCAATATGATTTTGGAGTATGAATTTTATCATAAAGATGAAAATTTTTGCCAGAAATGTGTTGCATTGATGACATATGTCTCAGATTCCGTTTATGATGAACTGTCAAAAGTGAAGATTTATCCCAAAATAGTGTATTATTATTTGCGGGAAGTATTCTCAGGTTCCGTTTTATCTTCACCAGAGTGGGTTGAGGAAAGCCTTCAAGTTTGTAATTGTGCAATTGAGATGCTGCGCAATACTGGAAGAGCTTTTTATTTGATTGAGCTATTAGAGGCAAAATGCAAGTTATTTGAGATTATTGAAACAAATCAAGAGGAATACATAGAAAACACAGAGCTGATTGAATTATTTAGGAAGCTCTATTGTGAGTATGATGTTCCTGTATATATGCAGGATTGCGTGTATTTGTATCGGCAAAGATGGGTATTTTATATAGGAGATGTTTTACGGATTCGAAGGAAGATGTATGGTTTGACACAGGAAGAACTGTGCAAAGGTATCTGTGTTCCTAAGACGTTGCGCAGGACAGAAAGAATGAAAAGAAATATGCAGCAGAACATGCTGGGCGCAGTGATGCGCAGGCTTGGGTTATCCAAGGAGTATCAGAGAACATGGCTTGTGACAAACGACCAAGATGTAGTAAAATTAAGTGAAGATTTGGCAATTTGCCGAAATAATTTAGAAGTAGAGAGAGCCAGATGTCTATTAAGCCAGATAGAAAAGAAAATATCTTTTGAAATACCAGAAAATAGACAATATTTTATTGAAGCGGAAAACTCATTGGACTGGATGGAAAGAAAAATTAGAAAAGAAGAGTTTGTAGCGCGAGAGGAAGAGGCTCTTCGGTGCACGTTAGATTCAGAAAAGTTAATGAATATGGATGAAATATATTTGGCAGAGAAGGAATTGTCTTGTATTTGTAAAAGCATTAAGGTATTTGATATGGTTGAAAAAAAGAAATATATAGAATTTTTACTACGATATTTTAAACAATATGAGAATAAAAGAGAATTGTCAGATTTTGTTGTTATGTATGAGTTTGTTATGATATGTATGGCAAGCGAGATAGGAAACATGGGGAACTATCAAGCTGCTGCTAATATAGATATGAAAGTGTTAAGAGAAATTTTAAGATGCCGACGAATTTGGTCAGTTAGCAATTTGATATACGATATTATATGGAATCAAAGAGAACAAGAAAAATGTATAAATTTTCAAGGCGAAAAAGAAATAATGACTGAACGTTTGCAAGAATGCATAA
>ERZ808040.705-NODE-705-length-26823-cov-6.754730_pt1 | contig 26823 bp, 32 predicted proteins | sample MGYA00380191_ERZ808040 | MGnify/ENA primary metagenome ERZ808040 (study PRJEB31490, sample SAMN06133395) | mouse gut metagenome | isolation source: J6 | host: mice | place: China: Chengdu | collected 2015-05 ...
TACACCGGCTCAAAGAGCGACACCGGGTCCACCACCGCGTCCAGCGCCATCACCACGTCCTCCCGGCGCAGCTCCAGGATCTTGGCGATCTCCTCCACCGTGGGTTCCTTCTGGTGCTCCGCCATATACTTCTCCTTGGCCTGAAGCACCCGGTAGGCGGTATCCCGCACCGACCGGGATACCCGGATGGCGCTGTTGTCCCGGAGATAGCGCCGAATCTCACCTACAATCATGGGCACGCCATAGGTGGAAAACCGCACATCCATGTCAATGTTGAAATTGTCGATGGCCTTGATGAGGCCGATACACCCCACCTGGAACAGATCGTCCACGTTCTCCCCTCTGCCGGCGAATTTCTGAATGACGGACAGCACCAGCCGAAGATTGCCTGAGATCAGCTCCTCACGGGCGGCCATGTCCCCCGCCCTGGCCCGGCGGAGCAGTTCCATACTCTCCTCACTTTTCAAAACCTTCAGCTTGGCCGTGTTGACCCCACAGATCTCCACCTTTCCCTGCACCGCAGAACACCTCGCTATATCGGAATGGATTCAAAACCAGTATTTCCGATGGGCGCCCTTTCATACGGCGGCGGGGTGAGCTATATTTTTTATCGTCAGACCGCTTTCGATGGACTTTTTGTAACTGACTTTTCCCGATTACATCATCCGCAATATCTCCTTTTTCAGCCGGTCTATGATTCTTTTTTCCAGCCGGGATATATACGACTGGCTGATGCCCAGCTGGTCGGCCACCTCCTTTTGGGTGCGCTCCCGCCGTCCATCCAGGCCAAAGCGCATGGTGATAATGGCGCGCTCCCGCTCCGACAGGCGGGTGATGGCGGTGAACAGCAGATCCCGGTCCACGTCGTCCTCAATCGGCTTTTCAATGCTGTCACTGTCGGTGCCCAGCACATCGGACAGCAGCAGTTCATTCCCATCCCAGTCGGTGTTCAGCGGCTCATCCAGAGACACCTCTCCCCTCCGGTTTGCGTTTTTCCGCAGGTGCATCAGGATTTCGTTTTCAATGCAGCGGGAGGCGTAGGTGGCCAGCTTGATGTTTTTTGCGGGCTTATAGGTCTCCACCGCCTTGATCAGCCCAATGGTCCCAATGGAGATCAGATCCTCAATGCCCACCCCGGTGTTTTCAAACCGGCGGGCAATATATACCACCAGCCGCAGGTTGTGTTCGATCAGCCGGGAGCGGGCCGCCAGCCGGTTGTCGTCTTCCTCCAGCTGGGCCAGCAGGCAGCCCTCCTCCTCCCGGGTCAGCGGCGCCGGCAGGGTGTCGCTGCCGCCGATATAGTGCAGCGTCCCATAGAGGCTGATTCCCAGCCGGTCCAACAGACGGCACACCTGTGCACATGTATGTTGCAAGAGCATCCTACATCCCTCCTATCAGCGCCTGATATCCGCCGTCTCCATCCAGCGGAGTGGGGGATAGCGCCACCAGCAGCCGTCCCTGGGGCCGTCCGTCCACCGTGACCCGGCGGGCACGCAGGGCCAGCAGCATCCCGCACTCCACCCCTACCGCCCGGTAGGGCACCAGCCGGGCCTGCCGCGACCCGGCGGCGTGGCACAGCTCCACCGATTGGATCGGCCGGCTGGGGTCCGCCCACGGCGGCAGAAGTCCGGCCAGACTCTTCCAGTACGCCACCACCACCGGACGGTTGTCCGCCGGATCGACAAGCGTATGGCCTGTGTCCCGCAGGGCGGTTAAGGATGCGCAGCCGCCCTCCATTGCGATTTCCAGCCGGGACAGTCCCCCCTCGCGCACCCCCACGCGTCTGAAAAACAGGGAGAGCGCAAAGTAGCACACCGTGAACAGCAGCAGCAGCAGCCGCACATCCACCGGCGTATACAGCACGCCGTTTTTCATGGTCAGGGAGACGTTGCCCAGCAGCTCCAGCCCCAGCACCAGTCCGGCCAGAGCTGCGGAGGCCCCAAAAAACATCACAGTCACCTTTAATATAAACCGCTCTCCGCCGTAGGCAGCGAGAGGCATCAGCACCCCCGCCCCCAGCTTGCAGGGCCAGCCGGACAGCCACTCCAGCCCCGGCAGGAACACCAGCACCGCGTACAGCGCGCCCGCCCCGGCGCCCAGCCCGATGCGCCAGCGCACCAGCACCGCTCCCGCCATGCGTCCCGCCGCCAGCAGCAGCAGGTAGTTTGCAATGAGGTTCAGCAGAAACACGAGATCTATGTACACCACGGTCATGGAACGGCCCTCCTCTGTCGGTCTGTCACAAATTATAGCCGCTCGCCCCTTCAAAAAAAGCCGAAGCAAGTCCAAGGAAAAGAAAAAAACGGGCCGCCGGAATATCCGGCGGCCCGTCAGCCGCGTTTACAGCAATTCATCCAGCGCCCCCATCAGCGCCTTCATCTCCTCGTCCGTCCCAATGCTGATGCGCAGCCAGTTCTCAATCTCCGGGATGGACCACCAGCGGACCAGCACACCCCGCGCCCGCAGACCATCCAGCAGCTCTTTCCCGGTATGGTCCGGGTGGCCGGCAAACACAAAGTTCGCCTGGGAGGGCAGGACGGCAAAGCCCCGCTCCTTCAACGCCCGCTCCGTCCAGGTCCGGGTGTCCATCACCCGGCGGCGGATGGACTGGAAGTAATCCTCATCCCGCAGAGCCGCCGCCGCCCCTGCCTGGGCCAGCCGGTCCACGGTGTAGGAGTTGATGGAGTCCCGCACACAGCGCAGCCCGTCGATGAGCCCCGGGTCCCCCATGGCCCAGCCCACCCGCAGGCCCGCCAGGGCCCGGGACTTGGAGGTGGTCTGAATCACCAGCAGGTTGGGGTACCGGCCGATGAGCCCCACGGCGCTGTCCGCCCCGAAGTCGACGTACGCCTCGTCCACAATGACCGCCACGTCCGGATTGGCCTTCAGCAGCTTTTCCACCGTGTCCAGCCCCACGGCGATGCCGGTGGGGGCGTTGGGATTGGCCAGCACCACCCCGCCGTTGTCCCCGCACAGCAGGCCGACGGGGTCGGAAAAGTCCGGGTTCATGGGGACCTCCCGGCGCTTCAAGCCGAAGAAGTCGGTGTATACCGGATAAAAGCTGTAGGTGATCCGGGGAAACACCACCTCCCGGTCCGGGTCAAAAAACGCCTGAAAGGCGAAGGCCAGCACCTCATCGGAGCCGTTTCCGCAGAACACCTGGCTGATGTCCAGCCCCTCCCGCCGGGCGATGGCGGCCCTCAGGTCCGCGCACTCCGGGTCCGGGTAGAGCCGCAGGCCCTCTCCCGCCGCGGCCCGGATGGCCTCAAGCGCCCTGGGAGAGGGCGAATAGGGACACTCGTTGGTGTTCAGCTTGACAAACTTGCGGTCCTTGGGCTGCTCCCCCGGCGTATAGGGGACAATTGTTTGAATGCGCCTGCTCCAAAAAGGGTTCATGGGGCCGTCTCCTCCCGTTTCACTTTTTTGATGGACTTCTCCGCCTTGGCCCGGGGAATCATCACCTCGTGGCCGCAGCCCAGGCACTTCAGCTTGAAATCCATCCCCACCCGGAGCACCGTCCACTCCCTGCTGCCGCAGGGATGGGTCTTTTTCAGCTCCAGAATATCGCCGGTCCGAATATCCATGGGCATTTCAGCCGCCCTCCTCCGTATGCTTGATCTTCTCCCAATAGGCCCTGGCCGCCTGCTCCGTCTTGTTGGGGCCGTACTCGTAGTATACGCGGCCCCGGAGGGCGTCGGGCAGGTACTGCTGGTCCACCCAGTGGCCGGGGAAGTCGTGGGGATAAAGGTATCCCTGCTCCCTCTCAAACCCCGCGCCGTCGGCGTGGACGTTCTGCAGATGCCGGGGATAGTCCCCCGTCCGTCCCGCCCGCACGTCGGCCAGGGCGGCGTCAATGGCATTGAGTACGCTGTTGGACTTGGGGGCGGTGGCCAACAGGATTACCGCCTGGGCCAGAGGGAGCCGGGCCTCCGGCAGGCCCAGCTGGAGGGCGCTGTCCACGCAGGACTTGACAATGGACGCCGCCTGAGGGTAGGCCATGCCGATGTCCTCGCTGGCGGAGCACAGAATCCGGCGGATGGCGGTGAGCATGTCCCCCGCCTCCAACAGCCGGGCCAGGTAGTGGAGGGCTCCGTCCGGGTCGGACCCCCGCATGGACTTCATCAGCGCCGACGCGATGTCGAAGTGGTCGTCCCCGTCCCGGTCGTACCGCATGGCGGACCGCTGGGCCACCAGCTTCGCGTCGTCCAGGGCGATGGTGAGCACCCCATCTTTGATGCGGCTGGCGGTCATGAGCAGCTCCACGGCGTTGAGGGCCTTGCGCACATCCCCGCCGCAGGAGGCGGCCAGGTGCTCCCGCACCCCGTCCTCGCAGACGGCCTCCACTCCAAGCTCTTTCGCCTGTAAAGCTATTCCCCTGTCCACCGCCGGCAGGATGTCGTCCGCCGTCAGCATTTTAAACTCAAACACGGTAGAGCGGGACAGAATCGCGTTGAAAATGGTGAAATAGGGGTTCTCCGTGGTGGACGCGATGAGGGTGATCTTCCCGTTCTCAATGAACTCCAGCAGGGACTGCTGCTGCTTCTTGTTGAAATACTGGATCTCGTCCAGGTAAAGCAGGACGCCGTTGGGGGCCAGCAGGGTGCCCACCTGGTCCATCACCTCCCGGACGTCCGCCAGGGAGGCGGTGGTGGCGTTGAGCCGCCGCAGGGTGCGGCCTGAGCGCTGGGCGATGATGTTGGCCACGGTGGTCTTGCCGGTGCCGGAGGGGCCGTAGAACACCATATTGGGGATCTTCCCGCTGTCGATCACCCGTCGGAGCAGGCCGTCCCGGCCCAGAATATGGCCCTGGCCCAGCACCTCGTCCAGATTCTGCGGACGGATGCGGTCCGCCAGCGGCTGGTACATACACGGTCCCTCCTCTCGTCTGCGTGAAGCCGATTATACCACATTATACAAGTGTTCGCAAGATGGACTTTCCCTGTCAGGAAGGCGGCCGCCACTCATACCGCGCCTTGCCATGCCTGTGGTAAATTCTGATCTCCCGGCGTCCCCAGCCCGCCTCCACCGCCTGGGACGCCAGCATGAGCTCCTCTGAAAAATATCCAAAGGCATTGCGCAGCACCGTCTCGTCGTCCCCGAGGTATTCCAAAATGGTCACCTGGACAATGTTCCGCACGTCCCCATCCCCCTCGCGGTACATTTCTTCAAGGAAGTCTATGTATCTCCGTATCCGGGCCCTGTCCTGATTTTCCCGCAGCAGGCTGGACAGGATGGGGTTGAGCTCACAAAAAAACACATGCCCCAGCACCTCTCCATAGGCGTTCAGGTGGTCCTCATAGACCTCCCGGTACTCTGGGAAGCGCCGTACCAGCTCCTCTGCAAAATGCTCCTTCGTCATGGGCGTCTCCTTTCCATGCGGGAAGCACAGCGCCCCGGCAAAGCTCTGCCGGGGCGCTGGCGCTCAGTCCTTCCAGTTCCACCACTTGCGCTGCTCCGGGGTCTCAATCCGCCCCTCGGCGTATGCCACCGCCAGGCGGTATACATACAGCACACAGCGGTCCACCGTACAGCCCTGCATCAGGCACTCCCGCTCATAGAGCGCCTCCGGGTTCTTCCCCTTCAGGTCGGCCACCCGCTCAATACCCAAGGCGTTCAGGTGGGCGGCCATGTTTTTGCCCACGCCGGGTATGACCTGTAATTCGCTCATGTGTCCCCACCCAGCCTTTTTATAAAAACGTTGTCGTGGTTTTTGGCCGCGCACCCCGGGGCTCTGGCATATCCGTGCCGGAGGTAAAATTCCTCCGCCGTGTCCGTGGTCAGGATGACGGCGCCATACCCCTGCGCCTGGAAGCGGGCCTCCGCCAGGGCCAGGAGCGCCCCGCCGTGGCCCCGGTTCCGGCGCTTCTCCGCCACCCAGAACTCCCGGACAAACCCGAAGGTCTCCTCAAAAAACCAGCTGGTGAACCGAATAGGGATAAACTGGATAAACCCGATGACACCGCCGTCCGCCGCGTATCGGACATAGGCGGCGTTCCGCTCCCCGGCCTCGCCTTCGTTCATCTCCCGGAACAGGCCGTCCCAATCCGTTACCTCAATTCCCAGCTCGTCAAAATACTGCCGGAACGCGGCCCTGAACCGCGGGTCGGAAAAGTCCTCGATCAGAAGATCGGTACAGCCCTGGTGCGTGGTATATGCTTCTGCCATATTTGACTGCCTCCATTTTTAAATTGGAGGGTCAGAATCTGCGGGCCCCCCATACGCAGCTGTTTTTCATCATGGATCACCCTTTCTGTGTTGTTTTTCCGGCAGGCTCAGCGGTAGATGGGATACTTCGCCGTCAGCTCCGCCACGCCCCCGCGGATATACTCCGCCTTGGCCTCGAAGTCGGCGGCGGCCAGGGCGATATACTCCGCCACCTTGTCCATGTCCGCCTCCACAAAGCCGCGGCTGGTGACGGCGGGGCTGCCCACCCGCAGGCCGCTGGTCTGGAAGGGAGAGCGGGGATCGCCGGGCACCTTGTTCTTGTTGGCGGTGATGCGCACCTCGTCCAGGCGGCGCTCCAGCTCCTTGCCGGTGAGGTCGCCCATGTCCCGCAGGTCGATGAGGGACAGATGGTTGTCCGTGCCGCCGGACACCAGCTTCATCCCCCGCTTCACCAGCCCCTCGGCCAGCGCGGCGGAGTTCTTCACAATCTGCCGCTGGTAGGCTTTGAATTCCGGGGTCAGCGCCTCCCCCAGAGCCACCGCCTTGGCGGCGATGATGTGCATCAGCGGGCCGCCCTGAGAGCCGGGGAAAATGGCGGAGTTCAGCTTCTTTGCCAGGTCCTCGTCATTGGTGAGCAGCAGGCCGCCCCGGGGGCCCCGGAGGGTCTTGTGGGTGGTAGTGGAGGTGACGTGGGCATAGGGGATGGGAGAGGGGTGGAGCCCCGCCGCCACCAGGCCCGCGATATGGGCCATATCCACCCAGAGATAGGCCCCCACCTCGTCGGCGATGGCGCGGAACCGCTGGAAGTCGATGACCCGGGGATAGGCGGACGCCCCCGCGATGATCATGCGGGGCCTGCATTCCCTGGCTATCCGCTCCACCTCGTCGTAGTCGATGACGCCGGTGTCCTCGTTGACGCCGTAGGACACCATATGAAAATACTTGCCGGAGTAGTTCACCGGGCTGCCGTGGGTGAGGTGCCCGCCGTGGTCCAGATTCATGCCCAGCACAGTGTCCCCGGGCTGGCACAGAGCCATATAAACGGCATAGTTGGCCTGGGCGCCGGAGTGGGGCTGGACATTGGCAAACTTGGCCCCGAACAGCTGGCACGCCCGGTCAATGGCCAGCTTTTCCGCGATATCCACACACTGGCAGCCGCCGTAATACCGCTTGCCGGGGTAGCCCTCGGCGTACTTGTTGGTGAGCACGCTGCCCATGGCGGCCAGTACCGCCTCGGACACGATGTTCTCCGATGCGATGAGCTCGATGTTGTCGCACTGGCGCTGATATTCCGCCCGGATGGCCGCGCCCACCTCAGGGTCATGCTGGGAAATGAAATCCATATACTCCAAAACCATTTTGCGTCTCCGCCTTTCCATAAGTTAGTCCCCCTCATTATACATGGTTTTTCCAGGAAGCACAACTGTCACCAACTGAAAAAACGCTCTCGCTTTTTCCGCTTTTTTGTGCTATCCTGTTCATGAGGTGAGTTTTATGACGAAAAAAGAGGTGCGCGCCGTTGTGGACGCGCTGAAGGAGCTGTACCCCGACTCCCTGTGCTCCCTGCAATATGAAAAGGACTACGAGCTCCTGTTCGCCGTGCGGCTGTCCGCCCAGTGCACCGACGAGCGGGTGAACAAGGTCACCCCCGCCCTGTATGAACGCTTCCCCACCCTGGAGAGCTTCGCGGAAGCGGACATCGACGAGGTGGGCCAGTACATCCACTCCTGCGGCTTTTTCCGGGCCAAAAGCAAGGATATCGTGCTGTGCGCCCAGATGCTGTTGAGCGAGTACGGCGGCAAAGTGCCGGACACCATGGAGGATCTGCTCCGCCTGCCCGGCGTAGGCCGCAAGACGGCCAACCTGATTCTGGGCGACGTGCACAACACCCCCGGCGTGGTGGTGGCGGACACCCACTGCATCCGCATCGCCGGACGGCTGGGGCTCACCGACGGCACCAAGGACCCCGCCAAGGTGGAGCAGCAGCTGCGGAAAATTCTGCCGCCGGAGGAATCCAACAACTTCTGCCACCGGATGGTGCTCCATGGGCGGGCGGTGTGCACCGCCCGGAAGGCCATGTGCGGAGCGTGCGTGTGCGCCCCCTGGTGCAAGTACGCGAAGACGGAGTTCAAGCCGTGAGCGCAAAACGGCCCGCCCGGTCATGTAAACCGGACGGGCTGTTTCGCTTTGATCACTGGAAGTTATCCAGTACCTGAAGGAGTATCTGGCGGGCTTCCGCCGCGCCACTATCAAACGCGCCACTATTGAGGAAGCGGACGCATATTACAACGGGGATGCCGTTCAGGGAAAGCGTGCCAATGTACTGATCAGAATGAAACGGTGCGCCGTCAAATTCTATCACCTGGGCCTCTCTCCCTCCGGGAGTAGTGTATGGCTCCCAGCTTACTTCCGCTCCATCCGAAACGCCAGTACTCCGAATTCTATCTGCAATTATCCCCCTTTCTTCCAGTCTGTCCGTATACAAAAAAGCCGACACTTCCACAGCGATATCACCAATCTTATACCAGCCCATGGCCCAAAGCTGCCCCAACCCAGAGCTTACCCTCAATATAAAGGGTCCCTTTGTCTTCTGCCCCCTCCAGATAATACCGCAGTTGGCGTTCACAGGGGATTTGTCCAGCAGCGGGTTGTCCATGATGTCCACGCCGAGAAATTCCTCCATCTCTTCCCAGGACTGGAAGGCTTTCAGCGGGCCCGGACCCGTACCATCCGTATACGCAGCCTCAAATTCTTTCACCTCGTTCGAGAGCTGGTCCGCCGGATAATAGGTAATTCCTCCGGCGAGCCAGATATCCCCATTGTCCGCCCGCTCGTCCACAACTCTGACGGCGAGATAGTGGGCGGCTGCCGCCGTCCCCACCAGCAGCACCGCCGCTGCCAGCGCCACCGCCATCCGTTTCCAATTTTTCACGGGATTTTTCCTCCTTTTGCCGTCCCGGAGGAGCCCATCCAGCAGCTCCCGCTCCCTCTGCGGGTCGGGAGTCAGCCCGTCAAACATCCGATTCAATTCACGTCTGTCCATACCCTTCCTCCTCCAGCTTGAGTTTCAGCTTCTTACGGGCCTGGACCAGCCGGGAGCGCACGGTGGAGGGGTTCTCCCCCAGCATGTCCGCGATCTCCCCGGTGGCGTAGCCCTGGTAGTAGTGCAGATAGAGCACCAGCCGGTGGGGCCCCGGCAGCGCCGCCACCTGGTCCCACACCTCCCGGTCCCGGGGCTCCTCCCAGGCCAGGGCATCCAGCGCCTCCTCCCCCGCCCGCCGGGTGCGCCACCAGTGCTTGAGCTGGTTTTTGCACTCGTTCCGGGCGGTGACGATGAGCCACGCCTTCTCGTGCTCCGGATCACGGAAGGGCGCGGGGCGCTCCATGGCCCTGCGAAAGACGGTTTGGGCGGCGTCCTCCGCGTCGGGCACGTTTTTCATCAGCACCAGGCAGATCTGATAGACCATGCCGAAGCGCCGCTCATAGAGGCCGGCCAGCTCCTCCTGAGAAAATGCCATCCGCCCCGTGGGGACCACCTCCTTTCGCCTCTCTGCCTCCTACACAATCGGCGGGCGCAAATTGTTGACGCCGGGACAAATTTTTTCTCCAGCGCGCGGCACAGCCCCGACCGGCGGGGACAGAGTCCAGCCGGATTCAGCAAACAATAAGGAAATCTTCCTTTTTTCTGAAACATTTTCTGCTATAATTGAAAAAAAGGAGGCGCTTACATGCTGACCATGCTGTTCGACTACGCCTGTTCCTTCGCCCAAACCAAGCTGCCCGCTCTGCTGATCGGAACGGCTCTGTTTGTCCTTCTGCGGTATACTCTGTGCCGCGCCGGAGCGCTCGCCCGCCGGTCCATCCCCCATGAGGCGGGGCTGGCGCTGTTCGCGCTGTACCTCTGCGCGGTGTTGTCCCTGACCTTCCTACCCTTCCGGCTGGACCCCGCCGCCGGAAGCTATGCCCTTGACTCCACCCTGTTGGCTATCGCCCGGGGCGAGTATGCCGCCGGGAGCTGGGTCTGGGCCATGATGCTGGGCAATGTGCTCATGCTGGTCCCCTTCGGCCTTCTGGCCCCCCTGCTCTGGGAGCGGCTCCGGGGACTGCGGGTGCTGCCTGCGGGGCTGGGCTTCATCCTGGCCATCGAGCTGCTCCAGCCCCTCACCGGGCGGAGCTTCGACGTGGACGACATCCTGCTGAACGCTCTGGGGGTGCTGGCCGGGGCCCTGCTCGCGCTGATCATCCAAACGCTCCTGCCCAGGCAGACCGCCGCCCTGCGTGCGTAGCGAATGGAAAAGCTCCCAGCCGGTGTGTCCGGCTGGGAGCTTGTTTTACTTCATACCCTGGTGCAGCACGGCCGCCGTCAGGGTGTTTTTCATCAGCATGGCACGGGTCATGGGTCCCACCCCCCCGGGGACCGGGGTAATGTATGCGGCCTTTTCCGCCGCCTCCTCAAAGCATACGTCGCCGCACAGCTTTCCGGCGGCGTTTCGGTTCATAGCCACGTCGATAACCACCGCGCCCTCCTTCACCATATCCGCGGTGACCAGCCCTGTCCTGCCCACGGCGGACACCAGAATGTCGGCGGACGCCGCCAGCTCTTTCAGATCCGGCGTTTTGGAGTGGCACATCACCACCGTGCCGTGGGCGTGGAGCAACAGCAGCGCCATGGGTTTGCCCACGATATTGGACCGGCCCAGCACCACACACCGCTTTCCCGCCGGGTCGATGCCGTACTCCCTGAGCATCTCCATCACGCCGCCGGGGGTACAGGGCTGGAACACCGGCGTGCCGATGGTGAGCTGGCCCACGTTATAGGGGTGGAAGCAGTCCACATCTTTGGCCGGGTCGATGGCCAGCAGCACCTCCCGCTCATCCAGCCCCCCCGGCAGAGGCAGCTGGACCAGGATGCCGTCGATGTCCGCCCGGCCGTTGAGCCCCGCCACCAGGTCCAGCAGCTCCTTCTGCGAAGTTGACGCCGGGAGGGCGTACTCCTCGCTGTAGAAGCCGCACTCCTCGCAGTCTTTCCGCTTGCTGGTCACATACACCCGGGACGCGGGGTCGTCCCCCACCAGGATGACCGCCAGGCCGGGCTTCCGGGGCAGGGCCTCCGCCCCGGCGCGGACTTCCCGTTTCATCTTGGCCGCCAGGGCCTTTCCGTCAATCAGTGTCGCCGCCATCGCTTTTCTCCTCCTTGATTTCTTCCATGACTTGAACGGGTTCATCGGGCTCTGCCGTCGGGACCGGCTCCGCCGTATTTTCCGCCTCCCGCTCCGGCTCCGCCGCCGGAACCGGCTCCGCCTCAACGGCCCGCAGGGGCGGCGTGGCGGGCCCGGCGGTCTTTTTTCGGTATGCGTACAGTCCGACGGCCGCCAGCGCCGACACAATGCCCAGCATCTGGGACGAGCGGATGGGAGTTCCGAAGAAATACAGGCTGTCGGTGCGCAGCCCCTCGATGGCCGCCCGGCCCAGGCCGTACCAGATCACGTAGCTGAGGAACATCTGTCCGTTGAATTTCCGGCCCCTTTTCATCAGCAGGATCAGAATCACGAGGCCCAGCAGGTTCCACAGAGACTCATACAGGAAAGTGGGGTGGACGCCCAGCGTACCGTTGAGGACGCTCTCATAGGCCTGGGCTGACTCCAGCAGCCCGTCCCGCCAAAGCTCGTTGGCAATGGACTCCGAGCACATCCGCCAGGGCAGATCGGTGACAGAGCCGTAGGCCTCCACGTTGACGAAGTTTCCCCACCGGCCGATGAGCTGGCCGATGAGCAGGCCGTAGACGGTGATATCCATGCCGCTCCAGAAGTCCACCTTGCGCACCTTGCAGAAGATGAGGGCGGAGATCACTGTGGCGATGACGCCGCCGTAGATGGCCAGCCCCCCGTCCCAGAAGGCGATGGCCCGCAGCAGGCTGAAGGAGCCCTCCGCGTCATAGCACACCGCCGGGTTGAAGATCACGTAGTACAGCCGGGCGCCGAGGATGGCCGACGGCACCACCACAAAGATGGCGTCGGTGATGGTGTCCGGGTCCATGCCGAACTCCGGGCACCGCCACAGGCCGTAGGCCACCGCCAGCAGGAACCCGGCGGCAATAATGACGCCGTACCAGTATATGTTGTGGCCAAACACGGAAAAGGCCACCCGATTCAGCTCAAATTCCAGCCCCAGGCCGGGGAAAAAAACCGTATTTGTCATGGTCGCTCCTCTCTATGTCTGCCTACTCCTCCGGATCTATGATGGACAGAGCGGTACGGCGCTCCACAAACCACTCCCGCAAAAGAGCTTCCCCGTCGGTCCGCTCAATGCTCTGAAACACCTGCGGAAAACTGAGATAGTCCTCTCCATCAAACCAGGTCTGGGCCATCTCGATGCAGGTGTCCTCCATGGAATTGAGACGGCGTACCATGGTGCCGTAGGCCGCCTTCTTCAGCCGGTCCCACAGCTCCTGGTCAATGCCCTCCGCCGCCAGACGGGCGGCCTCCTTCAGCACCTCGTCCCGCACTCGCTCCGGGTCCCGGCTCTCCCCCTCGGCCACGATGAAGGCGCAGCCGGGTACGGCGGAGTAAAAGCTGCCCAGCGAGCTGTTGAGCAGCCCCTGCTCGTACAGCCGGTTATACAGCGGCGCGGACGTGCTGAACAGCACGTCGCAGGTCAGCTCCCCCACCAGCCGCTGGCGCAGCCCGCCTCCCTGCTCCGCCGGGCTCCCCTTGACGCCCAGGGCAAACAGCGGCATAGATACCGGCATGGTCCGGCGGGTCAGCCGTTCCCCCACTTCCGCCGGTTCCTGCCGTCCGAAGCCGGTAGGCGTGGCTGTCGAGTATTCCTCCGCCAGCACCTCTTGCGCGATCTCCGCCACCTGCTCAGGATCAATGTTTCCACCCACGCACAGCACCATATTTCCCGGCCGGTAAAACGCCCTGTGGCACTGATAGAGCGTATCCGCCGTAATCTGCGCAATGGACTCCACCGTACCCGCCACCCTGGTGCGGATGGAGTGATCCACATACATGGCCTCCAGCAGGCGGTAATACGCCTCATCGTTGGGGTCGTCCTCGCACATACGGATTTCCTGGGCAATAATGCCCTGCTCCTTGTCCACGCTCTCGGGGGTGAACCAGGGGACGGATACAAAGGACAGGAGGGTGCGCAGGTTTTCCTCAAATCCCCGCACTCCGTCAAAGTAATAACCCGTCATGGAGGCGGAGGTGAAGGCGTTGGGGTCCACTCCGTTGGCTGCCATGCGCTGTAAGGCGCTGCCGTCCTCCGTGTCAAAGGTCTTGTGCTCCAGGAAGTGGGCCACCCCCGCCGGGGTATCCAGCCATTCGCCGTCCTCTCCCCGGAACCGCAGGTCCATGCCGCCGTAGCGGGTGGCGAAAAAGGCAAACTGCTTGCTGTACGACCGCCGCACATCCACATAAACCCTCAATCCGTTGGGAAGGACGCTGTGGTAGATGGTTTGACCCAGAGCCGTGTATTCCAATCTCTCCACAGATCACCCCTCCTTTCCCGTCAGGCGGTAGACGGTGTCCAGCCGCAGTTTTTGCGCCGCCGCCATCACCTGCTCGGCCGTCACCGCTTCCACCGCCCGTATCAGCTCCCCGCCGTCCTGGGCCGTATGAAACAGCAGGCGCGTGAGCTGGTCGTCCTCCATCTGGCCCTGGCTGTCCAGACGGCCCCGCAGACTGTTGGCCACAGTACGGCCCGCGGCTGTCAGTTCCTCTTTTGTAAAGTCTCCGCGCTTTACGGCCTCCAGCTGGTCCAAAATGGCCTCCTGGGCCCGGTCAAACTGGGAAAACTCCACCCCGGAGGACACTGCCATAATTCCTTTGACCTTATCCAGCATGGACGAGGCATAATAGCACAGGCTCATCTTCTCCCGCACATTGACAAACAGCTTGGAGTTGGCGCTGCCGCCGTACAGGGCGTTGCACACCAGCAGGGCCGGGTAATCATCCTCTCCCATGGTAATTCCGCCGGTTCGGAATCCCAAGGCCAGCTTGCCCTGGGTCACATCCATGGAGTCGGTCACCGTCCGGACGGCGCCGTCCGGCTCCGCCTTCACCCGGCAGTCCACCGGAGCCGTCCGCCCGGTGAGCAGCGGTTCAAAGAACCGGCGGACGGCGTCCTCCACCCGGTCCGGTTCGGCTCCGCCTCCGTAAATGAAGGTCACCTTTGCCGCCGATAAAAGCGAACGGTAGTCCGTCCAGAGGGCCTCCGCCGTCATGGACCGAGCCCGGTCCGCGTCGCCCAACTTGTCCACGGCGTAATCTTCCCCGGCGCACATCTCCTGAATCAGCCGGAAAATGATCCAGCTCCGCTTGTCGTTTACCCGGGCCCGGATGCGGTCGGCCAGATTGGCGCCCTCCGACTCCACATAGTCCCGGCGGAACCTCCCCTCCTCCAGGCAGGGATTCAGCAGAACCTCCCCCATGAGGCCGGCGGCGGGCTCCAGCACCGCCGATCCGTCCAACGCGTAGCGGTCGTCGATAAAGCTGCACAAAAAACTGACGCACTGGCTCTCTCCCCGCTGCCGGACGGCCGGCCCCAGCGAGGCGCCGTACAGGCCGTCCGCGGCGGCGGAGATCCGTTCCATGTCAGGATACCGTGCGCTGCCCCGGCTGAGCACCTCCGGGATCAGCGCCCCCGCGGTGGCGGACTCCTCCCGCAGGGGGACGGTGAGGGTGACGGTCAAAAGTCCGGTCTTGAATTTCTTTGTCTGATTTACGGCCAGCTCTACGCCGTCTGCCAGCCGTTTCCAATGCTGCTGCATAGTGTTCCTCCTCAAGGCGTTTGTTCAGCAGACATTATTATACATCATCAGCCGCCATTTGACACCTGTTATTTTGCCCCCAATGGTAAATTTTTTGGGAATTGTGCCGCCGGCTTTCGCCTGTTTCCCTTTTCTTTTTGAAACCTGCAACTTTTTCCCTTGACTTTCCGGGCCGTTTATGGTATAGTGTGGCATTGTAAAGTTAGTGAGCTTTACAGAGCAACTTCTGGGGGCGGGGTTCCATGAAAAATCAGGCATACCGTATGGCCATGCTGTTTGATTTTTACGGCGATTTGCTCACCGAGCGCCAGCGGGAATTCTATGATCTCTATTATAATGAGGACCTGTCCCTGGCCGAGATTGCGGAAAACTACGGCATCTCCCGGCAGGGCGTTCGGGATGTCATCGTCCGGGCCGAGGCGGCCATGACGGAAATTGAGGACAAAACCCATATTATCCGCCGCTTTCAGCAGTCCCGCACGGCCATCGCGGCCATTCGCGGCGCCGCGGACCAGCTGCTTGAGTCCATCGACCGGCGCAGCTACAGCGACGCTTCGCTGGATCAAATCGCCCGCACCATCAAGGAAAATGTGGCCAAACTGGAGCAGGAGTAACCATTATGGCATTTGAAAGTCTCACCGATAAGCTGTCCGCCGTGTTCAAGCGCCTGCGGGGCAAGGGCCGTCTCACTGAGGCCGACGTGAAGGAGGCCATGAAGGAGATCAAAATGGCCCTCCTGGAGGCGGACGTCAACTTCAAGGTGGTCAAGAGCTTTGTGGCTCAGGTCACCGAGCGGGCCGTGGGCCAGGATGTGATGGAATCCCTCACACCCGCCCAGATGATCGTAAAAATTGTCAATGAGGAGCTCACCGCCCTCATGGGGGGCGGCAACACCAAGCTGTCCATCGCCTCCGCTCCCCCCACCATTGTCATGCTGGTGGGCCTCCAGGGCGCGGGCAAAACCACCAATGGCGCCAAGCTGGCCGGGCTGATGAAAAAGCAGGGCAAGCGTCCCCTGCTGGCCGCCTGCGACGTGTACCGCCCCGCCGCCATCAAGCAGCTGGAGGTGGTGGGCGAGCAGCTGGACATCCCGGTGTTCCAGATGGGCCAGATCGACCCGGTGGACATCGCGAGGGCCGCCGTGGAGCACGCCAGAAAGCACGGCAACGACATGGTATTTCTGGACACCGCCGGCCGGCTCCACGTGGACGAGGCGCTGATGGACGAGCTGCGCCGGGTGAAGGAGGCGGTACACCCCACCGAGATCCTGCTGGTGGTGGACGCCATGATCGGCCAGGACGCGGTCACCGCCGCCAAGGCCTTCGACGAGGCGCTGGACATCGACGGCGTCATGCTCACCAAGCTGGACGGCGACGCCCGGGGCGGCGCGGCCCTGTCCATCCGTGCGGTGACGGGCAAGCCCATCAAGTTCGCCGGCATCGGCGAGAAGCTGGACGCGGTGGAGGTGTTCCACCCCGACCGCATGGCCAGCCGGATTCTGGGCATGGGCGACGTGCTCTCCCTCATTGAGAAGGCGGAGCAGACCCTGGACGCCAAAAAGGCCGCCGAGCAGATGGAGCGGCTGCGGAAAAACAAGTTCACCCTGGCCGATTTCTATGACCAGCTGATCCAGCTCAAGAGCATGGGCTCCATGGAGGATATCATGGGGATGCTCCCCGGTATGGGCGGCAAAAAGCTGGATCTGTCGGCGGACGAGGGCAACCTGAAGCGCATCGAGGCCATCATCCAGTCTATGACCCCCTATGAGCGGGAGAACCCCTCCGTCCTCAACTCCAGCCGGAAGAAGCGCATCGCCGCCGGGTCCGGCACCCAGGTGGTGGATGTGAACCGCCTGCTCAAACAGTTCGACATGATCCAGTCCCTCACCCGGCAGTTTGCCAACCCCAAAAAGGCCAAGGGCCTGTTCGGGCGGTTCAAGGGCATGGGGCTGCCCTTCTGACAAGGAGTTGCTTTCGTGGAATGTACCAAGTGCGGCGCGAATATGGCCGCCGCCCAGCTTTGTACCGGCGGAATCGGCACGCCGCCCTATCTGATGCGGAAGCGCCCGGGCATTTTTGAATCGGAGCACCGGTGCGGCGTGGACTGCTTTGTGTGCCTTGCGTGCGGGAATATGGAGCTCCGGGCACAGGATGTGCAAAAGCTCCTGCTGGATTGAAAATCCGTTGGTTTACGTCTCTTCCGGGACTTTTACCATAAATGAACAACTACTTTTGGAGGTGAAGATACAATGGTTAAGATCAGACTGCGCCGCATGGGCGCCAAAAAGGCCCCCTTCTACCGCGTTGTGGTCGCCGACTCCCGCTATCCCCGGGACGGCCGCTTCATCGAGGAGATCGGTACCTATGACCCCCGTCAGAACCCCGCCGCCGTCAACATCGACACTGACCGGGCCCAGGCCTGGATCAAGGCCGGCGCTCAGCCCACCGACACGGTGCGCGACCTGCTGAAAAAGGCGGGCCTGTAAATGCCCACAGGAGGCCACATGAAGGAATTGCTCAATTATATCGCCCGCAATCTGGTGGACGATCCCGATGCGGTGTCCATCTCCGAGTATGAGACGCCCACCGAGACCGTATTGGAGCTGCGGGTGGCCCCCGGCGATATGGGCAAGGTAATCGGCCGCCAGGGCCGCATTGCCAAAGAGATTCGTGCGCTGATGCGCTCGGTGGCCCAGCGCCAGGGCAAAAAGCTCTCGGTTGACATCGTTGACTGACACGCAGAACAGGCGGGGCTGTGCCCCGCCTGTTTTTTGCACGGAGTTCCCACAAAGGAGGAGTACGGTTCTATGAATGAGTTTCTCGACTGCGGCCAGATTGTCAATACCCACGGTATCCACGGGGAGGTGCGCGTGGTCCCCTGGGCGGACAGCCCGGACTTTCTCTGCCGGTTCTCCACCCTGTATGTGGACGGCGGCGCCCTGGAGGTGGCCACCAGCCGTGTGCACAAGGGCAGCGTCATCGTCCGGTTTCAGGGTGTGGATACGGTGGATGGGGCTATGGTTCTGAAGGGGAAAACAGTGCAGCTCCGCCGCGCTGACGCCGAACTGCCTGAGGGGTCCTTTTTCATTGCGGATATCATCGGGCTGACTGTGGTTGACCAGGACGGCCGAAAGCTGGGTACGCTGAAGGAGGTCCTTTCGCCCTCCCAACAGCAGGTCTATGTGGTGGAGGGGGAGCGGGAGATTATGATCCCCGCCGTACCCGAATTCATCCTGGAGACCAACATCGAGGCGGGATATGTCAAGGTGCGTCTGATTGAGGGAATGTAACCATGTACCACATCGACATTATGACGCTGTTTCCCGACACGGTCGGGGACGTACTGTCCGAGTCCATTCTGGGCCGGGCCCAGGAGCGGGACATTTTGCGCATTGACACCCACCAGATCCGGGACTATACCTTAAACAAGCAGAAGCAGGTGGACGACTACCCCTATGGCGGCGGCCGGGGGGCCGTGCTCCAGGCCGACCCGCTGTACCGGTGCTGGGACCACATCTGTGGGCGGTATGACCGGCGGCCCCACACCATCTATCTCTCCCCCTGCGGAAAAACCTTTACCCAGGCAGACGCCAGGCGGCTGGCTTGGGAACAGGACCACCTGATCCTGGTGTGCGGCCACTATGAGGGCATTGACCAGCGGTTTATCGACGCGTGCGTGGACGAGGAGATCTCCCTGGGGGATTTTGTCCTCACCGGCGGGGAGATCGCCGCAATGGCGGTGGCGGACGCGGTGTGCCGTCTGGTGCCCGGGGTGCTGTCCGACGCCGAATGCTTTGAGAACGAAAGCCACTGGAACGGTCTCTTGGAGTATCCTCAATACTCCCGGCCCGAGGTGTGGCACGGCAGATCCGTCCCCTCCGAGCTGCTCACCGGCGACCATGCCAGAGTGGAGCGCTGGCGGCGCAAGCAGTCCCTGCTGCGCACCCGGGAGCGGCGGCCCGACTTGTACGAAACACTGGACCTGTCCTCCAAGGCCGACCAGAAGCTGCTGGCGGAATTGGAACGGGATCTGTCCCGCCCTGCCCTGCCCCAGCCGGTGGAATGCCGTCCCGCCGCACGGGGCGACCTGCCTGAAATTCTGTCAATCATCGCCCAGGCCCGAGCCTGGATGGACGCCGGCGGCATCGACCAATGGAATGAAAACTATCCCATCGCGGAGGATTTTCTGGACGATATATCCCAGGGCGCGTGCTATGTGCTCACCTGCGGAGGCGCTGTCGGGGCGGTTTTTACGCTGTATACCCGCGCCGAGCCATGCTATGCCGCCATTACCGACGGAAAATGGAGCTCCGACCAGCCCTATGCCTCCATTCACCGCTGCGCGGTGGCGGCGCAGTGGCGGGGCTCCGGGCTGTCCGACCGTATGATCGCGGCCTGCGGAGAGCTGGCGCTGGCTCAGGGCGTCCAGTGGCTCCGGGTGGATACCCATAAAAAAAACAAGGCCATGCAGAGCCTGATCCGCCGGAACGGCTTCCAGTACCGGGGAAATGTGCTGGTGGACGCCCCCCCGCCCCACGATCCCCGGCGGGTGGCCTATGAGAAGCGGCTGAGACAGCCCCTTCCGACTGTCAAAAAGGGCCTTTGAAGAACATGATCTCCCTTGACAATCCCATGCAAGATGATATAATCTGATTTGTATTATGATATAAGGGGATTGTTTTTATGAGCTTTTCCATCATCGTTGACAGCTGCTGCGATTTGACCCCCGAAATGCGGGCGGACCCGGTGTTTCGCTCCATCCCGCTGACCATCCGCGTGGGCGGCAAGGACTACATCGACGACCAGAGCCTGGATACCAGCCTGCTTATCTACGCCATGGATCAGAGTCAGGAGGCCTCTTCCTCCTCCTGCCCCTCCCCCGGCGACTATCTGGAGGCTTTTCGTCAGGCGGAGGGCGATATTTACGTGGTTACCCTCTCCGCTCTGCTCAGCGGCTCTCACAACAGTGCGTGGCAGGCCAAGCAGATGTTTCTGGAGGAGCAGCCGCACCGCAATGTTCACGTGTTCAACTCCTGCTCCGCCTCCGCCGGAGAGGTGCTGCTGGCCCAAAAGGTATATCAGCTGGCCAGCTCCGGCGCACCCTTTTCCCAGGTGGCGGCCCAGGCTGAAAAAGCCATCAAGGAATCCAACACACTGTTTGTTTTGGAAAATCTGGACAATCTGAAGAAAAACGGACGCCTGACCAGAGTTCAGGCCATGCTCACCGGCGCACTGCGCATCAAGCTCATCATGGGCTCCACCCCGGAGGGCGAGATCTGCAAGCGCGGTCAGGCCATGTCCATCAAGCAGGCTCTGTCCAAGCTGGTGGACCTTATGGCGGCGGATCAGCGGCACCAGGGCAAAATTCTCTATATCGCCCAGTGCCTCTGCCCCGACCGGGCTCAGCAGCTTTGGGAGCTGGCCCGGAAGAGCTGCCAGTTCGCCGGCGTGGTTATCACCGCCACCCGGGGGCTCAGCTCCTACTACGCCAACAGCGGCGGCGTGATCGCGGCCTATTGAACGCTGGCGGCGCACCCATACGAGGTTTAATCTATGGATCTTTGTGACATTCGAGAGATCAAGGTCCTGCTGGCCCGGCACGGGTTTCATTTTTCCAAGTCCATGGGGCAGAACTTCCTCATTGCAGACTGGGTGCCCCGGGATATCGCGGATGCCGCCGGACTGGACAGCAGCTGTGCCGTGCTGGAAATCGGTCCGGGGATCGGCCCTCTCACCCGTCAGCTCTCCCTCCGAGCTGGAAAAGTAGCCGCCGTGGAGCTGGACCGCTCCTTGCTCCCCGTGCTGGCTGAGACCATGGCCGGCTGCCCCAACGTCGAGGTCATCCCCGGCGATGTGATGAAGATGGACCTTTTATCCATCGTATCTGACAAGTTTTTTGGCTTTACAGTAAAAGCCTGTGCCAACCTGCCCTATAACATCACCACGCCAGTGATCACCAAGCTGTTGGAGACGGGCTGTTTCCAGTCCATCACGGTGATGATTCAGCGGGAGGTGGCCCGCCGCATCTGCGCCGGACCCGGCGATTCAGACTGTGGGGCGTTCTCTCTGTTCTGCCAGTACCACGCCCGGTGTGAGCTGCTGTTTGAGGTTCCGCCGGACTGCTTTCTTCCAGCCCCTAAAGTCACCTCTGCCGTAGTGCGGCTTACTCCCCACGCCGTCCCGCCTGTGGCGGGCGACCGGGACACAATTTTTGCCGTTGTGAAGGCCGCTTTTGCTCAGCGGCGCAAAACCCTGCTCAATGCCCTTTCCGCCGCCTACGGCAGCCGCATTCCCAAGGAACAGCTGCGGCAAATCATTCTGGACTGCGGTCTGCCGGATACAGTCCGGGGAGAACGGCTGAGTCTGGAGCAATTTGCCCATCTGGCCCAGCGTCTCGGCTGATTGCCTCCCTCCTTTGTCAATCCTGCGCTTTTTGCATAGGATAGGTCAAAGGAGGGTTTCCTTATGCCAATTATTTATTTGTCACCATCCACACAGGAGTCAAATATGTATGTCAGCGGCGGCACCGAAGAGGAGTGGATGAACCGTCTGGCTGACGCCATGGTCCCCTATCTGGACGCCTCCGGCATACGTTACACACGGAATACTCCGGATATGACCGCAGTATCTTCCATCCGGGCCTCCAACGCCGGAAATTACGACCTGCATCTGGCGCTGCACTCCAATGCCTCGGCGCCCAGCAACTATGGCGGGACACGGGGCATTATCGTGTTCTACTATCCGGGCAGCGCCAAAGGAAAACGTGCGGCGGAGATTATGGCCGAAAACCTCAAAGCCATCTATCCCCTGCCCAACCGGGTGCGGGCAGAAGCCACCACCTCCATCGGCGAGGTGCGTCAGCCCCGCGCCCCATCCGTATTCATTGAGCTCGGCTACCATGACAATGAAGATGATGCCGCCTGGATCAAAAACAACCTGGATGAAATTGCCCGGACCATTGTGCTGGCACTTACCGAATACTTTGGAATTCCCTTCCTGACCTCCGAGGGACCCCGGCGTCAGGGGGTGGTGGATGTAGACTGGGGTTACCTCAATATCCGGTCCCGGCCCTCTACCTCTGCCCCGGTGATTGCAAAGGCTTACGACGGCGCCCGGCTGTCCATTCTAAACCAGTGGCAGGGCTGGTACCTGGTATCTTTTGACGGCGCCGAAGGCTATGCCAACAGCGACTTCATTACCCTGGTTTGACTCACAGCGCGGAGATTGTCAGGCGGTCTCCGCCTTGCCTCCTGACCGCATCTGGCTCCCTGCCAGCGATATGAGCACCGCTTTGCAGTCGCTGGAGCTGCTTCGGGCAATTCAGCAAACACCTTATCCTTCCTCCCGCCGCGGAGACGTTATCTAGCCATTTACAGTTTATTCAAAGATATTTCAAAGTCTATACACCATTTTACATGGGAATATGCTATTCTTATTATGTCATAAACAGTGACAACTCCTCCCTCTCTTTCTTGAATCAAAAGACGGCCCATCGCCAGTGCATGCGATGGGCCGCCGCTCTTTCTCAAAAAGTAAAAAAACTTCATTTTACCTCTTGCTTTTTTCGATCCGGTGTGGTAATATAGCTGAGGTCGAAAGAGAATGAATATCCGGGTGTGGCGAAGTTTGGTATCGCGCTTGACTGGGGGTCAAGAGGCCGCAGGTTCAAGTCCTGTCACTCGGACCATTTTCTCGATAAAAACCGCTGATTTTCAGCGGTTTTTATCATTTTTCAGAACTTTTCTGCCACTTTCATTTTTCGCAGTTATCGTCCGACCCAGATTTGACCCATACCAGCAAAATTTCAGGGAGCGCCGGTTTTTTCTCCGGCGCTCCCTGTGTCTATTGTAACTCTACTGCTACTCTTTTTCAGATGGCTTGGGCAATGAAGCCGCCCATCCGATCAGCGGCTTCTCTCCGCATATCCCCGGTGACGTGGGCGTAGGTGTCCAGGGTGAAGCCCGCGCTGTAGTGGCCCAGGATGTTGGACACCGTCTTGACGTCCACCCCCTGCTGGATGGCTAAGGTTGCGAACGTATGACGCAGGCCGTGGAAAGGCAGGTTTTCGGTAATCCCTGCCTTCTTCAGCAGCGTCTTGTGCAGCCGCCCAATGCAGTCCGGGCCGTACATCCTCCCCGTCACCGGCGAGGGGAACATATAGGGGTTGGACGGATGCTTTTCGTGTTCCTGCACCAGCAGATCCACCGTTTCCTGCGGCAGGCAGATCGTCCGCACCGAGTTGGCGGTTTTCGGCTGGGTGACCCTCACCTCACCCTTTAAACGCCCTGCTGACTTCGATACCGTCAAGGTCTTAGCCTTCACATCTAAATCAGTCCACAGGAGCGCCGTCAGTTCTCCCCTCCTCAGCCCTGTGGTCAGCTCCAGATAGAACATGGGCAGGACGCCGTGCTCCTCCGCCGCGCTGAGGTAAGCACCAATCTGCTCTGCTGGAAGGATCTTCATCTCCTTTTTCTCCCTGGGCGGCAGGCGGCAGCCGATGGCCGGGTTGTACGGGATGAGCCGCTCCTTCACCGCTTGGTCCAGTGCCGTGCGGAGCATGGCGTGGAGCCCCCGCACCGTCCGGGCGCTCAGGCTCCTGTCCTCCATGCCCTCGTATTTCTCCACCCTGCCGCTCTTTTTGGTTTTATTGTAGAATTTTTGGAGATCCAGAGTGGTGAGCTTTTCCAGCTTGATCTTGCCGATGTTGGGCGCGATGTGATGCTCAATGTAGCTGCGGTAATATTCCGCTGTGCTGTCCTTGACGGCGGGCTTGCAGTAGTTCTCGTGCCAGAGCCAGCACCACTCCTCCACCGTGTACTGCCCAGCCTTGGTCACATCAATTTTCCCGTTTTTCTCAATGGCCCGCGCTAACTTTTCCTTGCATTCCTTCTGGGTTTTAGCCAAGACATTTTTGTAGATGGCCTTGCCTGTCACCGGGTCGCGGCCTGCCGTATACCGGCCCTCCCAGCGGCCGTCGGGGCGCTTTCGCAGGCTGCCCTCGCCGTTTGCTCTTTTCTTTGCCGTGATCATACACCTCCATTTCTGATATTGCCGTCATTGTCATCCATGCATTCCGCCATCATCCTCATGCCCAGCCGGAAGCCCAGGATGAAATTTTCCATGGCAGTGATGCTGTCGATTTCCTGCTGTGATTCGATAAGTTTTGCCAAGACCGCTTGTCCGGCCTCATCAAGCTGCTCCGTGAGCTGGTTTTCGAAACGGGCCACTCGGTCTGTTGCCCGCTTCAGCTCCGAATTGGGTGCCATGTCCTGCGCGTTGGGTATGATGTTGCCGTAGTAGAAATCTTCCAAAGTGTTTCGCATGGTTCTCGCCTCCTGTAGCAACACAACATACCACAGGCAGGCGGGAATATCCACGGTAAACAGGAAGAATTATCAATCCAGACACATCTTTTTTGCCTGTGGTAGCTACCCCTTGATTACTTTCCCGCTTAGCTGTACAATTGGGTTAACGCCTGCTGGTCAGCGCACCTGGGATATAGGAGGGGAAAATGATGCAGAACACTAAAAAAGCCCCAAAGAAGGGGATACGGATCCTGCTGATGGTATTTGGCGGCATTCTCGCGGTGATGCTCCTTGCGGTGGCCGCCCTGGTTGCAATCCCGTTGATGGAGCGGGTAGACACCACCCCTGTGGCCGGCTCCGCCGACTGGATGGCAGGGCTGCCGGACGATGTGCCCCTGGGCGAACTGTCCATCCCCGGCACCCACGATGCGGGGACGCAGTATGTACAGCTCGGTTTTTTCTCAAAATGCCAGGCCCGGAGCGTTGGTCAGCAGCTTGAAGATGGCTTCCGCTATCTTGATATCCGCCTTGCCGTCAACGGGGACGGACTCGGCCTGAATCACGGTTTCTGCGAATGCAGAACCGGCGGCGCGCCCTGGTCTGACCGGCTCATGCTGGAGGATGTGCTGGAAGATTGCTATGCCTTCCTCTCCGCCCATCCCACCGAGACCGTGATCTTCGCGGTCAAACAGGAGCACGGGGACGAGAGCGTGGCGGAGTTTCAGCGCGTCCTTGACCGCTATATCCAGGAAGATGCCGAGCGCTGGTATCTTGGCAGTGAGCTGCCCTCTTTAGGCGAAGCCCGCGGCAGGCTTGTTCTCCTACGCCGGTATAACGACGAGGCGGAGCTTGGCAGGAATGCCGGTATCGCGCTCATCTGGCCGAATCAAAACGGCTATGATGACCCCGCAAGGGCGTTTTCCGACCAGGACTGCTCTGTGGGTGGCCTGACCCTCGCCGTGCAGGATCGGTACGAGTATGACGAGGAGGAGAAGTGGGCCGCATTCTGCACCAAGGCAGACGATCCCGATGTGGTGGTAGTGCGGTTCCTCAGCACCAAGGGGCATATGACGTTCGGGCACCCGTATCGTTACGCCAAAGAACTCAACCCCCGACTGTTTGCGCTTTGCGAGAGTCAGGATATATCCCTGGGGTGGACGGTCATTGACTTTGGCAATGCCCGGCTCGCCTCGGCGATTTATGGGCAGAATTTTTAAGCGTTGTTGTCCCCCGGCAAAGCCAAGCGGGCGGCGTTCCGCAGACGCGGAGCGCCGCCCTTGTGTACCATTGGAGCTTATTGCGGGTACCGGGTGTAGCTGATATAATGTAGCTGTTGCTCCAGCCACCAGCGGAAGTATTGCCCTCCCCACCGAACATGGTTATTCATACCGCTCTCGGTGACCTTGATGTACTCGTTCGTCTTGCTCACCACAACCACCACATGGTAAGACTCGCTGTTTTGATACTCCACCAGGTCACCGGGTCTGAGCTGCTCCCAGCTTGGGCGGTTGATCCCCCGCCACGGGAGGTCACCGAAAGCGGCATCGCTGCACAGTGTAGCCCAGCCGGAGCAGTGAATGCCCTGGCGATAGGGACCGTTGCTGGTGGAGCGGTAGGGTGTTGGGAACACCGTCCCGGTGGGATAGGTTTCCCGGAGCTGAGCCAGGGTGGCCCGTACACTTTCCTCGGTGACGGCAGCTACAGACTGTACCTCATCCTGGTAGGACTGAGTGCTGTTGATGTAGACGGCGTTGGTAGCGGCATCGTAGGTCACGCCGAAGTCCACCGCCCTGCCGATATCCCGGAGCCGGACGTAGTTGCTGCCGCCGATGGAGTAGGCGGTGAGGGCAGTTCGCTGGCCGTCGATGTAAAACGTCTGGCTGCTGGGTCGGGCGGTGAGGTAGTCTGCCGCCTGGGCGGCGGGGCCGCTCAGGGTGATGCCGGCGAAGATGCCGAGCCCCATGAAGATTGCTTCCCGTTTTCTGTTCATGCTGTGACGCTCCTTTCAGTTGTGGCGTGCTTTTCGCAAACACAACCATGCCGAAGGATTGCCCGGAAGTCAAGAATAATCGGGGTAGCAGCGTGGAGAAAAGCAGGGCGGGAAATGAAGCACTTTGCATAGTGCCTGATTTGGTTAGCGGGCATCAGCCTCCTACCGTCTGCGTGTCAATCCAGCCGAGGAATTTCTCCTTCGGTACCACAATCCTGCTGCCGATTTTCAGCGCGGGGAATCCATCGCTCCGCACCAGTTCGTAGGCCCCTGCGCGGCTAATACCCAGTACCGTCGCTACCTCGGGCACGGACAGCATTAACGGCAACTGGTCGTATGAGGTATACTGCGTTTTATTCATGATTGTCCTTTCTCCCTCCTGTGCGGAAGGGTCTCTATTTTGTTGAATGCATCTTGTTGATACAGTTCCTCCCCAGATTTTGGGGTGGGATACTCAAAATCCTAATACATTACCATACCCTCGTCCGGGTGGTCGTTCGGCTTGTGGCCCATGGGTAATGTCATAAAACTGTTGAAAAAGCAGAGAGGAGATGGTAGAATAAAGGAAAAAATGATAGGGGGATAAAGATG
>ERZ808040.708-NODE-708-length-26722-cov-11.026647_pt1 | contig 26722 bp, 28 predicted proteins | sample MGYA00380191_ERZ808040 | MGnify/ENA primary metagenome ERZ808040 (study PRJEB31490, sample SAMN06133395) | mouse gut metagenome | isolation source: J6 | host: mice | place: China: Chengdu | collected 2015-05 ...
AAGCGGCTCTCGGAAAGCCGGTTCCAGTGGCCGCGCACCCCGGATGAGGTGCGTGAATTAACGCCGCAGCAGTTCCGATGGCTGATGGAAGGGCTGACAATCACCCCGAAGAAAGCGGTCAGGCCGGTGGAACCGCCGGAATACATGGGATGACTTTGTGCAAAACGGAGAAATTTTCAGACGGTTTTCCTGTTGAAAAAAATGGCCTGCCTTATTCCGGCAGAACCACGCTGCACACCATAAAAGGGCTCGGAATGGACGCAGACATGCTTTTCCTTCCTGGAAAGGGGTCTGGAAACAGCATCGTACAAAGGCAGCATCCGCTGTTTTAACCATAGGCATTATGACGGGCATCCGGCAGCGTCGGGTTCGCAAAAATCCCGTATCCATGGTATCATAAGGCTATCAGGATACCGGGAGAAAACAGCATGGCCTCAAAATATACGGAAAAACAACTGAACAGCCTTGACAGGGAAACGCTTACCAGGCTGTTCCTGTCGCAGCAGGAGCAGCTTGAAAATATCGACCATACGCTCCAGCTTGTTCTGGAGCAGATGGCGGATTTAAAACGGCACAGGTTTGGAAGGTCATCAGAAAAACATGAGGCCGAAGGCCAGATCTCCTTTATGGAAGTGGACGGGAAGATCGTATTCTTTAACGAAGCCGAGGCTGTCGCTGCAGAGGAAAACGCACTGGAAGAGCCGGAAAGCGTTTCCCGCACAAGGCCGAAGAAAAAGCAGGGAAAACGGGAAGAAGACCTGGACGGGATTCCGGTAGTCGTGGTGGAACATTCCATGACGGATGAGGAACTGGAAGATAAATTTGGAAAGGACGGCTTTAAACAACTTCCGGATGAAGTATACCGCCGGTACAGCTTTACTCCGGCGAAGATCGAGGTGGAAGAACATCATGTAAAAGTGTACGCCGGGAAGGAAACGGAAGAGGTCGTAAAGGCGCCGCATCCGCGGACTTTATTAAGGGGGAGCCTTGTTTCCCCTTCGCTGGAGGCAGCGATAATGAACGCCAAATATGTCAATGCTGTTCCGCTTTACCGGCAGGAACAGGAGTTTGAACGTTACGGCCTGCACATCCCAAGGCAGAACATGGCAAACTGGACGATCCAGTGCGCAGACCGTTACCTTGCGGTTCTCTATGATTACCTGCATGAAAAAATGTACGGTTACCATGTGCTGCAGGCGGACGAGACGCCCGTGCTGGTGAATAAGGACGGCCGCCCCGCCGGGAGCAAAAGTTACATGTGGGTATACCGCACCGGACGGATGTATACGGAATGCCAGATCGTCCTGTATGAATACCAGAAGACCCGCAACGCCAGCCACCCCAGGGAATTCCTGAAGGATTTCCGCGGGGTATGCGTCACGGACGGCTACCAGGTCTACCACACCATTGAAGGTGAACGCGAAGATCTGAAGATTGCCGGATGCTGGTCCCATGCCAGGCGCAGGTTTGATGAAGCAGTAAAAGCGCTGCCGAAAGCAAAGCAGAAGGACAGCCGCGCATATCTTGCGCTGACCATGATACAGGCTGTCTGCCGGGAGGAAAAACTGCTTAAGGATCTTCCGGCCGGGGAACGTATGACCCGCCGCCAGCTGAGTGTAAAGCCCCTGGTGGAGGCTTATTTCACATGGGTTTGTGAAAACCTCCCGAAAGTGCCGCCAAAAAGCAAGACGTGGGAAGGGTTCAATTATTCCCTGAACCAGGAGAAATACCTGAAAGTGTTCCTGGACGACGGCGAAGTACCGATGGACAATAACGCTGCGGAACAATCCATCCGCGGATTCTGCATCGGCAAGAAAAACTGGGTGATGATCGATACCATTGCCGGTGCAAAGTCCAGCGCCATCATTTACAGCATTGCGGAAACCGCAAAAGCAAACAACCTGAAACCGTATGATTACTTTGAGTATCTGCTTACCGAGATCCCGAAACATCTGGATGATACAGACCGCAGTTTTCTGGATGATCTGCTCCCCTGGTCACCAGGCCTGCCAGCGAATTGCCGCAAACCCAATAAAAGTGAAGTGAAATAAAGACTGGAGCAAATCTGTTTCTATCATATAGGTTTTCTCCAGTTTTGTATAGGTACTCATTATCTACCGTTTACTTGTAACTACATGACTTAAATCTATAAATAAAGGTAATACTTGATAATGCTTACTGCATATGATATACTGGCAGTAGCTAGAAAAGATATTATTGTCAAAAGCAACACAAAGCGAAACCCCCAAGGTCTGACCACCTTGGGGGTTTCTTTTAGGCTAATTGTCGCTGTCGTCTCCGTCTAACCATTTGCAAATACAGTAGCTGACTACATCTGCCATAACGGAAACCAGAAAAGATATTATCAAAGTCAAAAGCAAGCACCCCCTTTCTGTTGCCAGAATGGGTGCGACAACATAATCATTATATTATCACTGCTTTTTCTTTGCAAGTTTCGCTATATTTTCTGTTCCTGCCGGCAATAGTCGGAGCAACTATTTGTTGGCGCGTTGCTCATAAAGTTACGCAAACAATAAACGCATACCTTTTGCATGTATCAGTACTCCCGATCGGCCGCTTTGTTCCGGCCTTTTTATGGCGTCGTCTACTTGTCTCTCGCCGCGCCTCGTCTGCACGATCTGGACAGCGCCTTGCCCTCGGCCCGCAGTAAAATTTATTTTAAATATTGGCATATAATATATCATATGAGATATTCCTCCCCGGCATTCGCTGGTTAAGGTGATCATCTAATTCCACGAGCGCGTTCTCACTAATATAACAATCTACAAAGAAAGAATTTTTATCGTATATAACCTGCAAGTCTTTAGCAGAATAAAGAAGGAAGATATTTAATATTGCATATTCTTCATTTTTTGTAAAAGGTTCCTCCTTCTTAAACTCTACCATTATTTTGCGTCTTTTAAAATTCTTTGAGACTTCCCTTGACGTGTCTTGCATTTTAAGATTTATGTTTTTTTCCAAAGAATCCAATCTATCAATAATATACTGTAATACTTTGTCGCTTGAAACATCCTTGCCAGATTCTACTTCGTTATATAGCGGAATCCTATTAACTACTTTATAAACAGGACCATACTCTTTCTTTTCAAAATTTATAGATTTTTCATATTTAATAAGTTTTTGCTTTAATTCATCTGCTCCTGTCGGATCATTACGATAAAATATTGTATCTTCAACTATTACATCAAAAGGAAGTTTTGTTCCTTCTTCTGCAATTACAATTGCGGGTTTTCCGAATGAATGTCTGATTGCCAATTCATACATTACATTAGGATTGATATTTGTCAAATTCGCAATAACCAAATCCGCTTCAAAAATGCTTTTAATCACTCTATCATTAATTGAGCCAATTTCATATTTTCTATGTGCTACCTCAATTTTATAATTTTCTCTCAATGCTGGCTCAATTACATGATCAATAATTCCCTCAATGTGTCTTCTGATATCGCTGTTATTATCCCCGATAGGAGTTATTACAAAACAATCTTTTTTATCTTTAGCCTGCACTGATATTTCTGTTCTCACTTCTTTCATTTTCAGTTTTCCTTTGCAATATTGAAGTAACCGGAAATTCATCCCGCACTTTCGTCAACAATGATATAAAGAGCTTTCACCCTTCCTTTCCAGAATCGCTCATATTATCAACACTTTAATATCCTTTTTTATAGAAATAATCCAATTATTTGAAATACACTCCCCACGATAATAAATATTATTCCTATCCAAACTTTCATTTTGTCTTTTTTAAAATTTTTTTGTTGTGCATTATACCAACCAGCGGTACCTATAAAGTCACCTTTTGTTCCAATTATTGATAATAGGCTGCAAATTGTTCCTATTAAAACAAAAATAATTCCTATCATATTTACATATTTGTTATACATAATCGTTCTACACCTCAAAGGGTAATAATATACTTTTCTCATGAACATTATATATAGCGCTCATCTATATTATTGATCAATGAGATATTTCACTCATACATTCTTAATTCAATCTCCATATCTTGATAACAATACCTTTTAATACATCTGGACAAATACTAAAAAAAAGAGCTAATAAAGTAACTAAATCATCCATTGTCTCAGGTATTATCCATGAACTAAAACATATAAATGAAATAATGGCAATTACAATAAAAAAAATAATTACTTGTCCTCCAACAAAAATACGAAAACTCTTTTCAGACTTTTGCTCAATTTTTTCTATTATCAAGCTCCAAATTGCTGCGCCAAGTGCAACACACATTCCAATAAGATTTACTATACTGATCCACTTTGATTCTGCTCCATTAATACAAAAACGTGTAATACCTAAACAGGCTAAAATAACAGCGACTATACTTTGATAACTATACTTCAACATGTTCTACACTTCTTTTCTTTTCAATTATTCCATAGTCGCATAATTGAAAATATACATAAAAACAATAATGTAAATTCTGCCTATATTCTTTATAATCTAATTCCTCATTTTCAGAAACAGATACTGTCATAGAATAATTTACCTCCTGCGTACTTTTCTTTACTGATAATCTTCCCCGTAATAAAGAAGCATTCATATCCAATAATTCTCTATTAACATCGTCTGAATCTTCTTTTATAATAGATTGGGTAAATCCTATAATATACGTATCCTCATTATTTAATGACAATATATCTATTTCCAATTTAGTTTTTTTATTTACAATTTCATATGGTATTTTTAATATAATACCTTCCTCAGAATCCTTTCGGTAAAAACCCAATTTTTGTTGCAAAAACATATTATTCAATTTATCAATTACCATATTACTCATATGTACCACCTTCTTTAGTATCTTGGAATATTTTTATTCTATTTCTATATAATCTGTAGGCTGCCTTCCTGAAAAAATATTTCTGATATGCTGTAGAATCTTTTCTTTAGAAATATTATCATTTTCTAAGATAATTGTTATCACTCCCTTATTAATTTGTATTATGTAATTTTCATTTTGCGGTGCTATAATACTTTTATTCAATATGGAAAAATGCTTATTAAAAAAATATTTATTTGTAGATTTTAAAAGTTTTCTTTGAGGAAGATCTTTTGGTGGAAAAATTTTAAGTATCATCGTCCTTTTCTCCTTCCTCAATTTTTTTAATTACTTTATCACCTATACTCTCTATAGTATCTATAGTATACGTAATAATATTTTCATTTGGTTGTTCTAAAAGAAACTTATCCATTGAATACAATATTTCTATCGTTTCTAAATCAACTGTATCCTGATTCCAAGTTCTTTCACCAGCATACTCATTCTTTATCTTATCAATTTTACTTTTTGAGAATGTAGTCTGCTCAATATCATTAATAATTTCTTCACGCAATTCTTTATCTGCATAAAGTGCTAATCCGTGCTCCGTCTCTTGAATATGTATTTGGTTAATTTCCTCATCTTTCTGTTCCTTTAGGCTCTGAAGCCTTTTAACTTCTTTTTCTATTTCTTTAATCTCATCATATAAAGTTAACTCTCGATTCTTATATCCTTCTATATCCCTAGTACGTTTTTTTCGCTTACGTTTTTTCTTTTGCAATTCAATCTCTCCACTCTAATTCTCTTAAAAAGATTGTAACATATTTACATTGTCATGTAAACGCTGTTTTATCCCGTTATATCCGCCGAATACGGCGTTTTGTGTTTTAAGCATCCGCCCTATGGCGGATAAAACACGCCCACGGAAATCACCATTTCCGTGGAATAGCAAGCAACGCAAATGGCTAGCCATTTACAACATATCTGAAAATTTCCGTACCGGAATTTTTCAGATATTCTGCTTGTTGGGGCGCATCCCCAAACCCCTTTTTCTGCCGGATACGGCATCATGTGTTTAATACAAGTCCGCCTATGCGGACTAAAACACGAAAAAAAATAAACGCATAAATTGCAAAAAAAACTGCAACAGACCTTCATTTTTTAACAATGAAGAACTGCTGCAGTTTAAATAAGAACACTTGCTATTTATTATTTTTGTTTGTCAGTATTATTTCTTTCGTCTTCTCTTCCACCACCATTTTCTTGCTCATGAGTTTCTTCACTATCTCCAAGATTGATACCGAGTGCTTTTGCTATATTTTCCGCAACTCTGTCTATTTCATTAATGTCTCTGGAAAGAGAACGACTCTTTTTAGACAATTCCTGTTTTTCCAATGTCAGCTGCTTATACTGCTCAAACAATTCAGATAAATTTATCTCTTTTGGATCCAATTGCCTGCGTTTAAAATATATTTCTGATGCTTTAAACAATATGATCTGATTCTCATGATCTCTAATATACTCACTTGAATCCTTTGTACGTTTTGATTCATAAAATACAGATGCATTTTTCTTGTAGTTTTGCGTAAATTTTATTTTCTCGGATAACTCAAGCAATTCTATATCAATCTTTTTTATATCCTTCTGGCACAAAGCATGTTCTGCTACTTTTCCATCGACATAATTTTGAAAATCTTCTGATGTCGTTATTTTATGATTTATCAGAAAATTCATAGTTTTAACAAGCGTATTAATATTAGCTCTTACTAAAGCCTGCTCATATCCCTTTGACTGCTGTGCCTTAATATTTTTCTTTATATCCGCCAATAGATTAATACGTTTTCCGTAAAATGATTTCCGCTGTGTTTTGGTATTTTTAATAACTTTCTTAACATTTTTATTTTGATCCGTTTCATGTTGTGTAACTTTCTCTGAAAATTCCGGATCAATCGGTTTTTCTTTTTTGGCAATTCTGTCAATAATAGCTGCTTCGCTATAATCATTCTTTCCTAAAGTCTTAGCACGTGTAAAGTGCTCCTGTCCTGGTACCCTAAATGCGATATGTTTTCCTCTTTTAATCTCATATCCTTCCATTTCCATAGTATATAAAAAATCATCAAATGACGCAGACTCTAAAATTGCTTTATCGATTGCGATCTTTAATTTTTTCTGCCAACTGGCTTTCTCATTTTTATAAACATTCTTATATTTATTTTTTCTAATTCCGTTATATTTGGGCAAAACAGATAAATCATTATCCTTGCAGATCTGATCGTTGATATCACGTATTCTATATTTATCCTTTTCGTCGGAATGGTACTTCTTGTGCGAAACGTAATCAACAGCATTGAATATAATATGATTATGAATATGTTCCTTATCAATATGTGTCGCTATTACAAATTCGTATTTTCCACCCGTCACTTTTTGGGCAAATTCGCGGCCAAGCTCTAAGGCTCTTTCCGGCGTAATATCATCATCCGGAGAAAATGATTGTATCAAGTGATAAGCAATTCGATTTCCTATTCCAGAACCTTGTCTGGCGGTCAGTTCCATTTCCAAGTCTGCGGTTTCCACGGAACAGGCATGCGAATATACCAATTGTCCGCCGTTAGTTTTATCCGGATTTACTATATAATCTATAGCCTTTCTAAGAGTGCTTTTTATAACTTTAATTTTTGACGTTGCCATACTTTTACTCCACAAAAAAGATACCCGCAGGTATCTTTTTATTACTGAATTGATTATCTAACTTCTTCTTGTTTTTTATTCTTCTCGCCAACTTGATCATCGCCTTTTGATACGCATACTATCTTTTCCTGATTTGATTTCAATTTATCCAGGACAGATTTTTTTGTATTATCTTTAGTAATATCTGACACCTGAATTTTATTTTTAGATAACAAGTTATACGAATAATCCAATATTCTTTCTTTTCTGGCAGTAAGCATCGTAAAATAAAATTGCTTTTGTAAATCATTTATAAACGGAGTATTTTCAATAATTCCGCTGATCTTCTCCATGTCAAGATGCTCTTCTATCCTTTTTAATGCAAGATTACAATCATGATTATCCAGTGATGATATAAATTGAAAATAATTTATTCGTCTATTGTCTATTCTGATTGCCGACGTAGGAATATTATAAATTCTATGATTAATCTGATTCTTATCTGATAGTATTGTCTTTATCATGTCCTCATCAACTTGCGGATAAAGACTGCTTCCACAATCATATACCGGCGCTAATGAAACAGTATCTGCTTCTACATTATACAAAAACCCCCAATTCCCATTATGGCGGTCCCAATTGCCTATAAGAGCGTCAGCAATAAACATATCCCAAAATCTTTCTGTGATCTCATTGACATCCATTGCTGTTTGGCTATTAAATGTATATAAAATTTCTTCTAACTCTGTTCCATATCCATTCATCTCTGAATCAATTATTTCATTTTTTAAAGCTGCAAAATCTTGTAATTCTATTCCTGATGATGTGAAATCTTTACAAGCTACTACTATTTTTTCTTTATCTTTTATTCTATATACACCTAATAAAGTTTCTTGTATCGGAATGCCCATACTTTCATATATATGGCAGCCTAAATATTCAGAAATACAACTATTTGTATAACTTAGTTCTTTGTTTTTGGATGGTATAGAAGGGAATTTAAGCATATACTGTTCATTATTATATATTACTGCAATCTTACTTCCATTGGCACCTCTATAGTTTTTATGGGTTCTTTTTAATTCGGTAAAATCAATCATTCTATCACCTCCGGGAATTCCATTCTCAAATATTTTTTCCTAAGATACCATGCCTGATCCGGACTGATCTGACCATCTGTCTCTGCACAATTGATATCACTCTGCAGCGTGCAATAATCACCATCCCAATTTAGATACACTTCTCCACTGTCAATCCGTTTCCATGCAAGCTTCATTTGATTTAGAGATTCCTGTAAAAAAGAAGGTAAAGAACATTCCAAATAGTTTTCATCATTCGGATATCCAGTTTTTTCATTATATAAATTTACGTTCATACACATATCTTAATTTTCTCCATATTCTATGATTTTCAATCGGGACGTTCCACAGCGTTTGTTTGACAGACACAGTGGAATCTGCTAAAATAAAAGCACAAAAGGGAAAACTGCCGATAGACGGTCAGTCCTTAGAAATTAGTTGCTAAAAAAGTAACCGCATTCCTTGGCTTGGGGCGGTTACTTTTTTGTGTGGTTTATGTATGCTATCAAGATACCCGTTATGGCAGCACCCCATAAATATATTTTAACAGAAAACACAATGTAGTACAAGCAGCCTGTCCATTGCTTATGGGATCTGATAAAACTTACCACGGACTGCTTTCCAGATCATGTCTACATCTTCTTGTATTGCCTCAATTTCAGATTTATAAACTAATCCTTCGCTGTTAATTTTATGTGCTATCTGATTAATATTCGTTCCAATCTTATTAATTTCATAAGCAAGTTGTTTCATATCTGAATAATCTACTTTGATCAAATAGCCGTCAATAGATGCTTTTATTATATATTCCTGTAGCGACTTGCATCCGGATTCTTCCTGGCATTGTTTGATCTGGGCATATTCATAATCTGTCACCCGAATATTCAGTTGTTTATCTCTTACCCGAAACCCCATAACTTTTCTTCCTTTCTCCAAAAAATAATGCGCGGAAGGCCACAATGCATTGGCCTCCCGCGTAAATTTATGCTCGTTCATGATCATCTTTGCTTCTTTCTGGCATCTTTCTATCACTTTTATTCTGATCTGTAGCACGTTCTTTATTCTGTTCCAGCTTCTCCCGGATAGATGTTTTATCTGAAGGAAGATATGCCGAGAATTTACTGCGGTCATTCTTATCAGTTATGTACCAGGCTTTCTTATCCGGATTATATCTGGCTCCGTCCTGCTTAAATTGCTTAATGATATCCCTAAACTGTTCCGAAGACACTTCCTCAGGTATCTTTAAATACATTCCCTCATCATGTTGCTGCAGATAATCCTTGATCGCATCGATTGTCTCTTGCCCTTTTCCACGCTCAACATACCATACTTTATCTTTCACATTAAATTTCGCGCCCATATCTTTAATCACTGACAAGACAGAGGAAAAAGATTCTGAACTCATATAAGGCAGATGTGATATTACCGGCGTGATATCTCTTCCGGATTCTATCAGATAAACCCCCTCTCTCTGATACTTTCCGAATTCATCCCGTTCACTCACATAACATCTGTCAGTTTTCTTTATATCTGCTTTGTCGAATCTTGCCGCCTCCAAAGCATCTTCCTTTGTCTCCGCAGAAATATTTTTTTTCTCCGAATTTTCGTAATACGTTACCTTGAACATAGATTTTGTATCCAGATATTTCTGGATCTGCAAGGCTGCTTTCAGATAATCTGACCGTTCTGCATACCATATTCTTTTATCACGATCAAAATGGACGCCCATCTGCTTTAATTCACTTACCGCCTCTTTAAATGACTCTTTTGACAGATACGGCACTTTTATTTGAACAATAGCAGCATCTTGGCCAGACTCTATCTGATTTTCCTTTTCATTTTGTTGTTCAAATTGAGGCATCTGCCAATCTTTCTCTACATACCACTGTCCGACTTCCGGATCAAATTTAGCGCCTATGGATTTTAAATGTGCAACGATTTGGTCAGATTGTTCATTTGTCATTGATTCCGGAAGAAAATCAATATATGTCCTTCCATCCTCTCTTGGCCGAAATCTGTCAAAATCTTCCTGATGCATTACTATTTCTCCGAATGCAGACAATTGTACCAACTCATCATAATGATATTCCAAAGAATCTACATTGCCATTCGCCAGGTCATCTAACACATCTAAAATATTGTCTGCAGTTCTCTGCATGGCTGTCTCTTTCATATATTCCGAATCCTTCATGACTGCCCGTGCAAACCGCAAAAGCATGTCTGAAAACAAAATACGGTCATGCTCCGACAATGTGGCATTCCTCATCCGCTCTATAGCATGTCTGATCGATACAACAAGACTATTCCGCAATTCCTTCAGTTCTTTGTTCATCTTTTCTCATCCTCTCTTACCGCCTTCTGCCCCCTTGCTTAAATGACACAATAAATTTGAACTGATAACCTTCTCTTTCAGTGCCATCTTTCGCAGTAAAATGGTAAGGTTCTATTCCATCCGGCATGAAATAAGCCGAATACTTACCGCCATCCTTTTTTTTCAGTCCGGACACATAGATTTTCTGCCCTTTTAATAGCATCGCTACCTGGCTGTCAGGAATCTTTTGTCCTCTGACATTAAATGTCATGCCGCATTTGGTGCTGCAGTGCGCACCATAGATTCCAGCTTTTACCATAGCTCCGCATTTAGGACATAGTCCCAGATTCTCATGCAGTTCTCTTTCTTTTGCCGCTGCATATCCGATTTTCTGTTCATCTGGAATCGGATTAGAAGTAAATTTAATGATATTTTCCTGAATATCATCTAATAATCCTTTCAGAAAATCATCTTTTTCAAGGGTTCCTTCGTTGATCCTCTTGAGATCATCTTCAAATCTCTGCGTCAGTTCAGGCGATTTTAATTCCTTCGGTACCACACGGATATACTCTTTTCCAAGGTCTGTGATGCTGTATACGCCTTTTTCACGCACTAAAAACTGTCTCTTGGGATTCTGCAGCTTTTTGATGATTTCCGCCCTCGTTGCGCTCGTACCAATGTCATATTTTTCCATAACCTTAACGATCGTCTCGTCATTATATTTTTTAGGCGGTACTGTTTTCCGATCTATCACTTTCGACGAATCAACAGACAAAAAAGATCCTTCCTGTAATTCAGGAAGGATCTGCAGTTCCTGGTTCTTTGAACCGGTATCATTTTTAAACAAAATTTTGTATCCTAAATCTTTTATTACGGTTCCAGTAGATGTAAATGAATTAGCGCCTATATCTACTATGATCTTTGTCGCATCATAGCGGTAGGCCGGATAAAATATAGCTATAAGCGATGTTACGATAGCATCAAATACATGTTTTTCGTCTTCGCTCAAAACTGCATACTGCTGTTCCATCTCATCGTTTATCGTTGGAATGAGTGCGTGGTGATCTGTTACCTTCAGATCATTAAAATAACTCTTATCAGCAGAAATGCTGTCAAAATCAATTTTATCGATAAATTCTCCAAAGCGGCCGAAGCGGCAGCTTTTAAGGTGCTCTTCTATTTCATCATAGACGTCCATGGAAAGATACTGGCTGTCCGATCGCGGATAAGACATGATCTTATACTTTTCATATAATGCCTGGGCGATCTCAAGCGTCTTATCCGGAGAAAAACTGTATTTACGTCCCATTTCCTGCTGCAGTTTTGCAAGATTATATAAAAGCGGCGCTTTCTCTGATTTTTCCTGTTTTTCATAAGATATCACCGTTCCTTGTTCAATGTTTTTACCGATAATTTCTTCTGCAGATGCTCTCTCTGTAAATTTCTTAGCTTTTCCCTCATCATCGATCAGGATTCCTCTAAATCCTTTACTATACGTAACTTCTATATTCCAATATGGCACCGACTTGAAATTTGCAATCTCGGCATCCCGCAGTCCAACCAGATTAAGAAGCGGCGTCTGGCACCGGCCGTATGACAATATCTGCTTATAGGCCCTTGTAAGCGATAGCAGGGGACTATAATTATATCCCAGAATAAAATCTCCCTCGGCCCTGGCTTCCGCCTCTCTTAATATGCCGCGAAACTCCGGGAGATCATTATCCTTTAGATTATCCATTGCAGTCTGTATTCCTGCAGTAGTTAAGGAACTGGCCCACAGCACCTTTTTAGGCAGCCGGCATCCCGCCACACGATAGATCCACTCCTGTATCAGATATCCTTCTCTGCCGGCGTCGCCGGCGTTGATCAGGCCGTCTATGTCCTTACGGTGTATTAAGTCTTTAATGATCCGGAACTGTCTTTGTGATTCAGGGATCACTTTCAGGCTGTCTGAAAGGTCAAAAGATATTGGTAAATTATCGATATTCCATTTTTTGTATTTTTCGTCATGCTCTGGAGGTGATTTTAACGTTATCAAGCGCCCGACTGCCCAGGTTACGACATATTCACCGCCTTCCATATATCCGCTATGCTCTTCAATAGCTCCGACTACCTTCGCTATATCTTTCCCCGCCGATGGTTTTTCAGCTACGATCAGTGTTTTTCCCAATTTCCGAACTCCTTTCTTTATGCGACGTCACATACTATAAAAGACAGCCAGACAAATCTGGCTGCCTTTTATTTACTGCCACATAGTTTTACCTCTGCATGTCGTCACGATTATGCTGCTGTTCTTTGACATTCTTACCCTTTGCATCATTAGCCTTATCGCTCTTTTTGATGGCATCCTTATTCTTTCCAAGTTTTTCGGCCACTGATTCTTTTCCGGCCTCCAATGCCTGTTCGTATGCCTGAATTATCGCACCATTCAGTTTATCGCGAAATTTTGCCGTTACAGGATGACAGATATCCTTATACACAGGTTTACCATTTTCTACCTGATTCGTCTTATAAGACGGCATGGCAGGATACAGATTTTCCTTACCCTGTTGGATCGTTACATTATGGACGGTAAGACCCTGAAAACTGATGTTGGCCAGTCCCCGGATCGTCGATCCTTCTCTTGTATACGGAGTCACTCTGACCGCAAAATCTGGCATGGCGGTATCCCTTTTGTTAAATTCTACCGTGTACGAGTTTTTGGCCTGATTCTCGGTCAGCTCCTTGAACGCATCCAGAAGGTTTCCATACAATTCATCATGGAACTCTTTCGTGGAAGGATTAAAGATATCTTTGTACTCCCCCTGACTGTCTTTGTAGGACGGCATGGCTACAAACAATTTTCCCTCTTCCCGCGGATCGTTCATGATCTTAATGTTATTCAATTTGAAGGAATCCCCCAGCGTAACGCTTGCAATTCCCCGGAGATTTTCAGAACCGTTCTTTACTTCACTAACTTTGATAGAATATTTCATATTTTCCTCTCTCTTTCTTATCAACAGCTTGAGGTTGATATTTACGCTTTTCTGTTTATAGTTGATTAAGTCTAGTCCATGGGCACCACCTCCTGGATTCACCAGATTTATCAATCAAATGTAATCGTTGCGGAATCTATCGTTACCCCTTCTGTTTTGTTGCATATTAATTTATAGGAATTGATTGTACCGCAATATGGCAGCGTTACTGTATTATAGTGATCAGAATTCCCCCCTGCATGACAAGGTGAACTGGTAATGTAAACCTCAAATTCTGCATTACAGATGCTACACTTATAACGTATATATTCCCCATTGCAGCATCCTAACGACCCTGATCTTGTCCCTATAACATTACAATGGCCACCACATTTTTCTCTCATAGTACACAAATCTGTAACATGCTGATGATATCCTTTATAGCATCCGGTCCCTTCACCGCTTTGTTCACCGGTATGTTCATGATATACATAACTGATCTTCGCATTTTCGACTGTATAATTCACCCCATCAATATATCCCTGAGAATAGGCAATGTTTACATCATTTCCATTTCCAGTGAGGTATGTTCCATTCACCCATGCCCCTTTATCTTTTGACAAGTTGTCCATCGTAGTAGCAGTTTCCACCTCCTGGGACAAGCTGATTCCGTTTATAAGATCCTCAAATTTGGGAAAATAATCGGTATCACTGGAATCAACGTCGTGTGTAACGGATCCGTCTGCAGTCAGATAGGTATTGATTCCATTGAGATATTTTAAAACAATCTGCTTATAGGTGTTTTCCAGTTCATCGATCTGATTTGCCATATAAATAAAATCAGAAGAATCAATCACCACTGTTCCGCCTGCATAATCGATGATTCCTTTAGATTGTATATGGTTCCGCCGGGTGTAATCAATCACTGCAGTATCCGACTGTTTGTCCACGTCCGGAATTTCATCAAACAAGGTATCCAATTCATTTTGCAGATAAGCAACATCAGATGCATATAGTGCCATCTCTCCGTCCTGAAATACGATGTTTCCCTGGCTGCCGGCATTTAACTCCGCGTAAGCAGGAAATCCTATTGATACTGCCCCCGCACATGCAATGCCTACTGCAGTTATCGCTAATCTCTTTGTTACTTTCTTTTTCATCATCAGCCGATTCCTCCTTAATTGATGTGTACTGTAGTGACGTTATATTCATCCACTGTTGTCGTGATGATATAAGTCCGGTAGATCTGCCAGTTGCTATATGCCGCATAATCTTTCGGCGCTGCAGCGTCGTCTGTGATACAGGTGCCTACGTATTTACTTGTCTCTGTCGGCGTCAGAGAAAATCCTGTTCCGTTCATATCATCTGCATATGCGATATATGTAGTCTTTCCATTGCTGCCATCTTTACCATCGTTGCCATCTTTACCATCACTGCCGTCTTTACCGTTTTTTCCATTAACTCCATTTTTTCCATCCTCCGCCTTTCCATTATTTTTCTGTATCTCTGACGTTACCTTAGTTAATAGCTCTCTCTCCAATTCTGTGATTTTATTTTCTAACTCTTTATTCAGATTGTTATTATAGGTATTTAGCAGTTTCTGCAGATCTTCCATAGAAAGGCCGAAAGACTCTGCCAGCTTCTGCAGTTCTTCATCACTCATGCCGTCGATCGCGTTCAGTAATGAATCTGTATCAATTTCCGCTTCTACTGAAGAAATATCCGGATCATTTTTTATATTGGCATGTATGGTTATTTTCATCTTCTGATCTGCCAGATCATTGATCTGTTTCTGGATGCTTTCAGACAGATATAAATACTCTTTTTCATAGTCCGTCACAGTACTGACAGTTTCTATCTGGCTCAATATGGCATTCCAGATGATCTCTGCTATGCCGGAAGACAGGCCGTCAAGGTCATCATCTGTTAATGATGCCGCCATATCCGTATCTAACAAAGTTACCAGCGCCTCACGCATCCGCTTCTTTATAAGGCTGGTATGCTCATCGTTGACTACATCCACGTCCGATTGCAGGATTATTCTATAATTCTGCACAGCCTCATCTGCTGCCTGGGCAGATACATTCTCCGGCAGATCAAGATATAGTGATAAAAATGATTTAACTTCATTTGCTATCCGGCGTTCCGTTTGGTCGCTGTAATTATATATAACAGTTCCCGGATCCGAGTTATTACGGAAAAACCCGACATACACTGCCACTATAGCTGCTGCTATAACTATTATTATCGCAATGCCTGCAGCTTTCATTTTCCCTGACAGATCAAGATTATTCAAAAATTTCATAGTTATACATCCTCCTAAAATTCCCCATTTTCTATATCATCTTCGTCATTCAGCGCTTTCAGGATATCCGTTTCCTCATCATCTTCAAGTTTAAAATCGGACATGTCCAGTTCATCAATTTCTGCAGATGCTGAAGCATATTCTTCCGGATCAGCATCAAATAAACCTTCGTCATCGTCATTAACCAATGCTTCTAAGAATTTCTCTTTCTCTTCGTCGTCAAAATCAAATTCTTCCTCTTCTTCCTCTTCAGGTTCGAAATCCTCCATATCCATGGCATCATCTATGATATCCATGGACTCTTCCTTTTTGTTCTTGTATATTTTGAAGTAATAATATACTCCGCCGCCGATCAAAACGATAAAGGCCACTATGATCAGGCTGCTGTTAGAAGACTTCTTTCCGTCACTTTCTATGATTTCCTCATCCGCTGCGTCTTCTTTGGACAGTGCTGCCAAAAGATTATCTTCTTCCTTTTCTGCCGAAGATACGCCGCTGTCTGCCAGAACAAGCAGATCTGATGCCGACACCGTGTCAAGCAGATATACATTATCTGCATCCTGTCTCTGATCGATGACCATATAAAGGGTTTCGCCTTCTTTTGTTGTAAAAGTGTAAAACACTTTTTCGGAATCATCTGAACCGTCCGTTTTGACCTTCTCGGCTACCGTTCCGGTGCCGGGTTCAACCGGATCATCCGTCAGATATTCATAATCACTATAATCCGTTTCTGCAGTACTGATCTTATCAATATCCAGTTCAATATCGATCTGCTGTTCATTTCTATCAGATGATGCCGGCACAGATGATGATCCGCCATTTTCATTTTGTTCCTGATCAGAATGATTGGCCGAATATGTCTGGGAGGTAATGTTCCCGGCAGCGTCACGTACGTAAATCGTATGATCTGTCCCGGCCAGGACTGTAAATTCATTGGAATCTGTAAATGCAGACGGATCATCCGTATCCAGAGCGTACTGCAGCATCCCGGAATCATCCGTCGCATCTACCGAAATCGTAATATACTGTTCCCCATCAGATGCTGATGCACATATTCCTGTCTGTGACAGCGCAGATAAAACAACGCATACTGCACTCAATATCTTTATTTTTCTCATTGTTCAGTTGTCTCTCCTTCTTTTTCGGTGATTTTGATAATGACCGGCGCCTGGGTGTCTATATTGTCTACAGCAATTTCTTGTTCTGTTACATTGCCGGCGGCATCACGTACTTTTACCTTCCACGTGCCGTTCTTTTTGACTATATGCTCATCTTTAGTGATCCAGCCGCTCTCTTCACCTGTTTCCGCACAGGTAAAGAAATACTCCATAGATAAAATGTCTGTTGCTTCCACAATAATCTTATTTTCTCTGCACCATGTATCATTTTCTAACTGCAGCGACACTTCCGGCGCTTTATCATCGATTGCTATGATTTCTTTCTCCGACGTGGCTATATTCCCGGCCAGATCCCGGCAGTATGCTATCCAGATCCCGTTTTGCGTAATTTCTGTATAAAAAGACGGACTGCTTTCCCAGTCCGTTTCTTCCACTTTTTTCCCTTCCGGCAAAAAAGCATATACAAGATCCTGATATGGCGTACAGTTATCCGATGCTTCTATGATTACTTTCACAGATACAGGTTTATCTACAGTGCTTATGTCCAGATCATCCACCGTAAATCCGGATATGACAGGTTCTGTCAGATCTTCTCCTTTCATCCTGACAGGCGCCTCTACAGCTGTTTCTCCGGTTTTATACTTTATGGATAATTCCTGTTCTTCTGTATCCAGCCACGCATATTCATAAAATTTGGTCACTGTCGTCACCGTTTCCACTGCATTTCCTGATACAGATGTTGTTTCCTCTGATGATGTTTCTTCATTAATAAAGGCAATTCCGTTTAATCCAGTAATTGTCTCTTTGCTTCCATCTCTGTACGTGACATCAACAGGAATATCCATTGCATGGATATACTGTCCTGATTCTGCAGTAAAATCGTCAATCGATATATGCGAAACAGCCTTATCCAGTACATGTAAGGTCGCCATGTCGGTTACGGCCTCTTTTCCTATGAGATCTATCGTACAGCGGATCATAAGGTTGTCGTTTTCTTCCGATGCGGTGACTGTATAGGCAGATATTTCCCGATTGATCTCATCAACCTGTTGTACGATTTCTTCTGCAGGAATTTTTACCCATTCCTGAATCGATTCATTGAATGTTTCCCACGTATATAATTCCGCAGACGGATAAAAAGTCTTAAAAACAACAATGGAATCCTTCTCTGCATAAACATCTGACAGGATGACAGGCTGGTCTGTTTTATGCGACGTCGCATAAAAAAATGGCTTTTTCTGTTTTTCTGCCGGCGCCGCTCGTTCCTTTGTATCCGCTTTTCCGCTTCCTTCCGCTTGATCTTCAGAATCATCTTTCGTGAACTGTACGATATTAGCGGCACTTTTTTCCTCTGCCGCTTTTACGGGATACAGTGTCAAAAATGCTGATACAAATGCAAAGATCAGGATTACGGATATTGCAATCTGTTTAAAATGCCGCCGACAAAAAAGAATTACACGAAGGATCCTCTTTATCCATTCAATCCTCTTTCTCCGCTTCTCTGTCTGCATTCTGTATCGCCTCCTTTCCACTCGCTCCTTCAGCTTTCTCACTACCGGCATCGATCTGTAATACGATATTGGCTGCTTCTATCACTGATTTTTTACCGTTTTCTAAAAGTTTCAGAAATTTGTCATATTCTGTGCCGGTCATATTTAACGAATTTATTTTCTGCAGCACAGTTTTTTCCGTCTGCATTTTGATCTGTTTTCTTATGTCCATAGCCTTTTGTTTATGCTGATCGGAAAGCTGCATTTCTTTTTCGTAAATAGCCTCAAGCTGTTCTATACTTTTCATTTCTGTGATTATTCCTCCTCTCCTGTTACTGCACATGTCTGCGGAATGATAAAGATCGGATTGACCGTATTGCCTTCTGCGTTTTCTACCTGCAGGTGCAGATGAGGGCCGGTAGAATTTCCTGTATTGCCGCTAAATCCTACAAAATCACCTTGTTCAATGGTATCTCCCACGTACACCGCTCTGGAATCCATATGCATAAACGTTACCTTCCAGCCGGATTCTGTCTGGACAGTGATCATATTGCCGGCAGAATCGGAATAGCGGGATGTGACTACCACGCCTTTTACCGCACTGTACAGCTTCGTCCCCGTTGGAACTGCTATATCAACGCCTTTATGAAATGTTCTTACTTTGGTGATCGGGTGGATCCGTTCCCCATAATTGGAAGAAATCAGGTTTGTCCAGTCTTCACGCATGACCGGCGAATATACCTGTTGGCCGCCGGTAGCTAAATGATACCCCTCATATTGAAACTTTAAGTCCTCCGGCAGTCTGCTCTCAACAACCTCTTCCAGTTCCTTTTTCTCTAATGTGACATAGCATATCTTTTTCTGCATGGTGACCGTATCATACTCATCGGTATCCGGATTATATACCTGAATCTCCCGGTCTTCCAGTTTGACTTCTATTGTCAATGTATACATCTCGTCAAAAATACTTTGCAGTTCGGCCTGAATATCCGCCAGACTGAAGGAACCGTACATTGCAGAAAGATAGGCGATCAGTGTATTTGCACTGAATCCAAAATCTGCCAGATTATATATGTACTCATATATATCCGGCCCGTATTCCGCTTCCAGTTCTGCCTCCAGCGCATCCCTGTCTGCATTAAGATATTCGTCAAGATCTGTTTCCAGTTGCCGGAAAGAAGCCGTGGCTTCCGAAATCGTACTGTAATCATTCTGCGTCACAGTCGAAGCATAGTATTCTGTGCCTCCCTCCGCAAGTGCCAGTATGATCAGAAAAGCCATCATAAGCAGCATTATCCCAATAACAACCAGTACTGCTACAGACCATATCGTTGATAAAGTACGTTTGACTACACGGCGCCGGTATTCTTTCGCCGTCTTTTTAACCATGAACTGCTGCTTCGTCCTCCGGAAGAAATTTCCTGATTCCCGTTCCCGTGCATGCCGATACGCCATTTTCTTTTTCATCTCATGTTTCTGCTTACGTGTCTGCGCTTCTTTCAGCTGCTGCTTACGCATTGCCTTATCAGATTTGGCATACATCTTTTCCCGTTTATTCTGCAGAACCTGATTTCTGTGTTTTGCCTGTTCGTATCTTGCATATACGTTATTCTGTAATCGGAGAGTTTTGGTGCTCTGTCTTACATTCAGTGTCGTTGCCCTGCCTATTTTAAGTGTGGCACGCTTTACTGACGCGATATTTTCATCTTCCTCAATGTTTTCATCATCAAGCAGGGCGTGTCCTTTGCGAAATAAGAGTCTTCCGGCGGCTCTGCGTTTAAAAGCCTTTTTTTCCTTTTTTGCTCTCCGTTCATTGTAATCTTTTCGGTTCATCTTTTCACGGACAACCTGGCCTTCGTATTTCAGCCTGCCGATATGCAGTAGTTCAACCCGCGTTTCCGACAAGCGGATTTTCCCATAATAATTAAATTTCAGTCTTGCTTTGGTCGCTATTTCTCTATGCTCGGTTTTAAGACTAAATCCATCATACTCTCGCTGTACGAACTTTCTCTTATTATCTAACTTTTCAGTCTTCTGGGCATTTTTCATTAGTTTTTCAGTATTTGCCCATAATTCCGGTGCTTCTGCCGTTCCTAAAGTGATTCCATCGTTATATTTATGTGACGTACCGTTTAACAGGCCGTCGGAAGGCAGCGTTGGGCCACTTGGCGGCGGACCCCCGGGCAGTCTGCCTGATGAATCTCCGGTCAGTCTGCCGGCCGGCTCCGGAAGTGCTGTTGTTTGACCGGATGGTTGAGGTTGATATGGTGCCGGCCCCTCTTCCGGTGTCTGCGAATAATCGTTAAATGCTGCTTCCGTATATTTACTATGTTCTTCATTGTAGGAATACTGCGTTTTTTGATAGGTCATATGATGATCGATCGCATTGTATGCCAGTTCTTTAATAATCCCGCCGCCAAACTGCTTCGCTTCGTTCGTGTTGTTTAGTTGGAAATTCTCGCTCTGTGGCTGCGCTTTTTTCTGATCAGTCATGGACGCGGCATCTTTTCCCAGCTGCTGCAGTTTACCCATTCTGGAACCTCCTCTGTTTCATCCTTATGAGATTTTCCTCTTTTTCCTGATAGCTTCCTCCGGTTTGGTAGTCATGACTTTATAGCAGATCGTATTCCGGGGAAACTCATCTTCAAACGGTACTTTGGCCTGTTCTACCCACAGCAGGCCTTTTCCCGGTTCTCCTGATTTGATATATGCCTCTTCCTCTTCTGACAGATCCAGATGTTCCGCCAACAGTTTTGCATCATCCCCGGCCTGGTTTAACATGACGATAAAGTTCGTCGTATCCAATATATTTTGAATCTCCGGCGACCGGAAAAGATCCTTGATATTTTGTGTAATGCCGCTCGGTATGCCGCCCCATTTTCTAAAGCGCTTCCAAATCTCCACGGAATAAGCCGCAGTGATAGGACTTCTGAGTAAAAGGTGAAATTCGTCGATATCAACCCATGTATATTTTCCTTTTTCCCGGTTATCGGCCACCCGGTTCCAGATCGTATCCTGTATGATCAGCATAGTCAGATCACGCTGGTTGGAATTCATCTCCTTTAAGTCAAAACAGACTAACCGGGAATTAATATCAACATTGGATCGATGATTAAAATAAGACAGGCTGCCGGTTACATATCTCGATAATGCGATCGACAGATACTCTCCGATGGACTTTTTTTCCGCTTTCATGCTTCGAAGTTCGTTATATAAGTCCGTCAGTATAGGCATATTTTCAGGAACCGGATTTTTTTCAAATCTACTGTAGATGTTCTTACAGGCCTCATCAATGACTGCAACTTCATTTTTTCCGAGGCTGGCATTATTCCCAAGGATCAGCTCACACATCGAAACTATAAAGTTGCATTTTGCTGATATTGGATCATAATCCCGGTCCTCATCATTCTGTGCCGTAAGATTGATTTCCATTGGATTAATATAAATATTGGAATTAAGCGCTATCCGGATAATCTGGCCGCCAAGCATCTTGACGAGCCATTTATACTCGCCTTCCGGATCAATGATCAGTCTGTCATCCGATGTCTTTAAGAACATGTCCAGAATTTCCCGCTTAATAAAAAACGTTTTTCCAACTCCCGGCATCCCAAATACCAATCCATTCGGATTGACCAGATGTTTCCGGTTAACCATAACTACGTTGTTACTCAGCGTATTCATTCCATAGTACTGTCCGTTACTCGAAAACAGTTCTTTTGTTGTGAACGGAATAAAAATCGCCATGTCTGTCGTGGTAAATGTTCTTTTGACATCGACCATGTTATTTCCAAGCGGCAGGGAGCTCATATATCCCTGCTCCTGCCGGTTATCCAGCCGGATGAGCCGGCACTGATAGGATGCAAGGATACCGTTTAACTCAAAAATGTTATTTTCAAGCTCTTTTCTCGTTTTGGCTGTCTGTACTACTGTGATAACCGCATTAAACAGCTTTTCATCTTTCCTCTGCAGATCGCTGTACAGCTTATCTCCTGCACTCTTATAAGTCTGCAGTTCCGGCGGCAGAAGATCCATGTCATAGCCTGATTTTACAGCATCCTTCTGTTCACTTTGGATCATAGCCTGAATATTGATTACGTTATTTTTTGCTATATTCAAAGCATCTTTTCGCGGAATGTTATCACCATGGATCGTGATCCAGATATTGCTGTTTAAATTGAGCATATCTGCTATGATACGGTCTTCCATATCCGAGGCAAAAATTTGGATATAGTTGACTGCCCCGATGCGGTCGCCTACGCGGAAATATCTCGCAGCATTTAGTTCCGGCCCGGATTTGAAAGAAAAGCTCTCCGGCGCAATAAAATCCTTACTGGATAATCCGGTTTTCACCGGCATGTCCCAGTTCCAGAGCAGTTTTTCCGTTGTCGCCGGGTGGAATATGCGGAAGATAAGCTCCAGCCTCTCATATCCATTCAAAAGCCGCGAACGGCTGTTAAGCCGCTTCAATTTGCTTTCAATCTGCTTCGTGATCTTATTCAGTTTAACTTTGGCGCTTTTATAATCCGTCGCATGGATGCCGTACGTTAAATATCGTTCTTTACTGAGATTATTTGTTCCCTTTGAAAACCTCTCTATCTGCATGTCGGAATACTCCTTACGGACCATATCATACTTATCATCCTGCATCGGAAGTTCAAAATTACGAGAATAACTTCGTTGATCGAGTTCCATATTTCCATAATTAAACTCAAAATGGATATCCGGTTCAAAATAGTTTATTAAAGAACACCATCGTTCAAAAAGGATATTTTTTGGATCATTGTCCAAAAGCTCATAATTGATATCCTCATACATAATCGTCTGCGTAAAATATCCATCCGCAGACTCAAAAATACCATCCTCGTACGGTATTTTGTACGGGATGGTATCCTGTGCTGATTCCGGTATGCCGCCTTTGATCTTGGCCTTTTTGACGGCCCTTTCCAATTCTTTCTTGACTTCCCTGTCAATCGGACCTTTTAATGGTATGGTGATTTTTTTATTTTCAAATTTTTTCCCGACACGAATCTCTGTCGATTCTCCTGATGCTCTGATCCGATCGATCTCTTCCTTTGACTTTCCCCGGAACACAATCCGCTCCACCTCCTGTTTCAATTTTTCTTCTTCAGACAGCATATCATACAGGTTGTCAACCTGATAGGGACGATCTGTATTTCTAATGAAATGCGTTTCATAGAAATACTTGATATGTTTTTCCATACCCAGGTTGTCTTTCTTAAACAATATGATAAATGCTGCCGGCCCGCCGCTTATCATGATCCCGAGTACTGCTACAGTAAGATCTGCTGACATTTTATAGCGCAGTACATAAAATATAGGGAGTCCAATGACTGCGGCCACTATGACTGCTATCAGCTGTCTTTTGGTGATCCGCAGGCCGGGTATGTTCATCTTGACATTGGAAAAGTCCTTTGTCATGTTAATATATGCCATAGTGAACCTCCTGTTTAATGGGCGTTAAAGATGCTAGCTGTGATATTTCCAACCTTAAACATCATCATAGCCAGACCGAATCCACAGCCGATTATCATGATAAATGCTTGCTTAAAATCTCCCGTGCCAATACCGGAAACAACGCCGCCGTATATGGCGAATAGCAGCAGCATAAATGGTCCCTCAAACGCTACTGCCAGCATCTTTCTCGTGTAATTCATTCCAACCTGTGACCACTCTCTGTTCATCCATGTGGCATTCGGTATGCTTGCTGCAGAAGCGTAAATTAAAAATTCAAGGAACCACATGGCCACACGGACATAAATTATTACACCGATTGCTAAGATTACAAGATTTCCAATGCCAAGCAGGATAAGATCTCCGAGCAATTCAAATACCATGCTTAATTCATACTCTCCATTCTCCGGCTGTGGCAGGAACTGATCCAATGTAAGTCCGTCTCCAAATGTTCCAGCTGTCGTTCCTGCCATATTTCCGGTCACTTCCGCCCCCAGCCTAAAAAACCACATGACAATTTCAAATGACTTACTACATAAAAATACGCATATCACGCATGTAAACAACAATATGATAAGCTTCTCAAATATTTGTCCTCCCATCTGATTGCTCTCTTGTAACAGATGCACAAGTTCCCATGCTAAAATACAGGCAATGAAACAAGCTGCCAATGGAACAAATGCCGTTTCTGCAATATTCTTTACTGTACCATAGGCATTTGAGCTCCATGTCTCAGGAGTCTGCATCAATGTCTGTGAAGATCTGGTTATATTATTATTCAAACCGTCAAACATTGTTGTCCACAATTTATTACACACTGAATAAAGTCCATTATACATGCCCTCTAAAATATGTTGACCCAATTCATGGACAAATTCTGATAAATCAGCCATCTTATCACTCCCTCATCATATTCCCGAAAATATCTGTGGAATCAAGGTTGCTCCGATAGCCACTATTCCGACTCCACCCATAGCTTTAATAATTCCCTCCGACATCTTTCCGGAACTTTGGTTCGAATAGCCGGATAGTGCATCTATTATTCCCATCAGCGCTACCGCTCCGCCAATAATATAGACCAGTGTCTGTATAGCTTCCTGAATATCTGCCGTTGTTACACTTAATAATATTCCATTCATTTATTTTCCTCCTGTTCTGCATCCGGTCTTGTCCGGATTTTTGCAATAAAAAAATCCCCCTGGCTTATTCCAAGAAGATTTGTTGACAATTCCATATTCAATTTTGAGTTTTATGCGACGTCGCATAAAATTTTTGTCGGCGGCCGGGCCAGATTGATTCTTTTTTTCATCGATTCCCTCCTCGTTTATCTTTATGCGACGTCGCATAATTTTTCCTTTTGAACATAAAAAAGACGCATGGTTTAAAAATTCACTGGTCCATGCGCCTTTACGCTGTTATTTTGATATTAAATTGTTTTGCCGATTATGCTAACTGCATAACCTCGGCTTCAAGTTCCTTTAACTCGTCAAATGATAAAGTTGGCACACATAAACCAATTTCTTCTAGTGATAGTTTTCCCATTTTTATCATTTTCTCTGCTGTTTTTCTTTCTGTTTCTTTTTCAATGTCTTTCGCATAAGTCCTCATAATCTGCTCGTCATCAAATAAACTCATCATAATCGTTACTACCTCCACTTCCTTGCTGCTTAGATACTGTTTTAAGATGTTCCTGTCCTTGCAAATACGGATTGTTTCTGTAACCGCCTGTTTTGTCATTCCATGCTCTTTTACCTGCCTGATAGTTATAGATAAAAATTTTATGGATGAGTACGTTCTGGAAGTTTTATATCAGAAACTGGTCAGGGCTAAGTGTGTGGAAGCTGTTTCGGCTATGGAAAAGCTGGCTAAGGCGGAGAAGAAAGGGCTTCGTATCAGCGGAAGGAGTGACAGCCGCGTCGCACGGGAGACTTATGAATTTTTGCTGGGAGTAAAGTAATAGAAAGATTGCCTGGGCTTATAACAGTCCAGGAAATTTTTATAATCCTTCATATTTCTCCCACCATTGACTGCCAAGGCTTAAGGAAATGTCTGATTCAATCCACCTGCAAAATTCATTCTGATATTTTTTACACGCATCGGCAAGATTTTTTACACAAACCAAACTATCTGATAACCTGTCATCTGTCTGCATCACAATCGCCGGATATTTTCTTGCAATACTAATCGCTTTTTCATATGTCGATAATTTATCATCTGCCAAATAATAAGAGATGTTTCCATAAATTTCTCTTATCCTGTCATTTGACATATTTACATTATGGAACTTAAGAGCACTGTTATTCAACAATAACTTACACTGCTTTTCGAAACTGGCAAAAGACTCTGAATAATCATATTGTCCTCTTGGCACATACTCCAAAATAGTTTTCTTTTGTTTAACTGCTTTTTCTACTTCTATCATCCATGGAAATTTATAATCCAGTTCCATCCCCAATTCCCATAATGACTGTAACACAAAATACTCTGTACATACAATAGGATATAAATATACGCTCTCTTTTAGC
>ERZ808040.710-NODE-710-length-26716-cov-6.706220_pt1 | contig 26716 bp, 30 predicted proteins | sample MGYA00380191_ERZ808040 | MGnify/ENA primary metagenome ERZ808040 (study PRJEB31490, sample SAMN06133395) | mouse gut metagenome | isolation source: J6 | host: mice | place: China: Chengdu | collected 2015-05 ...
CGGCTGGCGTCCTCAAAGATTTTGGCGTAGCCGGAGATGGTGGTGATGGCGGCCCGCTCCAGCTGGCGGTCGATGATCTTGTCGTACTCCACCATCACGTCGCCGGCCTTGACCATCTCCAGGGCGTAATTTCTGTCCAGGCCGAGGATCTTTCCGGCGGGCACGGCGGAGGAGCGCAGCACCTTGGCGCCCATGGGGGTGATGAGCCTGCCGGTGCCGTGGAAGTCCAGGCCGGCCATGGCGTCCTGCATCTGGCTGAGGCCCAGCAGCTTGGGCATGGTGTCGGTGCCCACCAGCAGGGTGTTGAGCTGGTAGGGCTCGAAGCTGTTCCAGAAGGCCAGCAGGTCGCTGTAGGCCAGCGTTCCGGCGGTTTCCACGCTGGTGCTCTTGGCGGCGTTGCCGTTGCCGTCGCCGTTGATGATGACGTCGATGGCGTCCTCCAGGTGCATCCGGCCGATCTGGGCGCCGATCTGCCGCAGGGTGACGGAGAACAGGTCCAGCTTCTGGAAGCGGATGGCCTCGTAGGAGGCCACCAGCATCCGGCCGCGCTTGTGGAGCTTCACCAGGCTGTCCCTGGTGCGCACGGTGGTCTGGGGGATGGCGGCGCCCTCGGCCACCTGCTTGAGCTTTTTCTCATCCTCGGGCACGGAGGTGATGGAGCGGTAATCCATCCCCTGGATGAGGGTTTCGGTGGCGGTGATGTCGGGGAGGATGTTGGCCTCCTCCATGCCCACCTTCACGGCCCGGGCGATGTACTCGGGGAAGAGCACCGCCGACTGGGAGGTGGAGAAGAACTTGTCCACCAGGTCGGAGCCCGCGCCCTTCACCCGGATGTCGAAGCGCTTCAGCTGCCGCTGATAGGCGTCCAGCCCCTCCAGGGCGGTGCCGCGGTACTGCTCGCTGGGGTCCAGCTTTTCCAGCACCTGGGTGAAGGACCTGCCGGCCTCGTGGTACATCCCCTTTTCCAGCTTCACGTTGTCAAATCTCTGTGCCATAACAACTTCCTCCTTTTTTCGCTTTGCTGTCACGCTGCGCCTGTTCGCAGCGCGCGGTTTCCCTCCGCCTCGGCCTGGTCTCCGGCCCGCTGCGCGGGCCTGCGCTCGTTCTCGCCTTCGGCTCGGTCGGTGCTGGACGTGTGCCGCTGGCACACAGCACCCTCGCTCCGGTCCATCCGCGCTGCTCACAACGGCTCCGCGCTTCTTTACAGCTTGATGACGGCGGTTTTGGCCGTGGTGTCCACCGCCAGCACCAGGCGCTGGAGCCCGCCGCTGGTGACGGTCTTGACGCCGCCCGTACCGTCACAGGCCAGGGCTTTCCAGCCCACAGCCGGGGCGGTGCCGCTGTAGCCCACCGTGGCCACGCCGCCGATCTGGACCGCCGCCGCGCCGCCCCGCACGCCGCCCAGCACCACGCCGCAGGGCAGGGCGTCGGCCGCGCCCTTGCTCACGGTGCCGTTTTTGGTGAGGGCCACCGTCATGCCGGGCTGCACCTCGCCCTCCACCTGGAAGGTGGCGGCCGTCTGGCCCACGCCCTCGAAACAGATGTCCATGTTCATTCTCCTCTCATTGGTAAGGTATCTATGGAAATCCCCTGTTCAGGGGTATTCCCCCATATTCCCCCTGCCGGGGGCGTTACTTTCTGCTCGTGCAGAAAGCAACCAAAGACACGCTGTCCTCTATTTGTGCTGCCGCCTGTGTCTGGTCCTTGCGGCTGTATGCGGTCCACGCCCCGCGCCTGGGCTTGCGCACCGTCCGCGCCGGGGCCGGAGTGCCCGCGCTCCCTAAAACGCCTGCCGCTCCACAAACCGGGCGGTATATCCGTCTCCGCCGTCCAGCGCCATGACAAAATAGCGGATGTCGTCCATGGCGTGGTCGTGTTCCTTCCGCACCCGGTCCATGGCCCGGTCGTCCTCCCAGCGGTACAGCTCAAACTCCCGGGCCGCCGCGCCGCACTCCCGGCAGATGACGATTTTCCCGGATTTCAGCGCCTCCGCTGTCCGGCGGATGCCCTCCAGCACCCGGTTGTCCGCCTTGCGGACGGTCCAGCCCGCCCGGCGCAGCGCCTCGATGAAGCTGGCCGCCGACGGGTCCACAATGACCGTCTCAATTTCCCGTCCCGCCGCCAGCCGGTTCAGGTCCCGGACGTACTCCCCATCGGTTTTCTGCCGTCCTTCCGCCCGGGCGTCGTAGTAGTATTCGCGGACTCTGTACCACACCCCGTCCAGCTCGCCCCACAATCCGAAGGAGGCGGGGTTCCGGGTGCCGTAGTCGCAGGAGATCCGCCAGCGGCGGAAGGGCCCCTCCGGAGCCGCGGGCATCCGGTCCCGGCGGAAGAAGTCGTACACCAGCCCTTCGGCGGCGGTCCACTCGCCCAGCACGTACCGCCGGTAAAAGGCCCCCTGGAACAGCCGGGCGTACCGGGCCCGGGTCCGGGGGGACAGCCTGGGGTTGTCCTCCATGGTGAAGTGCAGGTACAGGACCCGCTTTTCCTCTGTCTTTTGAACCCACTCGCGGTAGAACCAGTGCTCGGGTCCGGCGGGGTTGCAGGAGAACCACAGCCTTCCCCCCTCCACGGAGCACCGGGCGGCGGCCTGCTCCACGAAGGAGCGGGGCATGAGCGCGGCCTCGTCCAGCAGCACCCCCGCCAGGGTCACCCCCTGGATGGCGGCGGCGCTGCCCTCGTCCCGCCCGCCGTAGAGGTAGAACCGGTTTTCCCGTCCTCCGCCCCGGAGCACCACCTCATTCCGGCTGATTGTTTCCGTCCACTGGAATCCCAGCCTCTCCAGCGCGGGCCGGGCCTGGGCCAGGAGGTTCCGCCGCACGCCGTTGACGGAACCGGCGCACAGGCCGAAGCACCGGCGGTGGAACCGGGACATGGCCCACAGGAAGAAGGAGAGGGTGAGGGCGAAGGTTTTGCCCGACCGCACCGCGCCGTCGCAGATAATGGCGTCGAAGCGCTCCTCTCTCCACCAGTCCAGCACCCTGCGCTGTTTTGGGGAAAACCGGAGCTCCATCACCCCTCACCGCCGCCGTTCTCCCGGCCCAGCCCGTCCAGGAAGTCCTCCAGCGCTCCGTCCCGCCGCTCCTCCATCAGTTCCCGGAGCATAGCCAGCACCCGCAGCTTGTCCACAAATTTGACCTCGAAGGCGCCGTTGGCGTTTCGCTTCAGCTCGGCCACCCCTGTGAGGTCCAGCCGGTCCACCTGCCCGGCATCCTCCGGGCCCAGCAGCGACAGCTTCACCACGTCGTTGCTCTTCCATCGGATCAGCCTGCGCAGGTAGGCGGTCAGCTCCCGGCGGGCTTTCTGCTCCTCGGTTTTTGCCTGAGTCTCCATTTCCAACCTCCTCACGGCCCGCGGGTGAAACATCCGTTTTGTTGCCTGTTCCGGTGCAAGGCGCAAAAAAATTCCGAAGCAATTTCTGCTTCGGAATGAGGGCTTGCGTTTCACCAGGCGCCGCTCTATAATAAACGGACGGGCAGACTGAAATTTTGGGAGGTTTATATGCTGTACCACGGGACAACGATAGATGGATTACATTTTATCAAAGCAAATTCACGCTCTCATGCCTCAGGAAAAATGGTTGCGTATTTTACCGGGGATCGGTGTTATGCGCTGGCCTGCTGCCGGGATCGGAACCAGAATTTTGTCACGATGGGACTTGGTGGGGACGGAAAGCAGCATTATTATGAGAGGTTTCCGAATCAGCTTCAAATACTTTACGGCGGCAGGCCGGGATACATTTATGCGGCAGAGACGGCCGGCGGCTTGAGAAACACAAAGGGGCATACCTGGGAAAGCGAAACAGATGTGCCTGTCCGCCGGTATGAAGCGGTCGAGGACGTCTATTCCGAGATACTGAACGAAGAGAAGAGGGGCGGCATCGTCATACACCGATATTCGGAAATCGACCCCGCTGAACAAAAAATGCACGCAAATTACATCAAGGCGCATATTGACGAGGAAGGTGGAGCGATGAGGCAGTTTTACCTAACTTATTTCTCGCCGCTGTGGACCTGAACCGGCGGAGTCCGGTCCGGCATACGCCCCTCTATTTATGGTATTCCGACCCCTCCCGGATCTTGAACGCCCGGTAGATCTGTTCCAGCAGCATCACCCGGGCCAGGTGGTGGGGGAAGGTCATGGGGGACATGGACAGCCGGACCGCGGCCATGGCCTTGACATCCGGGTGGAGCCCATAGGACCCGCCGATGACAAACACCAGGTTTTTACCGGGGCCCTGCTCCCAGCCGGCGATCATTTGGGCCAGCTCCTCGCTGGACCGCATGCCTCCCTCCACGCACAGGGCGGTCACATGGGAGCCGGTCGGGATTTTTGCCCGGATGGCCTCCCCCTCCTTTTTCAGCGCATTCTGAATCTCCCCGGGAGAAGGATTTTTCGGCAGCTTCTGCTCCGCCAGCTCCACAATGTTCAGCTTGCAGTAGCCCGCCAGCCGTTTGGCGTACTCCGCCGCCGCCTCCTGATAGAATGTTTCCTTCAGCCTGCCCACGCAGATCACCGTCACACCGGCCATTATGTTCCCTCCGCCCCAGCGTCCGCCCGTTCCATCCTTGAACCGGTCACACCTCAAACCACCCGGAGCCCTCGTCTCTGGGCGCCACCAGCAGCTCCATGTCCTTCGCGCCCAGCCCCAGGCCGCCCAGGGCTTTTTCCGCCGCCTCCAGGGCCAGACCGGGGCGGTTGTTCTCCTGGGAGAGGTGGGCCAGCACCAGCCGGCGCGTCCCCTGGGACCCGGCCCAGGCGGCCAGCTGTCCCCCCATCTCGTTGGACAGGTGTCCCCGGTCCCCCCGGATTCGGTTTTGCAGGTGGAGGGGATAGGGCCCGGTGCGCAGCAGCTCCGGATCGTAGTTGAATTCACCGATGAGGGTATGGGCGCCCCGGACGCCCTCCCGGGCCTGGGGGGTGATCACCCCGGTGTCGGTGCAAAGCGCCAGCTTCCGCGTTCCGTCGGTGAGGGAAAAGCCGCAGGGGCAGGCGCAGTCGTGGCTGGTGGCGAAGGTGCCCACCTCCAGCCCGCCCACGGCGAACCGCTGGCCGGGCTCAAACACCCGGAACCGGTCCATCAGGCCGTTCCACCGGCCGCACAGCTGGGCGGCGGTGGCCTCGGCGGTGAACAGGGGCGCGCCGGTCCGGCGGCACAGCACGGGCAGGGCGGCCACATGGTCGGTGTGCTCGTGGGTGATGAGCACGCCGGACAGGTGCCGGAGCTCCAGCCCCAGGGCGTTCAGGCCCTGGGCGATGCGCCGGGTGGAGATGCCCGCGTCGATGAGAATATGTACCCGTCCGTCGCTGACCACCGTACAATTTCCCGACGAGCCGCTGGCCAGCGTGGCCGCCCTCAGCATAACCATTCCTCCCCGTCTCCGCAGCGCCGCGGGCGGCTTTGCGGGAGCCCGAAATTTCTCCTTTTTTCACAAATACGCCGGAAAGGGAAGCTCCCTTTCCGGCGAAATTCACCTGTTTCCAGCGTCCGCACTGGGGACGGCGGGCTGCTGTCTGATGTGCGCCGGGGCCGGGGGAATCCCTCCGGCCCATCGTCTCCGCACCGGGTCATCCTGCGATATTTGCCTTTTTCTGCTCCGGGTCGGGCACCTCCACCACCCGGATGTCCGCGCCGATGCCGGACAGCTTGCCGATGATATCCTCATAGCCCCGCTCGATGTGCTTCACGTTGGAGATCTCGCTGGTGCCCTGGGCGGCCAGACCGGCAATGATCATGGCCGCGCCGGCCCGCAGGTCGCAGGCTTCCATGGGCGCGCCGGTGAGCTTTTCCACGCCCTCGATGATGGCGATTTTGCCGTCCACCTGGATTTTGGCCCCCAGGCGGCGGAACTCCTCGGTATAGCGGTAGCGGTTGTCCCACACGCCCTCGGTGATGACGCTGGTCCCCCGGGCCAGGCAGAGCACGGCCGCAATCTGGGGGTGCATGTCGGTGGGGAAGCCGGGGTAAAACATGGTCTTGACGTTGGTGCGCTGAAGGGGGCCGTAGCGGCGGACAATGACGCTGTCCCCCTGCTCCTCCACCTCGGCGCCCATCTCCGCCAGCTTGGCGGTGATGCACTCCAGGTGTTTCGGGATGACGTTGCACACCCGCACCTCGCCTCCGGCGGCGGTGACGGCAGCCATATAGGTGCCCGCCTCGATCTGGTCGGGGATGATGGAGTATTCGCCGCCCCGGAGCTTGTTCACGCCCCGGACCTTGATGACGTCGGTGCCCGCGCCGGTGATTTCCGCCCCCATGGAGTTGAGGAAGTTGGCCAGATCGACAATATGGGGCTCTTTGGCGGTGTTTTCAATGACGGTGGTGCCCTCGGCCAGCACGGCGGCCAGCATCAGGTTCATGGTGGCGCCCACGCTGGCCACATCCAGATAGATCTGGCTGCCCCGCATGCGGCCCCCCCGGGCGGCGGCGCACATATAGCCCTTTTCCACGGTCACATCCGCCCCCAGGGCGGTCAGTCCTTTGATATGCTGGTCAATGGGGCGGCTGCCGAAGTCGCACCCGCCGGGCAGGGGCACCTCGGCCCTGCCAAACCGGCCCAGCATGGCGCCCAGCAGGTAATAGCTGGCCCGGAGCTTCCGCCCCGCGTCATAGGGCACGGTCATGCACCGGGCTCCGGTGCAGTCCACCTCCACGGTGGTGCGGTTGATCATGCGCACGCTGGCGCCCAGGTCGCGCAGAATATTCAGGAGCAGGTCCACATCACTGATGGCGGGAATATTTTCAATGCGGCAGGGCCCCTCCACCAGCAGGGCGGCGGGGATGATGCCCACAGCGGCATTTTTGGCGCCGCTGATCTCGACCTTGCCATACAGCGGACGTCCGCCGTGAATCACATATTTTTTCAAATCAGCACCTCAGACTTCCGGCAGCACCGGTTTCATTGTAAAAGAGGGACATCGCCCTCTGTTTTATCTTGATCAGCAGGGGGGCCTCGCAAAACGGGGCGGGCAGGGATGTCCCGCGCCGGCATGGGCCCTGCGCAAAGCCGTCTCTGGGCTCTGCGGGGAGAGGGGGCGCGGCGGATCGGACGGGTATTCCCCGAAGCGCGTGCCAGCCTGGAGTTCCCGCGGCAGCGGGGACCTGCTCTCCAACGCATTATTATAGCACCTGAGGTAAGTAAAGGCAACCAAAACTTTCATCTTTCCGGACCATCCCTGTCATTTCTCCCATCCAGCCATATTTTGCCCCCTCACAGCCCGGATATTCCGGGAAAATTGTGAATTTTCTGCGATACCCCTTGCAAAATCCAAACGGCTGTATTATAGTACGGTTAGCACTCCTTTCCGAAGAGTGCTAACCACATGGTTTTTTCAAAAAATTGATCTAATACGAGGTGTGCGAATCATGGCAAAAAAGCAGTTCAAAGCGGAATCCAAGCGCCTGATGGACCTGATGATCAACTCCATCTATACCCACAAGGAGATTTTCCTCCGGGAGATCATCTCCAACGCCAGCGACGCCATCGACAAGCTGGCCTATCTCTCCCTCACCGACGACACGGTGAAGGTGAAGCGGTCCGACCTGCGCATCACGGTGGCGCCGGACAAGGAGGCCCGGACGCTGACGGTGTCGGACAACGGCGTGGGCATGACGGCGGAGGAGCTGGAGCAGAACCTGGGCACCATCGCCCGCAGCGGCTCCCTCCAGTTCAAGCGGGACATGGAGCAGAAGGATGACGCCGCCGACATCATCGGCCAGTTTGGCGTGGGCTTCTACTCCGCCTTCATGGTGGCGGACGAGGTGACGGTGGTCACCCGCCGCCACGGGGAGGACGCGGCCCACTGCTGGAAGTCCTCCGGGGCGGACGGCTACACCATCACCGACTGCGAAAAGGAGGCCCCCGGCACCGACGTGATCATGCACCTGAAGGCGGACACGGAGGACGAGCACTACAGCGAGTACCTGGAGACCGGCCGGCTCCAGTCGCTGATCAAGAAGTATTCCGACTATATCCGCCACCCCATCCGCATGGAGGTGGAGGACTACCGGGAGAAGGAGAAGCCCGCCGACGCGGGCGACGACTACAAGCCGGAGTGGGAGACGGTGGTGGAGGAAAAGACCATCAACTCCATGGTTCCCCTGTGGCAGCGCCCCCGGTCCAAAGTGACCCAGGAGGAGTACGACGGCTTCTACCGGGAGAAGTTCGGCGACTGGCAGCCCCCTCTGGCCACCATCACCACCTCCTCGGAGGGCACCGTGACCTTCAAGGCGCTGCTGTTCATCCCCTCCAACACCCCCTATGACTTCTACACCCGGGAGTACGAGAAGGGCCTTCAGCTCTACTCCTCCGGGGTGCTCATCATGGACAAGTGCGCCGACCTGCTGCCCGACTGCTTCCGCTTTGTGAAGGGCGTGGTGGATTCCCCCGACTTCTCGCTGAACATCTCCCGGGAGATGCTCCAGCACGACCGGCAGCTGAAAATCATCGCCTCCGCCCTGGAGAAAAAGATCAAGAACGAGCTGGTCAAGCTGATGAAGGACGACCGGGAGAAATATGAGAAGTTCTGGTCCGCCTTCGGCCGCCAGCTGAAGTACAGCGTCACCGAGGGCTACGGGGCCAAGAAGGAGCTGCTTCAGGACCTGCTGCTGTTCACCACCTCCAGGGAGGGCAAGCAGGCCTCTCTGGCGGAGTACGTGGAGCGGATGGCCGAGGGACAGGAGTTCATCTACTACGTGTGCGCGGACACCAAGGAGCAGGCGGCCCGCCTGCCCCAGGTGGAGCGCATCGCCGACAAGGGCTGGGAGATCCTCTACCTGACGGAAGAGGTGGACGAGTTCGTGATGCAGGCCCTGGGGGAGGTGTCGGGCAAGAAGCTGAAGTCGGTGTCCGACCCGGACGCCCTGCCGGAGACCGACGAGGAGAAGGCGGAGCAGGAGAAGCAGGCGGAGGAAAACAAGCCCGTGCTGGACTTTGTGAAGGAGACTCTGGGGGATCGCATCAAGGAGGCCCGCGTCTCCAAGATTCTCAAGACGGCGCCGGTGTGCATGACGGCGGACGGCCCCATGTCGCTGGAGATGGAGAAGTATTTCTCCCGGCTGGAGGGCGCCTCTCCCATGGGCGGCATGAAGGCGGAGCGGGTGCTGGAGCTGAACCCGTCCAGCGCCGCCTTTGGGGCGCTGAAGTCCGCCCTGGACGGGGGCGACCGGGAGAAGGCCGCCAAATACACGCAGGTGCTCTACCACCAGGCGCTGCTCATCGCGGGCCTGCCCATTGAGGACCCGGCGGCCTATACGGAGCTGGTGTGCTCCCTGATGGGCTGAGTTCCGCCGGGGCCGCGCCCCGCACCCCTGGCAGGGGCCGCGCCCCGCACCCCTGGCAGGGGGTGCGCCCTGCCGGGGGCGGCCCCTATTCGTGCTGCCGCCCGTGCCCAAATACAGAAAACAGAGTACGGCCCACGGGCCGCGCCTCCGGGGCGCGCCGTTCGGGCCGTACTTCTTTCATGCTCCGCTGATGTAAAGCTCCTCCGTCTCCTGCTGGGCCCGCACCAACAACGCCCGGGCCCGTGCCGCCTCGTTCCCGTCCAGCAGCTCGACCGCCTTCGTCACCGCCCGGAACAGCGTCAGGTACATTTCTTGATAATCCGCCATAGTTTTCACCTCAAATAGATTATAATACATATACATTGTAATTGCAATTTATTTATCATTTAAAAACTGTTTAATTTTATCTTATAAATACCACAGAAAATAAGTTAGAATTCTGTTGGGGTGATTCATATGCCGTTTGGGCCGAATAATATTCAGCGGAAAGGCGAAGCCGCTTATAAAACGATATATCTGCGCCAGCGTACCATCGACAAAATCGAACAGCTGGCGGCAGAAAATGAAACCAGCTTTAACGCAATCGTAGTGAGCATGATTGAACAGTGCCTAAAGGACTACGATGAAACGAAGGAATAAGCCCTCCTCATTGAGGTGAATCGAATGCCGTTTCAGCCAAAAAAGACGCGGAACAAAGTAGAATCCGCCTATAAAAGCATTTACCTGCGCCAAACCGTCATTGATGAGCTCAACGCCCTCGCGGCAAAGCACAGCACCAGCTTTAACAATATTGTTGTTACCATGATTGACCAGTGCCTGGAACAGATTCATAACGAAGAATCCCGATAACGAATTCTGTGGTGATGTCATGCAAAAACTGCGGCCTGATTTGGATATTGGGCACAACATCGGCGCTCTGCGCAGGGCCGCCGGATTGACCCAGGAGCAGACTGTTGCAAAAATGCAGCTCATGGGTCTTGAGATATCCAAAAGCACCTACGCCAAACTTGAAACCAACCGCATGAATATCAAGGTGAGTGAGTTGGTGGCCTTGAAACAGATTTTTGCGGCGGATTTTAACGCATTTTTTGAGCACCTGGCATAGCGCTTCCCCCGCCCGGCGGCGGGGGATTTTTGCGCTTCGGACTGCGCGGTGCGCAGAGTCAGGCGCGGTCCGTGGGCCCCGCGCCGCTCCGTGCCCGGACGCAGGCGGCAGCGCAAATAGGGGCCCCCGCGTCCAGCCCCCACGCGCCGGGAGGGCTGCGTCCGCTTTGCGTATCGGGCGTTCCCCGTAACGGGGGGTTCTCAGGGGGGAGCCGCCTGTGAGCGAGAGCGCGCCCCTGGCGCTCGAAGCCGAACCGGCGGCTTTCCCCCTGAGCGTGTCTTTGGTTCCTTTCTGCACGAGCAGAAAGGAACGCCCCCGGCAGGGCGGGATGCTCCGGCAGAAAGCCCCAAAAGTTCCGGGGCATTCTCCGATTATTCGGCAACAAAACGGGCTTGTATTTTTCCTTAAAATAGAATACAATATGGAGAGCGAATGAAAGGAAAGGCAGCCCTCTTGTTGTGAAGAAAGGAAGGTTCCCATGAAAATACAGACTGAAAAGGGTCTCGTCCGGCTCACCAGCGACGTGTACTCCAATCTGACGGGCGCGGTGGCCACCAGCTGCTACGGGGTGAAGGGCATGGCGTTCCGCTCCAAGACGGACGGATTGGTCCACCTGCTCCGGCGGGAGTCCATGTCCAAGGGCGTGAAGATTGTGTACAACGGCGACCAGTCCATCACCATCTACCTCCACATCATCGTGGACAACGGGGTGAACCTGCTGGCCGTGGGCGAATCCATCCAGAACGAAGTGAAGTACAACGTCCACCGCCTCACCGGGGTGGAGGTGCGCAGCGTCAACGTCTGCGTCGATTCCATGGTGATCGGCTGAGGCCGTGTGACCAGACAGAAAGGATTATCCGACTATGGTAGATATCATTGACGGCGCGCTGTTCCAGCGCATGGTGATCCACGGCTCCGCCTCCATCAACGCCCAGAAGCAGGCCATCAACGATCTGAACGTATTCCCCGTGCCCGACGGAGACACCGGCACCAATATGTCCCTGACCATCGGCACCGCCGCCGCGGAGGCGAAGAAGAAGCCCGCCGACTCCATCGGCAAGGCGGCGTCCATCAACGCCTCCGCGCTGCTCCGGGGGGCCCGGGGGAACTCCGGGGTCATCTTGTCCCTGCTGTTCCGGGGGGTGTCCAAGGGCCTGAAGGAGCGGGACCAGGCGGACGGCGCCGCCTTTGCCGCCGCCCTGAGCGAGGGCGTGTCCGCCGCCTACAAGGCGGTGATGAAGCCCGCCGAGGGCACCATTCTGACGGTATCCCGGCTGGCCGCGGCCAAGGGCGTGGAGACGGCCCAGACCCACAACAGCGTGGAGGCGGTGCTGGAGGCCGCCATCACGGAGGGGCAGACCGCCCTGGCCGACACGGTGAACCAGAACCCGGTGCTGAAGAAGGCCGGGGTGGTGGACGCGGGCGGCAAGGGCTTCCTCACCATCCTCCAGGGGATGCTGGACGAGCTGCGGGGCCTGCCGGTCCCGGAGGAGGCGGACGACGGCCTCCCCGTAAAAGAGTCCGCCGACTTCGCCGCCCTCAGCGAGGAGGACATCACCTTCACCTTTGACACGGTGTTCATCGTCCGCAAGACCACCAACAAGTCCATCGAGTCCTTCCGCTCCTATCTGAACAGCATCGGCGACAGCCTGGTGATCGGCGAGGACGACGAGGCGTTCAAGGTCCACGTCCACACCGACACGCCGGGCGCGGCCCTCAGCGAGGCCCAGAAGTACGGCACCCTGGAGCTGGCCAAGATCGAGAACATGCGCACCCAGGCCGAGGAGCTGGCGGCGGGCAAAAAGGCCCAGAGCACCGACGACCTGGAGCAGGTGGAGGCGGAGCTGGAGGCCCAGGAGAACGGGGACGCCGTAGCCGCGCCGGAAAAGAAGTACGGCGTGGTGGCCGTCAGCGCCGGGGAGGGCATGGCCAGCGTGTTCCGGGACCTGGGGGTGGACGGCGTCATCTCCGGCGGCCAGACCATGAATCCCTCCACCGAGGACATCTGCCGGGAGATCGCCCGCACCCCCGCCGAGGTGGTGTTCGTGCTGCCCAACAACAAGAACATCATCATGGCGGCTCAGCAGTGCCAGGGCCTCATCGAGGGCAAGGAGGTGGTGGTGGTGCCCACCCGCACCGTGCCCCAGGGCATCTCGGCCATGCTGGTGCTGGACCCGGAGGCGGACACCGAGAGCAACGCCGCCGCCATGGAGGAGGCCCGGAAGAACGTGCGCACCTCCGAGATCACCTACGCCGCCCGGGACTCCGATTTTGACGGCTTCGACATCCACGAGGGGGACTACATGGCCCTGGCGGAGGGCCAGCTGTTCGGCACCGACCGGGCCATCGGCTCCCTGCTGGAGCGTCTGGCCCGGGCGGACAGCCAGCAGAGCGCCGAGTTCATCAGCATCTTCTACGGCGAGGACGTGACGGAGGACCAGGCCAACGACGCGCTGGCCATCTTCCAGCGGGAGTGCCCCAACGCGGAGATCACCCTGCTGTCCGGCGGCCAGCCCGTGTACTACTATATGATATCCGCCGAATAAGCCGGTTACCCAGCCGCCCGGAGCATTGCTCCGGGCGCTTTTTATTTCTTCTGTTTGCGAGGAAGGGGAGGCGTCCTTCCCCAAGTCCTGCTGCAAAATAAATTTCAGAAAAATGTAAAATGCACTTGACATGAAATGTAAAGCGTGCTATACTCCTCTCGTAAAGCAAACTTTACATCTTTAACCCAGAGGAGGAACGGCTTATGAAGTTCAGAAAACTGCTGGGCGCCGCAATGTTCGCCACCGGGCTCGGTTGTCTGGCGTGGGCCATTGCCTTTGGCCACGACAGCGCGTGGTCGGCCGCCGCCATATGCTTCTGTGCCGCGACGGTCTGCCTCCTCCAGCGGCAAAAGCCGTCGGAGGGGGAGTAACATGGAGCAGACAGTTTCTACCGTAAGGAGGGATGACATGGAAAACCGCATCGCCGCCCTGCGAAAGGAGCGGCGGATCTCCCAGGCGGAGCTGGCGGAGGCGGTGGCCGTCACCCGGCAGACCATCATCTCGCTGGAAAACGGGCGGTACAACGCCTCGCTCCTGCTGGCCCACAAGATCGCCAAATACTTTGAGACCACCATTGAGGACATTTTTCTGTTTGAGGAGGAAGAATCATGAAGCGCAACTGTAAGTTCCAGATAAACCCCGCGTACTTCGTCGGTATCACTCTGCTTTTTATCAGCACGTTTGTCCGCAATGTGCTGAATGCCGAGGGCGCTGCCCTGAACGTATGTCATCTGCTGTCCGGCGCCGCCTGCGGCCTGCTGCTTATCGGCCTGCTGTACGGCTCCCCCAAGACCCGGCCCCTGTTCGACAAATTCCACGCCTTCAAGCTGCGGCTACTGGGCCGGGAGGACACGCCATGCTGATGAAGGTATTCGACACGTCGGACTACGACCGCTCTCTGCGCCGCCGCCGTCTGGTGGCCTTCGGCCTGCTGGCGGTTGGGATCACCGGCATCGTGTGCTACCTCCTGCTGATCCATAACAGCGACACCTTCCCGGAATTCGCCCGGGGCTTCTATCTGGGCGGGGCCAGCGGCATCTGCATCGGGTCGGTGTTTCTGCTGGTGCGCACCACCTACCTGCTGTCCAACCCAGAGGCCCGGAAAAAGGCCAAAATCCAGGAGCAGGACGAGCGGGAGAAAACCATCATCAACCAGGCGTTCCAGTTTGCCGGGATGTTCACCTTCTTCGCCTGCGCGGCCTCCCTGTTCGTGCTGGTGGCGGTGAGCATGGCGGCGGCCCTGGCGGTGCTGTGCGTGGTGGCGGTGTACGCCGTCGTGTGGCTTATCGCCAGCGTCTGCCTGTCCAAAACGCTGTGAGCGCCCGGTATCTGACCCTGAACATCACCTCAGACCTGGCGGGGCGGGAGGTCAACACCCTCCTGCGCCGCACCCTGGGGCTGTCGGGCACGGTGCTGCGGCGGGTGAAATGGCTGGAGGACGGCATCACCCTGGACGGGGTCCGGGTGAACGTCCGGGCGCGGGCGGAGGAGGGCCAGACCCTGTCCGTCCGCGTGACTGCGCCGGGCGAGTTCTCCGGTGCGGCGCCCTCCCCCGGCCCTCTGGACATCGTGTACGAGGACCCGGACCTCATTGTGCTCAACAAGGCCCCCGGGGTGCTGGTCCACCCCGGCCACGGGCACTTTGACGATACGCTGGGTAATTTTTTGATGCATCATTACAAAACCACCGGGGACGAAGCCGGTTTCCACCCCGTCCACCGGCTGGACAAGGGCACGTCGGGGCTGATTGTCATAGCCAAGCATCCCCACGCCCAGGAGAAGCTGAAAAACCAGCTCCACACCGGGGCCTTCCGGCGGGTGTATCTGGCGGTGTGCGACGGTGCGCCCTCCGCCCCCGCCGGGACCATCGACGCCCCCATCGGTCCGGCGGAGGGCTCCCTCACGGCCCGGGAGGTCCGGCCCGACGGCAGGCCCGCCCGGACCCATTACCGGGTGCTGCGGGCCTGGGGCCCCCGCTCCTTGGTAGAGCTGGAGCTGGAGACGGGCCGCACCCATCAGATCCGGGTGCACATGGCCCACCTGGGCTGTCCCCTCACCGGGGACTTTCTGTACGGCGCGGAGGACCGGGCCTTGATCGTCCGCCCCGCCCTCCACTCGGCGCGGCTGGAGCTGGCCCATCCCGTCACCGGGGAGCGGCTCCGCTTTGCCGTCTCCCTGCCCGCCGACATGGCGGCGCTGATTCCAGAGGAGGATATTTCATGAGACAATTACGGACTGTGAGCCTTGCGGTCCTGGGCCTGTCGGTGATTCTGTGGACGGCGGGGCGGATCTTTTTCACCCTGCCGGACTGGGCCGTGCGGGCAAACGGCGTGGTCATGCTGACCGCCATGGCTCTGCTGGTGTTTTCCTCCGTCCGACTCAAAATGAAGAATTTCTAAAAAGAGGCGGTGCACTATTGACAGCGCGACATCATATGCTGTATAACATTGTTTAATCTCATATGAGAAAGGAAAGCTCACTATGGCAAAGAAAAATGACCGTTTCCAGGTCATCCATGAGGAAGGAAACGCCCTGACCAGCGGCGTCCGGCAGGTACTGCTGGACACCGCTACCGGTGTGCAGTACTTGTTCATTCAGTCCGGCTACGCCGGCGGGCTGTGCCCGCTGGTGGACAAGGAGGGCGGGCCCCTCAAGTGGGACGTATGAAAAAAGTCCGGGATTTTCCCGGACTTTTTTGTTTTCTCCTGTGACATCCCCTCCAAAACCGCGTCTTTAAGGGTGAAAGGGCCTTTCAAGGAGTTGATACCATGGACGACAACGAGATCATCGCGCTGTTTTTCGCCCGGGACGAGGGGGCGGTGGAGGCCGCCCAGCGGGAGTACGGCGCCTACTGCGCCTCCATTGCCCACAACATTCTGGGCGACCGGGGGGCGGCGGAGGAGTGCGTCAACGACACCTGGCTGAAGTGCTGGCAGACCATCCCGCCCCAGCGGCCCCGGTCGCTGAAGAGCTTCGCGGGGCGGATCGCGCGCAACCTGGCGCTGAGCGCCTGCCGCGCCCGGACCGCCCAAAAGCGGGGCGGCGGACAGGTCCGGCTGGCCCTGGACGAGCTGGACGAGGTGGTGTCCGGCGGCGAGACGCCGGAGGGCGCGCTGGACCGGGCGGCCTTCCGGGCGGCGCTGGACGGCTTTCTGGCGGGCCTGGAGCCCCGGAACCGGAACCTGTTCCTGCGCCGGTACTGGTATCTGGACAGCGTGGAGGCGCTGGCCCACCGTTTTGCCATGAGCCAAACCCAGGTGACCACCACGCTCCACCGCCTGCGGGGAAAGCTGCGCGTCCATCTGCAACAGGAGGGATTTGAACTGTGAAAAACCATGAGCTTTTGGATCTGCTGGGCGAGGTCAGCGAGGATTACGTCCGGGCGGCGGGAGAAAACGTGGTCCGCCCGAAATTCCGCTGGAAAGCCATCGCGGCCTGCGCCGCCTGCGCGGCGCTGGTGCTGGGCGCGGCGCTGGTCCCCGGCCTGACCATGGAGGGCCCCGCCCCCGAGGGAACCCAGGACCCGGCTGGCACGCTGGTTCAGCGGTCCGGCCTCCACAGCTATGTCCTGTTTGAGGAGGCCCGCTCCATCATGACCACCGAGGGAGATTTCAAATTCCCGGCGGGGGGCGGCGCCATTGACGTGCCGGGGCAGAACGCCCCCGACGAGCCAATGCCCGACCCCTCCCAGCCCCCCCGGGGGGACGGTCTTGACGAACCGGTGTACGCCGACGCCCCGTCTGCGGAGGAGGCCTCCGCCCAGTATGACCGCCTCCTCCAGCGAATAGGGGGCGTGGGGGGGCGGGAGCCCGACGCATATCCGGACTGGTTCGGCGGGGCGTGGCTGGACAGCGACTGGCCGGACCGCGTATCCCGGCTGACGGTGGCCATTGTGGACCAATTCCGCACCCGGCCGCTGGAGGAGGACATCAAGAGCTGGTGCGGCGGCACGGGGGACGTGCTGTTCACCGGGGCGAAGTACTCCCAAAACCACCTGAACGGCCTGATGGACGGGATCTCCCGGGTCTTTGAGGAGCAGAACGTCTCCATCTCCTCGGCCTACGGCGTGTATGTGATGGACAACTGTCTGGGGCTGGACTTTTACGGCGCCGCTCCCGCGGACGAAACCCTGGCCGCCCTGGCGGAGCTGGACCCGGAGGGGGACGCCATCCGCATCCAGGTATTCCATGGCGGAAGCATCCAGCTCACCGGCGAATGGGAGAAGGGCCCCGCCCCCGGCCCCGCGGAGCCGGAGGCCCGTCTCACCCCCACCGTCACCGAGGACGGCGAACCCGTCGCCACCCCCGTGGATGGGAGCGATCCGGCCTGCCACGGCGCGGACGACCTCCCCGGCGGCGCGGTCATCCCCGGCGGGGCCCGGCCCGCGGACGGGCTGCCTGAGGGCGGGGAGGAGGGGAGCCAGCGGGCCCATTACGACCTGCTCCCCCTGGACGGATAAATTTCCCTTTCCTTTTTCCAGCAAATCGGGTATAATACTGCCGGACGGGCCCAGCCCGTCCGGCAATATTACGTTGAGGTGACCCCATATGGCCCAGTCCAACCACCGACCCACCATGAAGATCTCCTATAACGCCCCCGTGGCCCTCACCTTTGCCCTGCTGTCCCTGGCCGCCCTGGCGGCCAACTACCTCACCGGCGGCTGGACCAACGCCCACCTGTTCTCCGTCTACCAGTGCTCGCTGGCGGACCCCTTGGCCTGGTTCCGTTTCTTCGGCCACGTGCTGGGCCACAGCGGCTACGCCCACTACATCGGCAACATGGTGCTGATCCTGGTGCTGGGCCCCAACCTGGAGGACCGCTTCGGCAGCTGGAACGTGCTGTGGGCCATTTTGTTCACCGCCCTGGTGTCCGGGCTGGTGCAGTTCATCTTTTTCCCCAACACCGCCCTGCTGGGGGCGTCGGGCATCGTGTTCATGATGATCCTGCTGTCCTCCTTTGGCGGGGTGCGCAACGGCACCATCCCCACCACCCTGATCCTGGTGGCGGTGTTCTACCTGGGCGGCGAGCTGTGGGACGCCATCTTTGTGGACGACAACGTCTCCCAGCTCACCCACATCATCGGGGGTCTGTGCGGGACGGTTTTAGGCTTCGCGCTGTCCGGCCGGAAATGACCCCATGACCGGCGGCTGTGCGGGACAGGCCCCGGCGTCAAAGCAAGCCCCCGGCCGCTCTCAGCGAGCGGCCGGGGGCTTGCTTCCGTCGGGGGAGGCTTTGCGGGGCCCTTACCGCCGGATGGCGTATACCCCGCTGGCCGTGACCAGCGGCTCCTCCGGCCGTTCCGGGAGAAACACCTCGGCGATCATCTGGGCCGAGGAGGCCCCGATGCGCACCGTGCGCACCCGAACCCGAATATCCGCGTCCAGCGGAACGGGGCGGGCATAGTTCACCGTCATGGTGACGGTGGGGGTGGCCGCCCGGGCGCACTGGGCGGAGCAGGTAACCCCCATGCAGGTGTCCACCAGGGCGGCGGTCACCCCTCCGTGGACAATGCCCAGGGGGTTTGCCATGGAGGCGTCCGTCCGGCAGGCGAACAGCAGAGAACCGGCGGGGCCGTCCTCCTCCGCCAGGACCACGTCGCGGCCTATCTGCGGCCACGCCTGGGCGGGGGACTGGGCCCGCCGCCGGGCGACCTGTTCCGCGCCCCGGCGCAGCGCGTTGTTGGACTCCGGCTCAATCATGGCGCGCCCCGCCCCCTTCCTTCCGCCCGCCCCGCAGCGCCCGCACCAGCTCCTCGCTGGGGGTGACGTACACGGTGCGGTATGTGTTGTAGATCACATAGCCCGGCTTGGCCCCGGCGGGCTTTTTCACCGCCTTCACCGGGGTGTAGTCCACCGGCACCTGGCCCGACTCCCGCCCCTGGGAAAACCAGGCCGCCAGCATGGCCGCCTCTGTCAGGGACTGCTGGTCCGGCTCGGCGCCGCCGGTCCGGAGGATGACGTGGGAGCCGTGGAGCTTCTGGGCGTGGAGCCAGAGATCCCGTTTGTCCGCGTCCCTGAGGGTGAGCCGGTCGTTCTGGGTGTTGTTCTTGCCCACCAGAATGGTCAGTCCCCCGCTGGATTTGAACTCCATGGGCTTGGCGTGGACGATCTTCACCCGGCCCTTGGCGGTCATCTTCCGCTTGTGCTGCTTCAGGTAGCCGTTGTCCATCAGCTCCTGGCGGATCTCCTGCAAATCCCGGTCCCCCTCGGACAGGGTGATCATCTGCAACACGCTGTCCAGATAGTCCAGCTCCCGGCGGTTCTTCTCCAGCTGAATGGTCAGCATCTCCTCCGCCTTCTGGGCCTTCTTGTAGTCCTTGTAATAGTTCGCCGCGTTCTGCTGGGGGGTGAGCAGGGGGTCCAGGGGGATGTCCGCCTCCCGGCCCTCGGGGTCATAGTAGTTCTGGGCCCGGAGGACGGTCTGGCCCTTGCGCATCTGGTAAAAGTTGGTGGTGATGATGTCGCCGTACTGGCGCAGCTTCTCCCGGTCCGCCGTTTTGGCCAGGTCGCCCTCCTGATTGGCGATTTTTTTGGCGGTGCGGTTCCGGGCCTGGGTGACGGAGCGGATAAAGTCCTGTCCCCGCTGCTTCACCCGCTCCTGGGCCTCCTTCTGCTCGTAGAAGTCGTCCAGCAGGGCGGAGAAGGTGGGGTAGCGCTTCAGCTCCACCCTGGGGCCGTACTGGAGCACCGGCTGGAAGGTGAAGTCGATGGGCTTTCCGTCCCTGACCAGGACGGTGGGGGTGTAGTCCCGGCTGCGCACCCGGTCCATGAGCCGGGTGAGGCGGTCCGCCAGCCCCGCCCGGGTCCCCTCCCCCTGGAACACCAGCTCCCGGGCGACGAGGGGGGACAGGCCGTTGAAGCTGTCCAGCAGCCACTTGTCCTGGCCGTCCCCCTCGGGGGCGTTGGCCAGCACGAAGGCCCGCAGCTCCTCCGGCGGCATGGCGGAAGGGTCCAGCCGCCCGGTGGGCTCGGGGGGCTGGTAGTAGAGCCCCGGCATCACGGGCCGCTTGACGGACAAATCCCCGTCCGCGCGGCGCATGCAGTCGGTGATCCGGCCCGCCCCGTCCAGCATGATGAGGTTGGACTTGCGGCCGATGCACTCCAGCACCAGGCGGCGCTCCACCCGGTCCCCCAGCTCGTCCAGGGTCTCAAAGCGGAAGTCCAGCAGCCGCTCCATGGAGGGCTGGGTGAGCTCCAGCAGCCGGGCCCCGGTGAAGTGCTTGCGCAGCAGCATGCAGAACATGGGGGGCGTCTCCGGGTTCTCACGGGGAACCTTTGTCAGCTGGGCTCTGGGGTGGGCGGGGCTGGCGGAGAGGAGCAGCCGCACGTTGTCCCGCCCCGCCCGCATATGGAGCACCGCCTCGTCCCGGGCGGGCTGGTACAGCTTGTCCACCTTGCCGCCGATGAGGGCCTGCCGCAGCTCCCCGGCTAAAGCGGTCATAAATATCGCGTCAAAGGGCATTGTTCACTGTTCCTCCCAACTGAATTTCGGGGTCCCCGCAAAGCCGTCCTTTGGCTTTGCTCCGACGAGTCAAATGGCATGGGCCGCCTCCTCCATCATCACGTCAAACAGCTCATTGAGCCGGTCTGTTCTCCCTTGCAGGTACAGCCAGCCGAACAGGGACTCCAGCGCCGTGGCGGCGTGGTATTCCCCCACGCTGGCCCCCTTGGGGACGGCGGCGGTGTGGCTGTTGCGTCCCCGGCGGTAGACGGCCTGCTCCTCCCCGGTGAGCAGGGGCAGGATGGCGCGGGCCAGTCTGGCCTGGGCGGGGGCGGCCACGTATTTGACCGTGGCCTTGTGCAGCCCCGCGTTGGTGGCCTTGCCGTGGAGGCACAGCCAGGAGCGCACCATCAGCTCGTACACCCCGTCCCCCAGGTGGGCCAGCCCCAGGGCGCTGATGTGCTCCATTGTGTCCTGTCCGGCGGACAGGTGGAAGTAATCCATGGGAAATTCTCCAATCTCGGCAATATCCCTGAGATTATATCACAACGGCGGGGAATTGCAAGGGGGAAGGGCGGCGTTGACGGCGGGGAGGGGAGGGACCTCTTCTTTTTGGAGACAGTTCAGACCAGGCCGGGCAGAAACCGAATTCGTTCTGCGCGTCCTGTTTGAGTCGTCCCCAAAAAGAAGGGGTCCCTCCCCTCCCATAGAGTGTCAGCGCTTATTCGCTTCTCAATGCCTCCACCGGGTCCTTCTTGGCGGCCCCCCGGGAGGGAATCAGCCCGGCGAACACGGTGAGCACCACGCTGATGGCCACCAGGATGGCCCCCGCCGCGGGGGGCAGCACGGCTGTGAGGTCGTCCAGCCCCGTCAGCTCGTGGATGACGGCGTTGATGGGGAAGGTGGCCGCCACGCTGACCAGAATGCCCAGGACGCCCGCCGCCAGGCCTACGATCAGCGTTTCGGCGTTGAACACCCGGGACACGTCCCGCTTGGAGGCGCCCACCGCCCGGAGTATGCCGATCTCCTTGGTACGCTCCAGCACGGAGATGTTGGTGATGATGCCGATCATGATGGAGGACACCACCAGGGAGATGGATACGAAGGCGATGAGCAGGTAGCTGATGCCGCTGATGATGCCGGTGATGGAGCTCATGAGCAGGGCCACATAGTCGGTATAGGTGATCTCGTCCTCCTCATCGGCCACGCCGTCGTTGTAGTCCTGGATCAGGTCGGCGATCTGGTCCTTCTGGGCGAAGGTGGTGGCGTAGATGCTGATGGCGGAGGGGGACTCCAGCCGGGTGTAGCCCAGCAGGTCCAGGTTGTCCTCGTAGGTGGAGGAGGACCGGGTGGGGGGCATATAGTGGTCATAGAGGTAGACGAACTGCTCGGGAGTCAGGGGGCTGGGCGCGGCCATGGCGGGGTTTCCGCCCATACCGGCCATGCCTCCGCCCATTCCGGCGGCCATGGAGGGGGCCATCCCGGCGGGCAGGGCGGACTCCGGCTCCGCCGGGGTCTCCTCCCCAGAGACGGCGCCCTGCTCCAGCACCGCGTCCAGCATGGACGCCAGCTGGTCGGCGGACAAGGCCCCCAGACGGGCCTCCACCCCGGCGGCGTACTGCTCCCGCACGGACTGGGCCACGGCCTCTTCCATGCGGGCGAACAGGTCCTCGTCGCTCATGTCGGCGATGTACCCCCGGACGGTGTCCCCGCTGACCCCCATCTCCCCCGCGTACTGCTCCACAATCATCTCCTCGATGGATTCCCGGGTCATGCCCTCCATCTGCTGGGACACCACCGTGTCCACATACTCCTGGGAGGGCTGGCCCATCACGTCCACATAGGCCGCGGCCTTCTCCTGCGCGGACAGGGTGGACAGGTGTTCGGTGATGGCGTCCGCCTTCTCCTCGTCGGTGGGCTCCACGTCGGTGTCCTTGGGGAAGGGCAGGCCGCTGATCACGTCGGTGACCGGGTCGGCCAGCTGGGTTTTCAAAATCTCGGTGCCGTCGGTGGTCTCGATGGCGAACCGGGTCAAAGCGCTGGTGTAGCCGATGCCGCCGGACATCATCCCGCTGCCGCCCTCCAGCGGCCGGGCGACGCCCACCACCCTCAGGGGCACGCCGGTGCTGTCGCTGTTATAGAGGAAGTCCATCCCCGTCTCGGTCTGGGACATGTCGGTGTAGGTATCGGTGGCCGGGTCGTGCTGGTAGTGCTCCGCCGGGAGGATGAGCTTGAAGCCCAGCCGGCACAGCTCCTCATAGGACCAGCTCATCTCCGGGGCGTCCACCGCCTCGCCCTTGGACATGGAGATCATGGCCTCCTCCATGTCGTCGTGGGGCATGAGGCCCAGGGCGTACAGCATCAGGTCGGAGATCTCGTTGTTCCCGTCCACAAACAGGATGACCTCGTCGTGGTTCCGGGGCCAGCTGCCGTACAGCAGCTCGTACTGGTTCACCACCTGGGGGGCGATCAGCTCCCCGTCCTCGCCGGGCAGCAGCTCCTCCCACACGTCCATGGCGGAGTACATGGAGCCCATCTGCTCAAAGTAGGAGGAGTAGTCCCCGCCGTACATGGCGGACATGGCGTCCTGCATCAGGGTCATCACGTCGCACTTGATGATGTCCCCGTTCTCGTCCTGGGTGTAGATGTCAAAGTCAAAGTCGTAGCTGTAGTGGACGTTGGCCATGTCCTTGATGCCGCCGCCCCCGTTGTCCAGGTATGTCTTAAAGGCCTCCAGGTTGTTGGTCTCCACCTCGGCGTTGAGCATGGAGTCCATCATGTCGTACATGACGGTGGAGGCGTACACCCGGTCGGGGTCCTGGCCCTCCGCCGCCTCGCCGGTAAGCTGGTCCCGCCGGGCCCCCATGAGGGAGGCCATCATGGCGGTCATGTCGGTGCTCTCCGCCTGGATGGTCAGGGGATAGCTGGACAGGGTGTCCTCCTGCACCCGGTTGATATAGTCGTTGATGCCGGTGGACAGGGCCAGAATCAGGGCGATGCCGATGATGCCGATGGACCCGGCGAAGGCGGTGAGCACCGTCCGGCCCATTTTGGTGCGCAGGTTGGTGAGGGACAGGGACAGGGCGGTGAGGAAGGACATGGAGGGCTTTTTGTCCGCCTGGGCCTGCTTCCCGGTGAGGACGGGGGTCTGCTCCTCTGCGCGGTAGGGGTTGGAGTCGCTGGTGACCCGGCCGTCCTTCAGGGTGACGATGCGGGTGGAGTACTGCTGGGCCAGCTCCGGGTTGTGGGTGACCATGATGACCAGCCGGTCCCGGGCCACCTCCTTCAAAAGCTCCATCACCTGGACCGAGGTCTCGGAGTCCAGCGCCCCGGTGGGCTCGTCGGCCAGGAGGATGTCCGGGTCGTTGATGAGGGCCCGGGCGATGGCCACCCGCTGCATCTGCCCGCCGGACATCTGGGAGGGCACCTTATTGAGCTGGTCCCCCAGCCCCACCCGCTCCAGGGCCTCCACCGCCCGGCGGCGGCGCTCCGCCTTGGACACCCCCGCCAGGGTCAGGGCCAGCTCCACGTTGGCCAGCACCGTCTGGTGTGGGATGAGGTTGTAGCTCTGGAACACGAAGCCGATGGAGTGGTTGCGGTAGGCGTCCCAGTCGGCGTCCTTGTAATCCTTGGTGGACCGGCCGTTGATGATGAGGTCGCCGCTGGTGTACCGGTCCAGCCCGCCGATGATGTTCAGCGTGGTGGTCTTGCCGCAGCCGGAGGGGCCCAGGATGGACACGAACTCGCTCTCCCTAAACTCCAAATCGATGCCCCGCAGGGCGTTGATGGTGCTGCCCCCCAGGGTGTACTGCTTGGTGATGTTTACCAGTTTCAGCATGGGTTTTGGTCTCCTTTGGTTTGTTCAAATAGGTAGTCCAGCATGTTCTCAATTCCCCTCAGGCCCCGGACCAGCTCCTCCTGCTCCCCCTTGGGGCGGGCGTTGACCAGCTCCAGATAGTGGTCCAGCCGCCGCTGGAGGCGGTCCATGGTCTCCCGGCCCTTGTCCGTCAGGGACAGGGTGACTACCCGCCGGTCGGAGCAGCTGCGGCGGCGGGTGAGGAAGCCCTCCCGCTCCAGCTTCTTGCACAGGGAGGAGGTGTTGGCCTGCCCCATGCCGGAGATCTCGCTGATGTCGCCCACGGTGGCGTCCCGGCGGCACAGCTGGAGCAGCACCCGGGCCTGTAAGGGGGTCAGCCCCTCCGCCTGGACGATGGGGTCCACCAGGCGGGTGGTCTTGGTTTTCAGGGTCTGGAATACGGTGAGGATGGAGATACGCTCTCCGCCATCCACGCGATCACCTCCAAATACATTTGCTTCACATATATTAGTCTGGGCTATCCCAGCTGTCAAGTGAAACTACATGTAATTCACATATTGTTTACAGGCGAAAAAAAGCTCCCCCAGCCAGGGGAGCGCAAAGGAAACTACCGTCCGCCGTACGGTCCGCCACTGAGGCGCGGACCAACAGGCCCGCCCCGGCCCAATGACCAGACACTGGCGGCAGCACAAACAGGCGCACCGGCGTCGAAAGCACCACGCGCCGGGAGGGTCAGGGCCCACGGAGCGCATAGGGCTCTCCCGTAAAACGGGGATTCTTAAGGGGGAAAAGCCTGTGACTACGGCCCGCCCTTGGGGCCTCAAGGAACCGGCTTTCCCCCTTAAGTGTTCTCTTTGGGTACTTTCTCTCACAGGAGAGAAAGTACCCCGCCGGAGGCCGTCCTCCGGGAGAGGACGCAGCGTTACCGCTTACCTGAAAGCGCGGACCCCAAGATCCTGCCGCACAGCCCGCCAGTCATAGGGGTATTCCCGCCCAACGGGCGGGAATACCTACCGCTTGCCCGACAGGGCGAAGCCCAAAATGGTGCCGCACAGCCCGCCAATGATGTGGGTGAGCTGGGAGATGTTGTCCTTGACGAAGATGGCGTCCCACAGCTCGCCGCCCAGGTAGAACACGGCCACGAAAATCAGCGTGGTGGGGATGGTGCCGTTGCGCACCCCGCCGAAGGAGGACAGCAGGATCATCATGAACACGATGCCGGAGGCGCCCAAAAGGGCGGTGCCGGGGAAGAAAATGAACTGCACCAGCCCGGAGGCCAGGGCGGTGAACAAAATGGCCCACAGCACGTTCCAGCTGCCGAAGCGGTCCTCCAGGTTGGGGCCCAGCACCAAAATCAGCACCATGTTGCCAATATAGTGGGAGTAGCCGCTGTGGCCCAGCACGTGGCCGAAGAAGCGGAACCAGGCCAGCGGGTCCGCCAGGGAGCACTGGTAGACGGAAAACAGATTCGCGTTGGCCCAGCCATTGGTGAAGTGGTTTGCCACCAGCGCCAGCAGGGACAACAGGGCAAAGGTCAGCGCCACCGGGGCGTTGTAGGAGATCTTCAGGGTGGGGCGGTTCATATCGTTACGGGCCATAGGGGTCACCTCGGATAAAAATACTGCCAGCCTGGGAAATGGCTGGCAGTATTATACCCGATTCTTCCGGAAAAGGGAAGGAAAATTTATTCCTCCAGGGGGAGCAGGTCGTAGTGGGCCTGCCGGCCCTCCTCCTTTGCCTCGGGGAACTGGTTCACCTCGGGCTGGGTGTCGCCGCCGGGGGCCGCGCTGGGCTCCGCCGCCGGCTGGGCGCTCCCGGCGCTGGGGGTGGCGATGGCCTTGGCGTCGGCGTCGGCAACGGGGTCCTTCTCCGCCGTCTCATCGTAGGTGGACAGCCGCTTGGGGAACAGCCGCACCCGGATGGCGTCGCCGTCCGGGTCCAAGTGGGCCAGAGCCGCCAGCACACTGTCGGGGATGGCATCGCTGTCGCTGTAAAGGTCCACACTCAGGCAGTTGTCCATCACATCAACCCCCACGCCGGCACGCAGGTCCGAGCTGTCCAGCGCCCGGACGGCGGGCTCCATCAGGCCGTTCAGGAACTCCATGGAATACTTCACCGTGGAGAACTGGAGCACAGCCCCTTCCCCGGCGGCCTCTTGGATCTCCGCCTCCAGCTCCGGCGTGCGGAAGCCGTCCACGATGGCCACGGCCAGAAGCCGCTCGCCCGCGATCCACGCCCCGCCGTACCACTCAGGGTTTTCATCCAGACGGTAGGTTTTCAGCAGCGCGTCATACCACAGCGCCGCCTCCTGCACCGAGGCGTCCTCGGTGGGGGCGCTGTAGAAGCTCCCGTCGACCTCCTCGCTCGGCTCCTTATACATAGACGCGCCGCCTTTGTCCGCTCCGTTAATCATAGTGGCCTCGGGGGCGGAGTCGGAATCGGCGGCAGGGCCGCCCGCCGGGGCCTTGACCATCTCATCCAGGTCGGTCTCCAGGGTCTCGCCCATGCCTCCCTCCATCACGGTG